>Ga0082212_10008893_pt1 | contig 13028 bp, 12 predicted proteins | sample TergutNt197P3_FD_71548 | JGI IMG/M metagenome (GOLD analysis project Ga0082212, IMG submission 71548) | Neocapritermes taracua P3 segment gut microbial communities from Petit-Saut dam, French Guiana - Nt197 P3 | ecosystem: Host-associated > Arthropoda: Insects > Digestive system > Gut ... | reverse complement strand
TCGGCGGATATGTCGTAAAGCTGTAATTGCTCGATGAGGTCTTTGACAGACATGGGATGCTCCTCGTCGGTCTGCTCCATCAGGATTTTCATCAGGTAAAGCTGTTTCAGCTTTTGGTTCGGCGCATTAGCCATTAAGGTATCCTCCCTGCATATCGGTCTGCTGCCGATACTATAGTTCTTTCCGCATCACAATGGTGTTATCTTCTTTAATCATCTTAGTGAACCCCACCCGCTCGAACAATCGCATAGGACCGGTACTATCCCATTCAAATCTTTCTTCGCGATCAACAGGGAAGCCTTCAACCGCCAAATATCCTTCAGCTTTGGCATCGTCCACTGCTCGCTGTAAAAGGGCGGTGGCGACTCCCATTCCGCGGTATTCTGGGGCAATCTCAAAACACACCACGGCTTTTTCCCGTTTTTCAGCGGGCATGTAAAAACGCTCGCCGGTACTCGATTCAACAGGAAAGTTCGCCTTGTCGTTCGCATTGCACCAGCCAATAGCCACATCGTCGACGAAAGCCAAATATCCTCGCATAATTCGCGACTCAATTTGTCGCTCTGCTTCCATTCGAGACACACGTCCGACGTCAGCCCCATCTACATGATCAAGCAAAGCCTTTGCTTGTTCCTTAGTCATCTGATACACCTGACAATAACACCGATATGGGGAATCATCTGTAAATGCACGATTATCGAAGAAGTCAAAAAAATCATCTGCAAGCTCGGGCGAAAGCGGCTTAATTATTATGTTCATATTCATGCGTTTCCCCTCCGACACAGGCAAAAAGGATGCCCTACAGGGTCAAGTAATGTGACAAAATGGTCGCCGCCATACTGTTCGGCAGCCTTCACTGCGCCAAGACGGACAGCTTCTTCCACAGCGGATTGCAAATCGTCCACTTGGAAATTGAAGTGCATTTGTTTCTGCTGTTGCCCCGGTTCTTCCGGCCATACGGGTGTAATATACTCGAAATCACATCCCATGAAATGAACAATCATCCGGTTTTCTGGAACCAGTACCCATGACAAATTGTTATCCCAAGGCATCAGATTGGCGTAAAACTCGCGCAGTACCTCCGATTTTTTACAATCAATATTGAAAGAAATGTCTGGAATCAGCCCCCATCCCTGCTTTTCATAATACAAATCATACTCAGATTTTTCTGATGAGCGCCTACACAGACAAAACGGATGCCCTTCCGTGTCAATCATTGTGACATAATAATCGCCGTATTGCGCGTCGGCTTTGGTCGCGCCGAGCCGAATCGCTTTTTCCACAGCGGACGGTACATCATCCACCGTAAAATCTAAGTGCATTTGTTTCTGCTGCTTTCCCGGTTCCTCTGGCCATACAGGTGGCACATACGGTATGTCCGGTTCCCAAAACAGTATGGTCATGCCATTGTCTGTTTTAACCGCTAAAGCGCCAAACGCGGTCGTCTTTTCCCAACCCGTTAGGTCGGCGTAGAAGTCGCGGGCGCGTTCGGCGTTTGCGCAATCAATCGTTAAGTCGCCGATAGTTAGATTACGGATCATATAAGTACCTCGCTGTCTACAATTTGGTTCACAATCAAATCAATCACTACATCCTAACCTCGATTCCCAAATTCATATCCTCATTGCCATGTAGTCCTCAGAGTATTTGAACCCTGCTTTCTGGTAAATCGACCGCCCATGCTCCGATGTATGCAACCGGGCAACGGTGTATCCGCGCTCTTTTGCTTCGGTAATGACCATATCCAGCAGTTCTGCCGCAATCCCTCTGCGCCGATATTCGGGTTTGGTGTACATATTCGTTATATATGCGTTCCTGCCCGATGGATTTGAAAACGATGGTGGCAGCGAATAAAAGCACAAGCCGCTGGTTGCAACTATCTCGCCGCCGTCCTCAATAACCCAGGATATAAAAGTCTCATCAGAGATCGAAGACGTAAAATAATCCGTGAGCTGCTGGTCATAGCTTGAAGCGGACGGCAACTCCTCCCCTTCGTCAATCAACTGCTTTTTACGTAATTCAACCAATACAGGGATATCGTTTATATTGGCTTTCCGCTTGTTCATACCACGACCTCCTCGAACTTCTCAGATAAATTCCGACTAACCCTTTCCGAAAGCTAATGTCTTATCTTTCACTCATTGTAAATTAAGCCATGTTAGTGTTTTTTGGAATAAACCCGGTTGAATTGCAGGATAGGTCAGCTTCTCCGGCAGTTTATCGAAGTGATAGGTTTCGGCTATCTCGGATTCAGATGATAAAAACCCCAAATCAGAGATTTCAGCAAAATATAGCTTCCCGTATGTAGTTGTACCATCAATCGTTACAGAATATACACTGACAGGCGTGATATCAAACTTGATAGCGCTGGTTTCTTCGATTAGTTCGCGCTTTGCAGTATCATCAATGCTTTCACCAGATTCTCTATGACCACCGGGGATTTCGTATGTATCACGCTCTTTATGGCGGCAGAAAACCCACTTGCTATCATGCCTGGCCATAATAACAGCGAAAATAAGCAGTTCATCCGCTATCTGTTCTTTATTATGGAATCGTACTTCAATTTCGCTCATCTTTCATCCTTTCGAAGAGTATTGTACTGTTCTGCAATATACTCGGCATTTCTTCGCCAATCCTCTGTTCCATCAATGCGAATGACAGGGCAAGTAAGTGTTTCTACCCATTGGTCGATTCTTGATAAAGGACGGGAGGCTATAAAGTCACGGAATTTTAGACGGGTCTCGTACATATCTCCGCTTTTTAGAACACGATTATGCCATGAGGGCCGCTCATATCGCTGCTTTCCATTCCTTCATCAATTGCTTAATCGACTGCTGCCTATTGCTGCGTTCATCGCTGACCGCTCTTTTTACGATGTTATACAGCGCCTTTTTCAACGGCCATGCTTCCAACGAACGGTCACTGTCCGCAAACAACACAAACGCCGTCGCACCCATTGTGTAGACATTTGTGACTTCGTCAATGATTGCTCCATTCGAGCGTTCCTCGGGAGAAATAAACCTTGTTGAGCCCCACAGCCCCATATCTCCGAAGTAGGGAGCCTTCTGGTAAAAATCAATGTCGCAGATAACAGATCGCTCGTTTATGGTGTCCCACATGATGCTACCGTCATAGAAGTCGATTGCGACATAGCCTTTGGATGCAACATAGGCATGGAATCCCATGATATCTTCAAAAATGCGATGCTTTATGCTCAGCGAAAGCTCTTTAAATTTCCGATAGTCTTCTGGATACATCCTTTGCGCGCAAATGGCGTCAACCCACGTAAAAATGACTGCAAACCCATTGCCGATTGCCTCCGCGCTAATAAACTCGATCAACGATGGATGCGCAAGCTCTTTATAGATTGGTATCGTATCTTTCAGGCGGGCAATTGCGTCCTCCGAATCGCCTTTGTACGACGCGGTTGGCGCGCCGGCAAATTTAACGAAGTATCGTTTATCGCCGTCCGCTACGCCGAAACAGATGTTCCCAGAGTCCTGATCGTCGAACACCTTGAATACTTTGCCGTACTTACTGAGGAATGAAAAGTCAAATGGTTCTTTCATTCTATGCGGTACGCCGTCAATCCACTGGATGTAGAAGTCTTTATGATACCATGTCGGGACAGGTTTTTTCATGTTGTCGAACCAAAGCAGTACGTCCTGTGACTGTTTCATCATGGTATCAAGGTCAGACTGCCCGAATGGAATCGCCCAGTAAATTGAGGACAGCGTGTTGCTGGCAATATAAAACGCGAGCAGTTTGAAAAACTCTATCGGCGGCTCGCCGCCAAAGTAGCCACGAAGCTGCCCGGTAGCGAAGTGAGGGCTTACCGCCGCGCTCCATACGATGCGGTTAAATTCTTCCCACGGATCACCGAAATCGTAGCGGTCGAAGTCGATGATTTTTATTTCGTCGTTTTCAATCATCATATTACCTACATGATAATCGCCGTGTTGGAAACATTGCGGTCGGTTCTTTAGTAAATCACGGTTTTCCTCTATATAAGCGAGGACATGCTCGTCGCCGTCAAAATGTAGCCCACACTCATGATATTTCTTTATTTTTATATCCGTCTTGCGGTTAAAGCGGGTTTCCCATTCCTCCTGTGCCTTCGGTGCGGGGATAGAGTGCATTTTGCGCACGATCTCTCCGGATTTTATCCCCAATACATACTGCTCCGTTTCCGACCGCAGTGGCAATACGGCTTCCAAATCCTCCCCGTCAATCCAGCTTTGGAGCGAATACACCCCTTCGTCACAAGTACCGAACTCTATAGGAACGCACATAGGTATGCCAAGAGATGCTGCCCGCTCCATCACTTCAAACAGGGCTTTCCGCATTTCATAACGGGAAATCGGCGTAATGCGGAGCAGATACTTCGTCCCGTCGGTTTCGGTGACGCAGTATTTTTTGTCCTCCGACCAGCCTTTGGCGATTGGTTCGATACTGGTGAATCTATCGAGCAGATTTAGTTCAGTCATTCGCTTTCCCTCCCGTCGCCGATAATTCGGAACGATGCTATTCTACCATAATTGTGCAGATAATCCCATTGAATAAGAAATATCTACAATCCGTTCAATGAATTAACATAGGGCGTCGGAAAACTCCGCAAAGCAGGAAATGTTTTTGCGAAGTGTCGGTGTTACAATGGGCTTACCGTACGGAAAGGGGAACGCAATACAAGCTAATGTCGCAATAAAACCAGCCTTACAAAATCTCGTTGACAATCTATTTCCACTGTTTTACAATATGCTCATCTCATATTCGAGATATCCCATCCCGAAAGGAGTTGTAGTGGATGTCGGTTATATTGGTGATTTTAGCTTAACTATATATCGGGCATAGCAAATCCGAATTCTTATAACGGTCTGGATTGGGGCAGGCGAGGTTTTTGCCTGTAAATTCAGCTATGCCAGCAATAGTAACCTTTCGTGAATACTGCTGTTTGCGGGATACGATCAAGGTCGTATCCTTTTTATTTGCCGCGATACAGCAGACTTCACATAGTCAGTAAACCTGACCCGTGAGGCTGCTTGTTCCGTGGCATTTTCATGCCTAAAACGACGAGGAGGAAGATATAGTGAAAACCTACCATAAAGCAGAGAAATATGACATGGACTTTGTTGCAAGAAACTGGATGGGACCTCACCCATTATGGCTACTTGAAGAATTATGTGAAAACATGGATTTGCGCCCCGGAATGAGGGTGCTGGATATGGGATGCGGAAAAGGGCTGACGTCCATATATCTGGCCAAAGAATATGGCGTTACCGTGTTCGCTAATGACTTATGGATCAGTGCCACTGACAATCTGCGCCGTTTTGAAGAAGCGGGGATTGCCGATAGGGTGTTTCCCATCCGCGCGGAAGCCCATGCGCTGCCTTACGCAAAAGATTTTTTTGATGTTGCCATATCCGTTGACAGCTACCATTACTATGGCGCAAGCGAATCATACTTCCCCGATGTGTTTTCAAGTCTTGTCAAGTCTGGAGGTCAATTTGGTATAGTAATCCCCGGGCTGAGCAGGGAGTTTGATAAAGGGTATCCTGACACACTGGAGAAGCTGTGGTTTTCCGGATTATTTACTTTCCACAGCAGCAAATGGTGGCGAGACCTTTGGGGTAAGACAGGGCTTTGTGAAATTACGTCATGTTATTATTTCGACGACCCGAAAGCCATATGGCAACCTTGGGCAGATTGGTGTATTGAAAACTTCGAAAAAGAGTTCGGAGATGGCGGTGGCGGTGGTGATTTCGATGCAAGATTTCTCGAAGCTGACACAGGAAACGATATTGCATTGATCGCAATGACAGCTATAAAAAAGTAAGTGTTATACCGCTCTGGCGATGTAGTAAATCAAAAAAGAAAGGGCTGATAACTTGAGGTACACAGAATATTTAACCAACAATAGAAGGTGAACCGTGTAGCGGCAAATACTGTCCAGCCAGATAATCAAGATAGAATAAATAAACGGCGATCTCATTGCGCATAATGCGTTGAAACCGCCGCTTCTGGTTGATATGCTGTTATGTCGAAGTTTTTTCCGGCGTGTTTATTGCTGGGTTATTTTATTAATCAGCTTTGTGTTTCTAGCGCGTTGAGCGTCGGTCAGTTCGCCCGCCCTGGCTTCCAGCGCCTTGATGAACGCGCCCTTATCTTCCGCATGCCTGCTCAAGTTGATACATACGGCGATCCGTTCGGCGTGTTGCGGGATTTCCTTCGCCCGACAGTTCGCCAGATGCTCGAGGAGCATGGGGAATATCTTCGCCCGGTATTCGTCGTTAGCGGCGCATAATCCGGCAAACACGCTGATACTATTGTCTACGGTGATCACGCTGCCCTTCCGGTACGCTGTGACGATCTCCGGTAGGCGGGCGTATAGCGCGTCCGGGGCCGCGGGAGCGATGTACGCCAGCGCCGTCATAGCGCCCCATACGAGGCGGTTGTTTTTAGCGAAGAGGGCGGTGATGAAGGTATCGGCATGAGCCGCGATCAGCTCCGGTTTTCTCTGCCCGATTTCATATAAGACCTTTATGCAGTCGTTGGCTACAGCCTGGTCGCCCGAGCTCAGTCCGCCGACGATTTCCTGCACGCCCTCCGCATCCATGGCTTCGCACAACTTCACGGCAAGGTCGATATTTGGCTTTTCATCGTTACGGCCGAGTTTACACGCCAACTGTTCGATCATTAGGTTAGCCCTCCTTGTATGTTCTCGCGGGTGTGGTTTGTGTTATTTCTACAATGTTTCGACAGTATTAACAAAACTCATGGAATGAAAACATCAAATCGCACTGAATGAAAATATGAAAACACACTGAATGAGAGCAAGCTATTTAAACGTTGTTGTGTAATAACAGTTTTACTCAATACTTGTATTCCTTATGTAAGCTGTATTCTTGCCAGCTTTGGTTTTTACGATATAGCCAACTTTCAGCAAAGCCGAGAGCGCTGTCTCGACGGTAGATACGCTAATATCAGGGCATTTTTCCAGAATCATCTTCTTTGACAAGGTTTGCAAAGAGTTTTCAAATAACGCTTTTACTCGATCTGGTTTTGATAGTTTACGGTTTTGTAGGTATGCAACGCGCAAGTCGAATTCCTTGTATGCTCCCAAAACGATCTCAAGATTGTACTTTACAAAGGGATAGTGGTTGTTTCGCCTGTCCTGCCAACCATTGCTACTGTCGGAAAGTGTTTCGTAATAAGTTTCTTTTGTTTTTTCAATAAACATTTCTATACTGATGTATTTCCCTACAATGTACCCGCTTCGATATAGCAAAAGCAGCGTTAAAAGACGGCTTATCCTACCATTGCCGTCATTAAACGGATGGATACATAAAAAATCCAATACAAACATTGAAGTTAGAAGGAGGGGGTCATAGTTTTGTGCCGCTATAGCACTAATAAAAGTAGACGTCAACCTTTCTATCGCATCCGGCGTCTCAAAAGCAGAAAGCGGTCTAAATCTGACTATGCTATTTCCATCGGCGTCTGTTTCAGTAATCGTATTATCGGAATTCTTGTAATTGCCCCCGATTGATGAAGGACTGTACTTGTAAAGATCCCTATGCATCTGCAATAGAACATTTGGACGCGGTTGCATATAGTCATAGCTATCATGTATCAAACTCAATACATCCCGATATCCGGAGATTTCACGTTCAGAACGATTCTTTGGCTCCGCTTTCATCTTAACCAGTTCGTCAAGCCGTTCTTCAGATGCATGAATGCCTTCAATACGGTTTGACGCACCGGCACTTTGGATTTTCGCGATTTCCAGCATTGACTCCAATATGTCGGGCTTTGCTTCGATGAACAACTCCTGTTTACCCTTGTACTCGTGGATAGAGGCGACAAGGTTCATTATTTCCGCGGTAAGTAATTCGGGCGGTAGTATTGCGTAGTTAAATTCCCTCACAAAAGTAGCTCCTTCTGCCTGATGATTTGATTACTGCACAATTATAACAGGAAATTGTGCAGTAATCAAGGTGTTCACTAAAAAATGTTCCCGTTTTGCACAAAAGAAATGTTGCTGCACAATTACTGATAATAATTGTTCAGCATATTAATTGTTGATGCTTTTTAGAACTATCTTAGAAAACCACCTTGACTTCACTCACCGGAGATCGAAGATGTAAAATAATCCGTGAGCTGCTGGTCATAGCTTGAAGCGGACGGCAACTCCTCCCTTTCGTCAATCAACTGCTTTTTCCGCAATTCAACCAGTACAGGGATATCGTTCACATCGGCTTTCCTTTTGTTCATGCCTTGACTGTCAAGGAACGCGAATTGCTTGGCAGCGCTTACGGTGTGTTTGGGCACGAGGAGCAGACGCTGACCGACCTGGGTGAACAATTCCAACTGCGAACAACGAGCGCCGTTATAAAAGCACGGGACAGGGCGCTGAAGAAGCTGGCGAAAAACTGCATGGCTGGAAAACTTGGCGTATGGAAAGACGTTTATCACGCGGTCATGGAATGTGCGCGATATCCGTATGAGGACATTTTAAGCAGTACATTGGGCTTTCCACAAGAGCAGACGGAGGTCGGCTCCACATAAGGGCCACACGCGCCCACAAAGCGCCTACGTTGGCTTTTATGCAAGGCGGTAGGGGTTGTTCCCTTATTCCAGCATATAAATCGCAACACGGCGCGCACGTTGCGTTGCTTGATTCATGCAATCCACAGAATAATTGTGAGTTCCCTCACTTTTGCATTGAAAATTTGATTTATTTCTGCTATAATCGACATCAGATAGGAATCCGGGAAAGCAAAATCAAGCGAGGTGTAGGTACGATGATAAGTTATAAAAAGCTTTGGCACATTTTGTTGGATAAAGACTTGAAGAAAAAAGACTTGGTTACTCTTGCGGGTGTGAGCACCTATACCGTTAACAAGCTCACTCATGGTGAGAACGTCACGACTGATATACTCCAAAAAATTTGCAAAGCGTTGGAGTGTGACATCGGCGACATCATGGAGATGGTAGATGACACGTCATCTTATAAATAATCGATACGATGTGATAGAATCTGTGGTAGGAGCAGGAGGATTCCGTAGTGCAGGGAGACAAGACCCCTTACAATTTTATCGATTTATTTGCAGGTGCCGGAGGTTTGTCAGAGGGTTTTTTATCCACTGGTTTCAAACCTATTGCGCATGTGGAAATGAATGCGGAAGCCTGTCTGACTTTGCAGACGCGGGCTTGCTATTATCATCTGCTCAAAACGGACAGGATTGATATATATCGCCAATATCTTTGCGGGGAGATTGCCCGCGAGGATTTGCATGCTCATGTCCCGCAATCAGAACTAAATACAGTGATAAACCAGACAATGTCCAAGGAATCCATGCCGGAACTGTTCGCAAAAATTGACAGGTTAATGGCAGGACAGCAAATCAAATCGGTTGATCTCATTGTTGGAGGTCCGCCATGCCAAGCGTACTCACTGGTTGGTCGTGCAAGAAAATCTGACGGTATGCAGGATGATCCCCGCAATTTTTTATATAAATTATATTGTCGCGTTCTGAAAAAGTACCAACCGGAGATGTTTGTCTTTGAGAATGTCCCCGGACTGCTTACGGCAAACGGAGGTAAATATTTCTTCAACATGAAGAAAGAATTTAAGCGGTTCGGATACGAGATTCATTATAATATTTTAAACGCATTTGATTTTGGAGTTCTTCAGAACAGGCTGCGTGTGATTTTGATTGGATGGAAGAAAGGAACCAATCATAAGTTCCCCGAATTCAATAGCGTTAGCAGCACATACACAGTCAACGATATTTTTGGAGACCTGCCAGTCCTTCAAGCTGGAGAAACCAATAATGTCTACCGAACAGACAAGTTCTGTGAGTATCTGCTCGAAACAGGAATACGTGAACCAAACGATATTCTCACATGGAATGTTGCCCGTCCTCATATTGAAAGAGATAGACAAATATACCAGTTGGTGATTGACGCTTGGAATCAAAGTAAAACACGGCTGAAATACCCCGATTTGCCTGAAGAATTGAAAACCCATAAGAACACCTCGGCATTCCTTGACCGCTTCAAGGTGGTTGCATCTGACATGCCCGCATGTCATACCATCGTTGCTCACATATCGAAGGACGGACACTATTTCATCCATCCTGATATTGGCCAGGCTCGATCTATTACCGTCAGAGAAGCAGCGCGACTGCAATCGTTCCCTGATAACTACTTCTTTGAAAGCTCGCGAACGGCAGCTTTTATGCAAATCGGCAATGCCGTTCCACCACTAATGGCAAAGGGTCTTGCCCATGGAATCTTGGGCGAACTCGAAAGGAAGGCATAGGAATGGCTGCTGATAACAATATTAACCTCGCACAGTTTTACTCAGATTTTATGGAAGAAGTAAACCTTGCCGCCGATTCTCAGACTATCGGATGGGCAAAAGAGGATTTCTTTACCGTGGTTGCGCTTGAATACCTTGCCGATGCCGGAGAAGTTGACGATACCATTATGTGTCCCTATCGCGACCGCGGTCTTCAACTGAATGCATATACCGTTTCAGACGATTACGAATCTGTTGAGATTTTCGTTTCGATTTTCAATGATTCAGATGATGTCCAAAGTGTCGCCCGCACCGAAGTTGACGCGGCACTTAAACGCGCACTTTCACTGTTTCGAAAGGCTATAAATGATCTGCATGCTTCTTTTGAAAAAGACACGGACACTTACGGATTCTCAATTGGCCTGAGCCAACACAAGGATGAGATTAAAAACCTGAAAGTTGTTGCCATTACCAACGGGACAGTTAAGCCTATTCCCCTGAAGGACATTGACCTTGATGGTACGGAAGTATCGTTTTCGATATGGGATATTGACCGCATATACCGATGCCTCACTTCCGGGAAAATGAGGGAGACCGTCGAAGTAGATTTTGTTGAATTGTTCGGGAAAACAATTCCCTGTATTGAGAACACAAGTAGTGATATTTATAGCGTATACCTCGCTATACTGGACGGGGTCACGCTGGCGCAGTTATATGAAACGCACGGGGCAAGATTGCTGGAGCGGAATGTCCGATCTTTCCTCCAAGTTAAAGGTGCTGTGAACAAGGGTATTCGTGATACACTGCGGGATGAGCCGGAAATGTTTCTTGCGTATAACAACGGAATATCTGTTACGGCGGAAAGTGTAGAAGTAATAAGGGACGAGAACGGAAGACCGTCAATAAAGCAAATCCGGGATATGCAAATTGTGAACGGCGGCCAGACTACAGCATCCATTTTCAATGCGAAGCGGGATAAAAAACTGGATGTGGATTTGTCAAAAGTCTTCGTTCAGATGAAGCTGTCTGTTATTCAGTCTCCAGAAGAGATGGATGCTATTGTTCCGCGTATTTCGGCTTATGCCAACACGCAAAACAAAGTGCAAATTGCCGACTTCTCCGCGAATGACCCTTTCCATCGAAAGATAGAAGACCTGTCACGCGTAATATGGGCCCCAGCGCAAAGCGGCCTAAAGCCCAAAAACTGGTTTTACGAACGCGCACGCGGACAGTATTCAGATCAGTTATCGAGAGAATCAACTCCTTTGCGAAAGAAACAGTTTAAGGAAGATCACCCGTGCTTTACGAAAACTGACCTTGCTAAGTATGAAAACACATGGGATCAGTTTCCATACATTGTGAGTGAGGGGGCGCAAAAGAATTTCAAAAAATTCACTCTCCGTCTCCAGGAAAGGAAAAATTACATACCGGACGAGTTGTATTACAAACGTCTGATAGCAAAAACGATTTTGTTCAGGCGAACAGAAAAACTGGTTCAATTACAGAATTACGGCGGTTATCGGGCAAACATTGTCACCTATACAATCGCATTTCTATCGTTCAAGTCGGCGCAGAGAATAGACCTCGAAAGGATTTGGAAAGAACAGGCTCTCACTGAAGCGCTCGAAAGCGAGATAATCCGTGTATCTGCTTTTGCACATAAACTTATCACCAACCCTCCTGGAGGAGCCAACATCGGAGAATGGTGCAAGAAGGAAAAGTGTTGGGATACTGTGCGCGATTTTGCATTTGATATAGGTGTTGACTTAGAAGCTGAATTGATTTCAGTTGGCAGGCCGGATTATGTGGTTTCCGCAAAGTCGCAAGCACAGGGAATCTCCGAGATTACGACGGAAGAAACAGAAGTAATTGACAGGGTTACCAGCATCCCCGCATCAGCATGGTTTGCATTGTCACGATGGTCAAAGGAAACAGACAACTTCGAAAGTTGGCAGAGAAGCATCGTATTTTCTGTAGGGACACTGCTCGGGCGAGGCAAGAAGCCTTCTTTCAAGCAGGCGGCTCAGGCGTGGAATGTATACAATCAGGCCATCAAAAAGGGCTTTACTGAATTATGAGGACTTATTCATGTCGTGGAATGATTATTTAAGGAGCATATTGGAGCGGGAGACCGCTTTTGATGACCTTGCGATTTTGCTGAATAGCGAACGCTTTGAAACTATGCCTGCGATTCTCAAAGCGAGCATCATGCTGACTGATAAACTACATGATTCCGGAAAGAGAAGCATGTTAGTTTTTCCGGAACAGCAAATCTGCTCATTCATTTTCATGCTGCTTCGTACTCTCTACAATATTGCTGAAGGACGTATTAGAACAGACTATGACCCTTACGCATTTGTTCCCGGTGAAAAACTGAAATTCAAGAACAGCATTGTTGAATTTGTTGGAATTGAAATTGAAAAGCGAGATGGAAGAAAGCGGATATTTATCAAGTTTGCAGATGGAATGAGGCTTGGAATCCCTCTTGAAACCGCTCCTTTTCTTCAACATGTTCAAACGAAACGATTGTCAAAATATGAGTCTTTCAGTAAAGAATATTACCCATTCTCGAATGATACTACTTTGAGTTCTTCAATGGCGTTTATCCAAAAGCTGTCAGATTATAAAACGCATTTGGATAGTTCCTCTGTCTTTGTTGCGCCAATACTCGGCTCCAAAAAACTAATGCTCGAAACTCGGTTGAACGACGAAAAAGTCAGCGATT
>Ga0082212_10008892_pt1 | contig 13029 bp, 10 predicted proteins | sample TergutNt197P3_FD_71548 | JGI IMG/M metagenome (GOLD analysis project Ga0082212, IMG submission 71548) | Neocapritermes taracua P3 segment gut microbial communities from Petit-Saut dam, French Guiana - Nt197 P3 | ecosystem: Host-associated > Arthropoda: Insects > Digestive system > Gut ... | reverse complement strand
GTGTCGGTCAGGGCGACCGCCTTAAACCCTCCCACGGACGTGAAGGCGACGACCACAACTGCGAAGATGAACATGCCCATGATGTAGTTATAATCCACATCGATCCCGAACAGCGAGGCCTTTCCCATGATCTGAACCGTCGCGGCGAACAGGCTTGCTCCACCCATGAACTGAGCTACCATCGAAGCGCAGAAGAATACTACTATGAGAACCGCCCCTATGCTGGCCAGGAGGTTTGACTGATAGCGGACGCGGATGATGTCGACAACTGTGACGGCGTCAATTTTCCGCCCGATCACGGCCATCTTTTTGCCCATGATGCCCATAACCGGGAAGATCGCCAGCACCTGGATCATGGCGAGAAGGACCCACCCGAAGCCCCTCTGCCAGGCGACGCCCGGCCCTCCGACGAAACTGGATACCGAGGAATAGGTGGCGACAAGCGTCATTGCGAATACGAAACCGCCGAGGCTTCTGCCGCCGATGAAGTAGTCCTTGGAAAAATTGACGTCTCTGTCTTTTTGCGAATTTTTCCGAATGACGAACCCCATGGCCAGCATAGCGCCCAAAAAAACGAATACGGGCAAGAGAATCAAAAAAGTCTGCATCGATCTCACTCCTTCGTCATTCGTCGTCGTCTTCAAGACTGAAATTCTTGAAGACCTTTGTTGTCAGCACCGTCACCATGATGATGGACAAAACCCACACGCCGAGGCAGCTCAACACGAACCAGCCCGGCATGTGGAAGATGGTGTAGTCGATCTGGTAAGTGCCGAAAGCGGCGATCCACCAAAAGGCGATTATAATCGCCATGACGATCCACGTAGCTTTCGCCTCTTTGTTCATCTGAACGAATTTTTCCCTGTAGCTCATTTTTTCCATGACTTACCCTCCTCAGCACTCTTCGTGCAAGAAATACAGCGACGCCAACGCAAACATTTTCGACGCTTCGATCAGGTCGTCGATTTCGACCCATTCGTCAACGTGATGCGGAACGGAACGGTCGCCCGCTCCCGTGACCACGACGGGAATCTTTCCCCAGGATTGGATGAAGGTGCCGTCCGTGGCGCCCGGCACGCCGTTATAGGTTTCATCACGGCCCATAATTTCTCTATAAGCTTTGGCCGCAGCGCGAACCACCGGGTGGTCCTTCGGAATTTCGGTCCAGGGGCGGTCATCCAGCTGTTCGATGGAGGCGTCGAATTTATCGTCTCCGTCGGCAAACTGTTTTTTCAGGCGATCGACGATCCCTTGTATCTGCCGCCGTATCGCGTCGTGTTCCTGCCCCGGGACCGTGCGGATGTCCAGGGCCATGGTCGCTTCGACCGGCACGACATTGAGCTGCGCCACTCCCGCCGCGGGCGACTTAATGACGGTGGGCGTGAAACTGGGCCAGCCAAGGTACTCGTGTTTTCCCAGACGGTCTTTTTCGAAGTTCTCAAGCTGCCGCAGCTCGTTGATGAACCGTGCCAAAGCCCAATTTGGGTCGTTGCCCGTCAGGGGCATGGCCCCGTGGCATTGAACGCCCCTGAAGGTCACAGCCTGCCGTATAGCCCCTTTTTGGAAAATACAGAGCTGCTTCTCTTCGGGCTCGCAGACGATGGCCGCGTCGACTTTCTCCCCCCAGCCTTTTTTAATGAAATGCTTGATGCCGATCATCAGGCCTTCCTCGTCAACGGGAATGCAGAGCAGAATGTTTCCTTTCAGGGGAACGCCGCTGTCCTTAATGGCTTTCGCGGCAAATATGGCGGCCGCCATGTTGCCTTTCGTATCGTTTGTGCCGCGGCCATACATAATTTTTTTGCCGTCCCGCTCGACAATTTCCGCGCCGAAGGGGTCGTATTTCCATAAGCCGCGGTCCCCGATTGAAACGACGTCCTGATGCCCCTCGAGCAGGATGGTCTTACCCTCCCGCTCCCCTTTCAGAAAAGCGATAATGTTGGTCCGCCCTGGCACAACTTCGTCGAGGTGAACCTCGAACCCCTCATGGCGGAGAAAATTGGAAACAAACTCCGTAACGCGCGATTCATCAGCTCCTTCCATTTCCGGATCGAACACGCTGTCTATACGGACAATATCCTGAACGAACCGTATCAACCCTTCCGTGTCCAATACTTCGAGCACTCTTGAATACTTCGACATTATGCACCTCCCGACTTTTTGCACGCTTCACGGTACATTTCAAATCTCGCGTGATTTAATTATAACCGCAGTCAGTCGTCCATGAAAAGCCAAAAGGTCAGGCATTGGAAGATTTGAGCTGAAGTGCAATCCTTGACGCTCTTTCTCGTCTGTGATATATATGTATTGCGTAAAAAAACGCTTAAAAGCCATGTTTTTTGCGCTTGGTGATTGAATACTTTCTTTAATTGCAGTATGAGGAGGAATAATCGTGAAGTACTTGGTTTTAGGTTGCGGATTGCAAGGCCGGGTTATAGCCTATGATATTTTAAAATTTGACGCCGGTTCTGAAGCCGTCATCGCCGATATCGATGACAAAAATCTGGAAATCGCCTCCAATCTGATTTCCGACGCAAAGCTGCGCGTTAAAAAATTGGATATATTTGACGAAAGCGGCACGGTGGAGGCCATGTCCGAGGCCGATGTGATCATAAACAGCCTCCCCCACGACTGGGAAACGACCGAAGCGTTTTATCGCGCGCTGATGAAAACAAACGGTAAAAAAGCGATACTGACGGATTACTGGTTTTGGGATCAGCATTACAATTTTGACGCGGGCCTTAAAAAAGCGAATTCATTGGTCATTCCAGGGCTCGGGATTGAACCCGGTTTTGGAAACATTTGCGGCGGCCAGCTTGCCTCTGAATTTGAAGAACTTGAGGAGTTTTACATTTATGTGGGCGGCATGCCGGCTGAAAAAGGCGTTGCACCAATGGATTATATGGTTTTATTCAACATCGAGGCGCTTTTGGACATGTTAACTACACCGCCGACTATCATACAGGACGGCAAGCTTGTTAAAACAGAGCCTTTGCACGTTTCCGATAAAATTCGGATCCCCTGTTACGGCGAGGTTGAGTGCTTCAGGACAGACGGCCTGTTCAGTTTAAGCAAAACACTGCTGGAAAAGGGCGTAAAAAGGGCCTGCGAATATACCCTCAGGCATCCGGGGCATGTCGCGACTATGAAAGCTCTCGTTGACGCCGGTTTCTTAAGCAAGGACCCTGTTGAAATCGACGGTAAAATGGTTCGACCCCTGGACGTGACGGAAGCGGTCCTTGGCAAGCTGTGGGAAAAGAAGCCTGACATTCCGGATATTACGTACCTTTACGCCGTGGGAAAAGGGCGCAAAGATGGGAGATATACGCAGAAAGCTTATGAACTTATCGCGCGCAGCGATGATGTAACCGGCATCACGTCCATGGAAAGGGCAACCGCGTACCCCTCATCCGTTGCCGCCATCATGGTCGCTCATGACGACGGCGGCTTCAGGGGCATTGTCGAGCCGGAAAGCTTTTTTATCGGCGACAGGTTCCGCCAAATGGTGGCCGACCTCGCCAAAAGAGATATTCTGGTTTATGAATTGTAGCGTTGCCGAGGTTGCTTTATGTATGAAGAACTGAAAAAAATAGTGTTTGACAGAATTGAGCAACATGCAAACGACGCTTTTGCAATTAATGATTTTATGGCCGATAACCCTGAAATTTCCGGAAGTGAAATCCAGTCGTCGGCAAAGATCGCCGAATTGCTGAAACAAAGCGGTTTTTCGACTACAAAGCCGTATGTTGGCCTCGATACGGCGTTCTTTGCCGAGTACGGCACGGTACGGTACGGCAGGAAGGCCGCTATCCTGGCGGAATATGACGCGCTGCCCGGCGTCGGGCACGGATGCGGGCATTGCGGAAGCGGCGCCGCCTCCGCGCTGGCCGGAATCGCGCTCGCCCCCGTACAGGAAAAACTCAACGTAAACATCGATGTTATCGGCACTCCTGACGAGGAAACCGATGGGGCAAAGGTGCTGATGGTGGACGAAGGCGTGTTTGACGATTACGACATGGCCATCATGGTTCATATGGGCAATAAAACCACCATTTCACCCGGATTTATTGCTATGGATTCCTACTTATACAAATTCACCGGCTATCCGTCTCACGCGGCCGCGACTCCCTGGGAGGGAAGAAACGCGCTGAACGCGGCAATGCTCATGTTCCATGCCATCGACATGCTGAGGCAGCATATAAAATCGGATGCCAGGATACACGGCATTATCAGGCATGGAGGAGACGCCCCCAACATCGTGCCTCATTTCATTACGGCGGAGTTTTATGTCCGCGCGAAAGAACGGGCTTATGTCAACGAGTTGTCAAAGCTGGTGGAGGACTGCGCCAAAGGCGCGGCCATTGCTACCCAGACAACGTATGAAAAAATAGCCAACGCAAGGCCGTATGACAACTTCAGAGTAAACCAAACCGGGGAAACCCTCCTGGCCGAGGTGATGGATGAGCTTGGCCTGAAGTATGGCATGAAAGAAAACAGCGGGTCTTCCGATATCGGAAATGTGAGCTACGTCTGCCCGGCGTTCCATCCTACGATTCAAAACGTGGAATCCGGCATCAGCGCCCATACGGCGGAATTTGCCCAAAGCATGAAGTCCGACATGACCCACAAGGCCATCGTTGACGCCGCAAAAATCATGTCCCTCCAGATCCTTAAAATATTTTCCGATGAGGGCCTTTTTGAAAAAATGAAGGCGGATTTCACCCAGTCCCGGTAAAAACCACAGTAGTAAACTCGGGCAAATGCGAAAGCGAGGTGTTCAAAGAACCACGAGGTTCGAAAACATGAAAGACGCTTTGAAAAGCGAAAAAATCTTTTTGAGGAAGGAACGTGGTCAATATGTCGGAGATCAGTACTCCGGTAAAAAAGGGTTCTAAGGTTCCCCATACGTTCGTCATTCTGTTCAGTCTCATCCTTTTGGCGGCGATAGGGAGTTACGTGCTGGAGCCGGGCGTCTATGACAGGGCCAGGGACGAGCGCACGGGAAGGACGTTGGTCGACCCGGCTTCGTACCACACCGTCGAGCGCACGCCGGTGACCCCGATGCAGCTTTTTGCGTCAGTCCCCGAGGGAATGGTGCAGGCGGCGGCTATCGCCTTTGCCATTTTTATCTGCGGCGGAGCTTTCACCATGCTTCATGCGACCGGCGCCATCGACGCCGGTTTGAGCAAGGCGATTGCCGCGGTGCGGGGGAGGGAAAAACTGATGATCCCGTGCGTCATGTTCGTGTTCTCCATTATGGGCGCGACCATGGGCATGGCGGAGGAGGTAATAATCTTCGTCCCAATTGGCGTGGCCTTGGCCAGGGCCACCGGGTTTGACGAAATAGTGGCTGTGGCTATGCTTTCAACGGGCGCCGCCATAGGATTTTCCAGCGGTTTGATGAATCCGTTCACCGTGGGAGTCGCGCAGAGCATCGCCGAGCTGCCCATCTTTTCCGGTTTGGGCTTCCGGCTGATCGGCTACGTGGTTCTCTATATCGCCGCCGTGTGGTATACGATGCGCTACGCCAACAAGGTCAAGCTGGACCCGACGAAAAGTTATATGTATGGCGTCGATGACAGGCAGGACGCCGATCCTCACGCGTTCGACAACATAGCATTCACCACGCGGCACGGGCTCGTTCTGCTGAGTACTCTGGCGTTTCTCGGCTTAATGCTGTACGGCGTCATTGAACTTGACTATGGCATCAAAGACCTTGCGACGCTCTTCCTGTCGATGGGCATCATCGGCGGATTTTTGGGCGGGGTGTCCCCAAGCAATATGGCGCGCGCGTTCGTCAAGGGCTGCGCCGACGTCACGTTTGGGGCGCTGGCCGTCGGCATTTCGCGGGGGATCCTCGTCGTGATGCAGCAAGGTCAGATTATCGACAGCATTATCCACAACCTGGCCCAGATCGTCATTGGGGTTCCTCACGGAATTTCGGCGGCGGCCATGTTCCTGGTGCACTCGGTCATCAACTTTTTCATCCCGTCCGGATCCGGTCAGGCCGCGGCGACGATGCCGATAATGACGCCCCTGGCGGACGTGGTCGGGTTCACGCGCCAGACGGCGGTCATGGCTTTCCACTACGGCGACGGGTTTTCCAACTCGATCATCCCCACGTCGGCGGCATTGATGGGTGTCCTCGCAATGGGCAAGGTCCCCTACGAGAAGTGGGTCAAGTTCGTCTGGCCGCTCATGGTGATTTGGACGATCATCGGCTGCGTCATGTGCTATGTCGCGGCGGTTATCAATTTGGGCCCATTCTAGAATGGAAATCGCCGATATTCTCATCATCGGCGGCACTTTTTTCGGCATGAAGCCGGGCGCCGCGGGATCGCGCATGTCGCTGGCCGTCAAAGACGGCCGCGTCGAGGCGATCCTGCCGCCCGACGCCCGGCCGGAGGCGAGAGAAATCTTCGACGCGGAGGGTATGATCGTCGCCCCCGGTTTCGTCGACATTCACATCCACGACGAGTACCTCCCCAGCGGCGACACTGTGCAGCAGTGCCTGCTGCGTCAGGGAGTGACGACCGCCCTCGCGGGCAACTGCGGCAGCGGTTTTATTTTTGAAAAAACGGCCGCCGCCCGCCCCGTGCCGTGGCTGCACCTGTATTGCCTCGTCGGGAACCGCGCCGGACTGCGCGAAGAGGTGGGGCGCACCGACCGGTACACGCCGGCGACGATCGAAGAAATCGAAAAGATGCGTGTTCTGCTTCGAAAATCTCTAACGGATGGGGCAAGAGGCCTTTCCCTCGGCCTGGAATACGCCCCCGGCGCGTCATACGAGGAAATTCTCGCGCTCGCCTCGGTAATCACCGAATTCGAAGATCGCATCGTCACGGTCCATATACGCTATGACGACGACCGTTGCGTCGATGCCGTGAGAGAGGTCCTGAACCTTGCGCGCGACAAGCGCGTGCGGCTCCAGATATCCCACTTGGGCAGCATGACGATGGGGCACACCCGCGAATGCGAGGAACTGATCGAAAATGCGCTGGAGGAGGGCTTGGACGTGGGCTTCGACTGCTATCCCTACGACGCTTTTTGCGCCAGGGCCGGCTCGGCGGTGTACGACGACGGTTTTGTCGAGCGCTGGAAGGGTAAGAGCTTCGAATGCCTGGAGGCCGTCTCCGGAAAATTTAAAGGAAACCGTTTGACCTTCGAGACGTTTACCGAGATGCGGAAGAACGAGCCGGAGGAGCTGATCGTGGCGCACGTAATGGACCGGGCCGAGATAGAGAACTGTATCGCGAACCCGCACTGCGTCATCGCCTCCGACTCCATAACTCTGAGCGGCGGCGCGCATCCCAGGATCGCCGGGACGTTCCCGAGAGCTTTTCGCATTCTCAGGGAGCGCGGAGTTCCATGGGAAGAGATCCTGCGTAAGGCTACGGTAATGCCGGCGGAGAGGATGAAAATCGACGCGGGAAGGCTTTACGAAGGTGCGGTCGCCGACGTGACGGTTTTTGACCCGGACAAATTCATCGACCGCGCGACGTTTCAGGAGCCGTTTCTGCCTCCGGAGGGCCTTCGATTGGTCCTTGTCGGCGGCCGCGTCGCTTTCAGGGAAGGAGAACTTGCGCCCCAACCGCATGGATCGCTGAATCGTTGAATTCAAGCAATGTAATTCGACAAATTATTGCTCCGGTATGCAAACGGAGGGTTTACTTTTCCGTTACCGGAATGATAATTTTTGACAAATATGTGTCTTCCCGTATAACATCCATTGGGGAAATGATGTATTCTTCGGATACAGGGCCATTGATACGCAATCCATTCTTTTTGATCCACTGTATAGCCTTGATGTGCGCGTTATGTATGGCGCCGTGGCTGCCGACGTGAATTGCCGTTACAGCCTGAAAACCGCCATATTTTTTGTATATCGGGGACTCCACCGGCTTGTTGACCTGCAAACATACTTCCAGATCGCAATCCGTCAGATAAAATTGCCCAAACGGTTCGTTGTGGTAAGTCAGTACAATTGCGCCAACGGCCGATAAATCATTTTTCTCGGCCAGGTTCAGGATCTCTATCCATCTGTCAATTGATACATCCGCGTTATTATAATTGCTTTGCACTTTTCGCGTGTATACAACGTCAACTTCCGGAATAAATTCCAATAAACAGGTTTCTTTCGTTTCCTGCCGGTCGATGGTGTCTAAATAGATATGCCCTCTTTTCAGCCGCTCCAGAAGGTGTTTGCCCTGTGTAAGTTTTTCGTTTAACGCGATTATTTCGTCCTCCATCTGCGATAATTTTCCGTCGATATGGGCTTGCAGCTTCGCGATATCGGAATCCTCGATTAGCTCTTTAATAACTTTGAGAGGAAACTCCAGCAGTTTCAGTTTGCGTATAACAAACAGCGCAAGAATTTGGTTTTCACAATAATATCTGTAATTACCGGTTTCGCTTCTTTTGATGGGCTTTATCAATCCAATATCGTCATAATAGCGCAGCGTCTTGACCGGTATCCTGCAGATCGCAGACACCTCGCCGATCGTGTAAAATCTTGTGTCGTTCATTTACACCAGCCCCCCGAGTAATGGAAAACAACCCCCTTCATGTGAAGTGCGTGAGTATTAAAAATCAGGCCGGAAAATAGTCGGAGTTTCCTTCTTAATATTATGAGTGTACTACGTTCAGTCGAGTTACGCTACAAATGCTCCAGGCCGCGGATAAGTGATTTGGAACAGCAATGCTCGCCAACTGGGTCGTACAAATTAAAATACGCCGCGACAAGCAGCGGCGTAAAGAACAAATTAAACAACAGCAACGCGATGTTTGCTTCAAGCGTGCCAATGACGCCCGCAGTTATACACCTATAAATCCTTTAATCATCTCATCCTCCGGCAATCAACTTGAAGATTTCAACTACGTCATCGTTATGAATCGCCGTTTCCACATCTTTACAAGGCACGGAATTGATGAGGGCCACTTTCCCCATCATGCCATTGCCTAAAATACCAAACAACCCGAACAGATCCGATATTTTACAGTCATCCGCGACGGACAAATGAATAAACCCATCGCTGTCCTGCGGATATTGTACGCTGTCCACAAGTACTTTATTTAGTCTTATTTTTATGTTCATTAAGCAAGCAATTTCTTATAGATATTTCTCAAGGCCCAGTTCTCCCAGCTTCTTTTTGCTGGGTACGGCGTTCTCATCCCAATCCCTCAATTTGAGGTATTCGTCTATCATTTTTTCGAAATCCGGAACTTTTCCCGCGGCGCCGCCGTCTTCAAACACCTCGGTGAACCGCTTCGGATATTTCATCTGTGCCCTTGTCAGCCCTCGTTTCAAGTTTATGATGTGCTGCAGCACGTTTATTCTCTCGCCAACCTTGAGAAATTCCGTCGGCGCAAGGCCCCATCCCGTGATCGCATTGGTGATTTCAAGCTGTAACGAATAGGGAACATCTCCGAACATTAGCGGGAAACACCAGACCATGGAATTATGCAGCTGCGCCACGTCCTGGAATACAGCGCACGCCTGCGCTTTCTTTTCTTCACTGTGCCTGTCTACCGCTTCCGTAATCCCAATTTCCGGAATAACAACCCCCAACTCCATCGCCTCGCTGAAGCCATGCAGATGACATGCGCCGCGCGAGGACGTCGCATAGGTCAGGCCCATGGAAAAGTACGCTCTTGGGTCATGCGCGGGAACTTCCAGGCCTCTCACTTCCACGGCGGCAGTCTGGGCCTTTTCGCCCAAAATTTTTGCCATGTGGGCGACACCCTTGCCAAGCTCTTTGCCGACGCCCTCGGCCAGGCCGATCTTTTTGGTCAGCGCGACCAGCGCCTCGCCGCTTCCCCAGGCGGCTTCCACTCCATCCAGGTACTCTTTGCTTACGACGCCGTCTTCGTAAAGTTCAAACATCATCGCTATAACGCCGCCCACGGAAATCGTGTCGACACCGTAACGGTTGCAAAGATCGTTGGCATAGCTGATCGGTTTTAAATCGTCAACGAGCAGAGCGGAACCGATCATCGCCACGGATTCATACTCCGCGCCCGGACCGACGTGAGCATATTTGCCGTCCTTGACCTTCACCCATCTTTTGCAGCCCATTGGGCAAAACGCGCAGGCCCTTGTTTCAACGTCCAGCGCTTCGTTAAAAGCGGGCGTTCCAATTTTTGCGGCGCCTTCCCTCCATGATCCCTGTTTCCAGTTTTTTATGGGAAGAAGGCCTTCGGCCTCGCGAGGTATTATCGAGCCGACCTGGCCGTATTTATGAAAATCAGGGTAAAATCCGCTGTTTTTGATGTTGTTGAGCACAGTGTTTATACATTCTTTTACTTTTGCTTCATCGGCGACGCTTTGCGGCTTTTTGCCGTTGGCCGCGATGGCTTTCAAATTTTTTGAACCCATCACCGCGCCCATGCCTGTGCGCCCGGCGTGTCCATGCGCGCCCTCGGAGCATACGCACGCCATGGGAACAAGCTTTTCTCCAGCCTGGCCAATGGAAATGACGCTGTATTCCTTGCCTATATCTCCCTGGAGCGCGTCATAAACTTCTATGTTGTCCATTCCCCAATATTTGCCCGCGTCGCAGATCTGAGCTTCATCGTCGTCTATCTTGAGGTATACGGGAGTTGAAGCTTTGCCTTCCACGATCAGAACGTCAAAACCGGTATGCTTCAGTTTGGTTCCAAAGAAACCGCCGCCGTTCGCCTCGCCCCACATATGCGTCAAAGGCGAAAGCGCGCAGATTTCCCATCTGCCCGCGCCGGCGATGTTGATCATGTTCACGGGCCCTGTCGCTATTACAATTTTGTTCCCCTCGCTCAATGCGTCGATGCCCATATCGACTTCATCGGCGATGTACTTTGCGGCTATGCCGCAGCCGCCAAGAAAATCCCGGCACACTTGCTCAGGCAGTACTTCCGTTGTGACAGTCCTGTTGCTTAAATTGACCCTCAGCGTTTTGCCCCAATACCCATTACCCATTTTGCATCTCTCCTTCTCCAATATATTGATCGTACAAAAAATAAAAGAGGAAAGACATCTCCACAATTGGAGACATCCTCCCTCTTTGCAAAGGCGGGCGCGAAAGTTGCCCCTCGCGCCTTATCGGCCAAGTTTTCTTTAGTTTTCAAAAGAAAAACAAGGCTCGAAGGAGTATAAAGCGTTTGGTTCTTTGTGGTGAGTTTTACGATTTTACGCCAGTGTAAATTACGTACCTATGACAAAATTACCTTAGCCTCGAAAAATCGCTTTGTCAAGACCTCTTGATTCTCATGAATTTTTTCGGAAGGACAAATTTATAAAGCCGTAAAATAAAATTTAGGTAATTTTTTACGTTTTAGTTGACTAATGTTCATAAAAATTTATAATGAAGTGCAGATGGCCCGTTTTGGGCTCAAATTTTTTTGGAAGGACGTTTTATGCATGTCAGACAGCGCTAAAGCTGGTAAGAAGGGAAAGGTTGTTCTCGCGTACAGCGGGGGATTGGATACCTCCGTCGCGGTCGTATGGCTTTCGGAGCAGGGGTACGACGTGGTGACGGCAACCGCGGACATCGGGCAGGAGGTCATAGACCTGGAAGCGGCGAAGAGCAAGGCGCTGCACAGCGGCGCGGTAAAGGCCTACATCTTCGACCTGAAGAAGACCTTCGTCGAGAACTATGTGTGGCCGTCGCTGAAGGCCAACGGGATGTACCAGAGCACCTATCCCCTTACGTCGGCCCTCTCCCGCCCGTTGATCGCCAAAACGCTGGTCGACGTCGCCAACAAGGAGGGGGCAGTTGCCGTCGCGCACGGCTGCACCGGCAAGGGGCAGGACCAGGTGCGCATAGAAATCTGCGCCACCGCGCTCAACCCCAAACTGGAGGTTCTGGCGCCCGTCCGCGATTGGCACTTCAGCCGCGAGGCCGAGATGGAGTACGCCATCAAGCACGGCATTCCCGTGAAGGCCACCACCGCCTCGCCGTACAGCATCGACGAAAACCTGTGGGGACGCTCTATCGAGTGCGGGCTTCTCGAAGACCCGTGGAACGAGCCGCCCGAGGACGCCTACGAGCTGACGGTGAACCCCCTTGCCGCCCCCGATACGCCGGATTACGTGGAAATATCTTTCGAAAAGGGGCTTCCGACGGCGCTGAACGGCGACAAAATGGACGGGGTGAAGCTGATCGCGGCGCTTAACAAACTGGCCGGCAAGCACGGAGTCGGCCGTATCGACATGCTGGAGGACCGCCTGGTTGGCTTCAAGAGCCGCGAGGTCTACGAGTGCCCGGCCACCATTACCTTGATCAACGCGCATCGCGCCCTGGAGACCATGACGCTCGACAAGCGCGTCCTTGCCTCCAAGAAGGAGCTGGAGATCAAGTTCGGGGAACTGACCTACGAGGGATATTGGTACTCGCCGCTCAAGGAGTGCATCAACGCTTTCGTGAACGAAACGCAGCAGTACGTGAACGGAACGGTCAAGGTTCGCCTCTTCAAAGGCCAGGCGGTGGTGCGCGGCATGAAGGCGGGCAAAAATATATACCGTCACGAACTGGCCACCTACTCCGAGGGAGACGCGTTCGATCACTCCGCCGCCGTGGGCTTCATCAAGATTTGGGGGCTTCCGGTCAGGACGTGGACGTCCACCTATCCTTCCCAGGAAAAAGCGGAGCTGCCGATAGAGGTGTAAATTATTTTACCTGGGCATCCACCACACAGCCCACACGTTGCAGACCGCGTGATAGACGATAGCAGGCATGACGGAGCCGTTTCTATGGCGCAAAAGCCCCATGACCAGCCCCGGAAAAAACGTCGCAAGTCTGAGCCAGCTTGGGGCGACGAATAAATGGGAAAGGGAGAACACGGCCGACGTAAAAAAAATCGCGAAGTACACGCCCCATTTGCGGACGCACAGCGTCTGCATCCAGCCCCTGTAAAACGTCTCCTCCACGAAGGCCGCCGCCAGGCCCCCGCCCAACTGGTTCGCGGCCGTCCAGACCGAGGGGCGGAAAGGACCTCCCAACCCCCATGATCTGGGCCAGTAGAAGGATACGACCGTCAGCGGAACGAGAGTGA
>Ga0082212_10008891_pt1 | contig 13031 bp, 10 predicted proteins | sample TergutNt197P3_FD_71548 | JGI IMG/M metagenome (GOLD analysis project Ga0082212, IMG submission 71548) | Neocapritermes taracua P3 segment gut microbial communities from Petit-Saut dam, French Guiana - Nt197 P3 | ecosystem: Host-associated > Arthropoda: Insects > Digestive system > Gut ... | reverse complement strand
AGAGGTACCGGGAGATAAACGAAAAAATCGAGCAGTGGGGCGGGGAGATCCCGATAGAAAGCATAAATTTGAAATACCCGGGATTTTTGGCATCCGGATTTAAATTCATGCTCTCCGACTATTTGGCCAAAGAGCTTTTGGCGCTGTTCGGCGACGACGGGTTCCGGTGGCCGTTCGCGGAATTTGAGAAGGACGACTACGCGGTCACATACCGGATCGAAAAGATGAACAAACTCAAAAATCCAAACGAATTTTCCATTGTATTCTTGACAAAAGAACAAAAATTAAAACAGTCGGCCGAACATCCCGACTTGATGCACGGGCACGCCAAAAACTGGGCGAGGCGGGAATGCGGCGGGAAACTGGGCGTATATTTGGCTGTACCCTCGAACGCAGGCAATCTGAGGGTCACGCAGGGCGAGGGCGTCGTCGAATGCGGGGCGTACAAGTTTGTATACGCGGACAGGCACGTGTCGGGCGGCGAATGCGTCTCGGTGAGCTGCTCGTATATAAGATAAAAACACTTAAAGATATATCTTTGCGAAATGATTAAACCGGATCAAGCCCGGTTTAGTCATTTGCGCGTTTTGTTTTTGGCGATTTAAAAATTAATAAAGTGTTCGTTTTTAATATGACGCACTGTTGTCAAATTATTTGTGGTATACTAAAAAATATATAATAGGTTAAAAAGGAGCGGTATAATCAAATTTATGGAAGCGAGAACAGAAATAGAAATCATAGGAGCGAAGCAAAACAACCTGAAAAATATCTCTGTGAATATCCCGAGGGACAAATTGACGGTGATAACCGGCGTTTCGGGTTCCGGCAAATCTTCTTTGGCTTTCGACATAGTGTACGGCGAAGCGCAAAGGAGATTTTTGGATTCCATTTCGAATTTCGCGAAAAGCAGGATAAACCAAGTGAAGAAGGCGAAAGTGGATTATGTCAGGGGACTTTCCCCGGTCATAGCCATCGAACAAAAAAAAGGCAATTCAAACCCCAGATCCACCGTGGGGACGGTCACGGACATAAACGACTATCTGAGGCTCTTATACGCCACCGCCGGGGTGGGGAAATGCCCCGTTTGTTCCCACCCGCTAAAGCCGGTTTCCGCCGCCCAGATAGCCGAGCGCACTTCAAGTTATTTAGAACCGGGGACTACAATCGAATTGCGCGCACCTGTTTTCAAGGTTTACGGCGAAGATTGGGGGTTTTTGCTCGAAAAAATACGCGGGAAAGGGTATAAATATCTCAAAATCGACGGAAATGACGTAAGCCTCTCGGAAAAAGTGGAGCTCGACGAAGAAAAAAATTACAACATCGAAGTCATACTGGACACTTTCACGATAAGCCCGAACATATACGGCCAAATCGCGAAGTCCATCGAAGCCTCGATGATTTCCTTGGATGAGGACATATCCGTGAAGGTCGAGGTGACAAAAGGCAATCTCCCGGAGGATTTTTACGACAATTTTGAATGTTGCCCAAAGCATCATTTCATACTTTGCGAATTGCAGGCTTTCCACTTTTCTTTCAATGTCGGAATCAACGCCTGCCATACTTGCCTTGGCATAGGCAAGTCGCACATGGTCGAACCCAGGTTTTTGATCGTGGCGCCTGAAAGGAGCATCATGAAAGGCGGGCTCAAAAAAATGATATTTTCGCCCACCGACAAAAACAGCAACAGGGGGGCGATAATATACAGCCTGTCCAAGCACTACGGATTTTCTATGGACACCCCGATCAACCAATTGCCAAAAGAAGCCTTGGACGTCATATTTTACGGTTCGAAGGGCGAAGTGATCGAATGGGTGCAACCCCCATTCGCAAAAAAACGCAGCTGGGTGGTCGGGAGAAAATGGGCATACGGGGGAATCGTGCACGACATCGAGCACTGGTACCGCAACTTCGTGAGAAATTCCGCCAAGGAGCAAAGCTATGAGCCCGGTTTCGTCAACGAAGTCATGATAGAAAAATTATGCCCCGAATGCGGGGGGGCGAGGCTGAAAAAACAAAGGCTCGCGGTGACAGTCGGGGAAAAAAACATAGACGAGCTCTCTAAAATGCAGCTGCCCGACTTGCTCGATTTTTTGACAGGTTTGAAATTCGACGCCATGGTACGGGATGTGGCGGGGAGCATAATAAACGAGCTGCGATCAAGGCTTTCGCTATTGATCGAAATCGGGCTGCACTATCTTTCGCTGGGGAGGCGGAGCGACACCATATCGGGCGGGGAAATGCAGCGGATAAAAATGTCCACGCAGATTTCCAGCGAGCTGATGGGAATGCTCTACATCATGGACGAGCCGAGCATAGGGCTCCACGCGAGGGATTCGATCAGGGTCATCCAGACCATGAAAAAACTTCGCGACCTCGGAAACACGGTGATAGTGGTGGAGCACGACGTAGAAACCATGAAAAACGCCGATTATATGATCGAGATAGGCCCGGGTCCCGGGATACACGGGGGGGACATAATCGCCTGCGGCAGCTGCGAGGACATAAAAAACTGCGAGGAGTCGATAACGGGGCAGTATCTGGCCGGAAAGCTATCTATCCCGGTCCCGCAAAAGCGCCGCCCCGGAAACGACAAATTTTTATACGTTTACGGCGCGAGGGAAAACAACCTGAAAAGCGTGAACGTCGAGATACCGCTCGGCACATTTATCTGCATAACCGGCGTTTCGGGCTCGGGGAAGAGCACGCTGATAAACGAAGTTTTGTTCAAGCAGCTGGAGATAATAAAAAAGGGGGCGAGGATACTCGCGGGAGAGCACGACCACATACTCGGCATAGAGAACATAACGAACGTGATCAACATCGACCAGTCGCCGATAGGGCGGGGGAGCAAGTCGAATCCCGCCACATACATCGGCATCTACGACAGGATAAGGGAAATTTTTTCATCGACGGAAGAGGCGATAAAAAGGGGTTACAGGGCGCTCGACTTTTCGCTCACCCATTCCGGTGGATTGAGATGCGAGCACTGCCACGGCGACGGAATTTTGGTGACAAATCTGCAGTTCATGGCCGACATCGAGACCGCCTGCCCCGTATGCAAGGGGGAAAGGTTTTCCAAGGAAGGCCTCGAGATAACATACAAGGGCAAAAGCATAGCGGACGTTTTGAGCATGACCACAGAAGAAGCGCTCGAATTTTTCGGAGACGTAAAATACCTGAAGCACAAAATCGGCATAATGAACGATCTGGGGCTCGGGTATCTGACCCTCGGCCAGAGCTCGAACACGTTGTCCGGGGGCGAAGCGCAGCGCGTCAAGCTCGCCTACGAGCTCGCGAAGATAAAGCGCGGGATGCACAACCTGTATATCTTAGACGAACCCACCACCGGGCTGCACCTGGCCGACATACAGAAACTTCTTTATTGCCTTGGCAAGCTCATCGACAACGGGCACACGGTGATAGTGATAGAGCACCACTTGGATGTGGTGAAGTCGGCGGACTACATAATCGATTTGGGCCCCGAGGGGGGCAACAAAGGGGGATATGTAGTGGCTTCCGGCACACCCGAAGAAGTGGCCAAATGCAAAGAATCGTTCACCGGGAAATATTTGCGCGATGTTTTGTAGGGGACGATGGCAATCGTCCCGACGAATCATAAAAATTTTTGCAAATAACGGGCGGATTGCCATCCGCCCCTACTTTTAGGATTCAAAAGCATCGGCGCAAATCGACACAGGGGCAATTATTATCTTGCATATGGCAAAAAAACCGTAGAGCCGCGCATAAGCATCGCCATAAGGACATCGTTAAAATAATTTGCCCACCTTGTACAAACAATTGATTTTTTCGCTTTTTTGCTGTATAATTGTAATATGATGCAAAATAAAAATTATTATCTGTGCTGCCAGTTGTATCGGCGTTATTTAATTTATATTTTGAACGATTGGAAATGGCTTTATGCAGAAAGAATTGCCAGTCAGAAAGAGCATTCGCCTGAAAGGATATGATTATTCAAAGCCAGGGTATTATTTCGTGACGATGTGCGTCGAGGGCAGACACGAGATATTGGGGACGATTGCCGTAGGGCAGGGGCTCTGCTCCTGCCGTCTGTCGGATGCGGGAAACATTGCGCGCACAGAATTGCATGGATTGGAAACGCGATACAAAAACATGGTGATTGACAAATATGTGATAATGCCCAACCATATGCACGCGATAATAAAAATAGAGCAGCGGGAGCAGAGCCCCCGCCCTACGACGGTGATGGACATGGTATGCGCGTATAAATCGATAACGACCAAATATTACAATAAAACTTTGGGGATGTCGGGAAAAACCATGTGGCAAGAGCGTTTTCACGACCATATCATTCGCGACAGGGAGGATTATCAACGCATTTGGCGGTATATCGACGAAAATCCTGCAAGATGGGCGGAGGACAGATATTTTGTGAAGGGGGCAAATCGATGAATTATGTAGGATATTTTTGTAATGATTGACGGCGATGTTTTTAGGGTAATTGTGCCGTTGGACGATGAATATTCGTTTGAAGTTGATAAAAATAGAGCGCAAAATTTGAAGGGCAAAAATTGCACCATAAATTGCACTTTAACAGAAAAAGCGATTTTAGAATATTTGAAAGATAATCCAACCTCAACGCAAACTGAAATAGCTTCGGCGATTGGCAAATCATTGAGAACAGTTAAAAATGTATTATGAAATTTATATTTTGTGAGTTAGGATGAGAGCAACGAAATGAAAAATCTTGATATAATTGTTATACATGGCGCTCCGGGAAGCGGCAAGTCAACGACTGCCGCACTGCTACATGAAAAACTACGTTCTCCGTGGTTCGAGTTCGGCTGGATTCCTGAGTTCCGCAATCTGAACCCGCACACAGAAATATCGTTTGAACAAGAAACAGAGATGAGTTTTGAAAATCTTGTTCTTGTCGTAAAAAACTACGTTCGTCACGGCTTTAAGAACATCATAATCACCGATATAAACTTCGATAGACAAATTTTGAGTTTACCAGAAGTTTTTGATGGACTCGAATATAAATTATTTATGCTTTATGCTAATAATGATACATTGAAACACCGCATTTTAACCAGAGATAATGGTAATGGATACCGTGATTGGGAGGGGGCAATAAAAGGAAATAACTTTTACATTTCCCGACCGCTGTTGCCAAATGAAACTCGAATTTGCACCGAACACATAGATGCCGTAGAAGTTACAAATAAAATCATAGAGGAATTAACGAATACCATAGTATAAGCATTCGTGACGACGAAATCAAAAATAAGTCCGATACATGGTTATAGATATTTTCTACGGAGCAAAAAAGAAATCCCAAAATCAAACGAATTGCGCAATCCCAAACGCTGTTTTTGGAAGTTGCCTTAAAACATAAATAAAATGAAACGATAAAATGTATAATTATGTTCATTGCATTTAAAATCGTTAAATTTTTTGTATGAACATCCACCAATGCGGCTCAAATCCGTCGAAAAACACTTCACGGCCTATGCCAAAATCATGCGCCCATTTGCGTATGACATCGACCATGTTCCCGTAAAGCTCGGAATCATAGCCGCGATCCAAATCCGATTGGTACATAAACTGGAAAAATACCATGATGCCATTTGGCTTGAGCACATTCAGGCATGACTTGAGCAGCGCCAAAAACTCATCTTTCACGGAAGCTTCGAAGGTTTTGTTTCTGTATTCCGACGATATTATTTCGACCATTTCCGGCAATATCTCAAACCAGTCCGTATCGATGGTGTCAATGCCGTGACGCTCCGCGAACATTGCTTGAAGTATGTCGTTGATCGCGTGCTCAAAAACAACGGCGTCTATTTTGTCCTTGCCTATATATTCGTCTATTTTCTGCGCCGCTTCTTCGACAACATCGATTTTTATGGGAAATTTTTTTGTCTGGGCCTTGAAGCTCGCTGTGAGCCGTTTGTTCAAATTGAACGTCGTGTATTTCGTTTGGGGATCATTGTAATGCTGTGAGATCGCCTGCGGGACAAATACCGAACTTCCGGAAGCAAGCTCCGCCACTTCGATCGGCGCGCTTGGTTTTATGAGCTTGAAAGCCTCAACCCATTTTGATTTGATGTACCATGACAGCACAGGCGTGTACCTATTTATCGGAGCTTCCAAAAATTCCCTCAAATATATTTTGTTCACTTCAATATCGGAACCCACTTCAAAACTATCCGCCTCGATTAGTTTTTTTGCCCATTTTTCGTAATTATCCAACGGTTTCATAAAAACATCCTCCGCACAAAATTTAATGGGATAAAATAGCTGTTGACAAAATATTAACCATTCGCGCCGAATTTGTCAAGGGGCGCAAACTAAAAACCAAAAAGTTTACAAATTAATCGCATTTTTATATCCGAATAAACGTTTTTGAAGGAGGTTGATTGTGATAAAAACAGAGGAAAGCACTATATTGGAATTGCAAAACGCAATGCAAAAAAACGAGCTGACATCAAGAAAGCTGGCGTTATGCTATCTTTCGCGGATCGCATCGATTGACAAATGCGACGGCGGGTTGAATTCGGTTCTGGAAATTAACCCGGACGCATTGCTCATCGCCGATACGCTTGACAAAATGCGGGCAAACGGCGAATTGCTCGGGCCGCTGCACGGCATACCCGTGATGCTCAAAGACAATATAAGCACAGGCGATAAAATGCGCACGAGCGCGGGTTCTTTGGCTTTGCAAGACAATTATGCCCAGTATGACGCGCACATAGCAAAACTTTTGAGAGAGGCGGGAGCGTTGATTTTAGGCAAGACAAATATGACCGAGTTTGCCAACTACATGACGGACGGGCAAATGCCCAACGGTTACAGCTCGCGCGGCGGCCAGACGCTCAATGCTTACGATAAAACAGCCGACCCGTCGGGGTCAAGCACGGGATCGGCAGTTGCGGTATCTGCAAATTTATGCGCCGCCGCCGTTGGAACGGAAACCTGGGGCTCTATCATCTCGCCGTCGCAGGCAAACGGAATAGTCGGCATAAAACCGACGGCGGGACTTTTGAGCCGCCACGGAATAATCCCGATTTCGTTCACGCTCGACACGCCGGGGCCGATGGCGCGGACAGTGACAGACGCGGCGGTTTTGCTCGGAGCGATGGCAAAAACGGATTACACGCAATATCTCGATAAAAACGGGCTTGACGGGGCGCGTATAGGCATAAGCCGAATGTACCTCGAAAATGCCGACAAAGAAAAAACCGATATATTGGAAAACCTGATTCCCATGCTGGAAAAACACGGGGCGGAATGCGTTGAAATTCCCGCTCACCGCTTTGCATTCAGCGAAAAATTTAGCGCGAATATGAAATATGAATTCAAATGCGGAATAAATAATTATTTGGCCTCGATGAACAATGGCAGGATTCCGAAAAATTTGCATGAAATAATATCATACAATCAAAACCACGCGGAAGAAGCGCTGAAATACGGTCAGGCCAATTTGTTGGAATGCCAAAATAATACATCGGGCAATTTGACCGAACCCGAATATTTAAACGCAATACTGGCGCGTGAGGAAGTTATCCGCGAGTATGACAAGATATATGTGGAAAATAAAATAAAAGTAATCTTTGATCTGGCGGGAAGCGGCTTGCCTCCGTTTACGGGGTTTCCCTGCATGACGATTCCTGTCGGCACGACAAAAGACAATTTACCGCTCGGTTCGTTTTGGGCGGCACGCAGGCAAGACGAAGCGACGCTGGTTCGCGTCACATATGCGATAGAGCAAATATTGGGCGCCCGGCGCAACCCTTTATGAATTTATATTATTTGGAGGAAGTAAATGATGAATAAACTGAAATATACAATTGAGCCTATTACAATCAAAAATCTTGATAGCGTAAATCAAGACTGTTGGGATAATCGAGACGTTCAATTAAAAATAATCGCATCGCAGGAAATTCTCGGATTCGGAGCTTGGATTGATTCTGTTTGCGTTGGGTCGCTTCACTGTTACAAAATTGTTTTGCCTGAATGGGACGATTCGTTATTTCCTGCGTATGGCAAAAATCGGCTGGAGGATTGGCCGCTTGGGTGGCCTTTATTGGCGGCAAAAGCAAAGAACATAACATTTAACGGGCCTGTTTGGGGACACTCCTGCTTCCATGTCGGACGCCTTGTGAACACGCATCATTCAGACCCGCAATATTTAGGTCAAGGAATAGGCAAAGCGCTTCTGGCGGCATCTATAGACTGGGCAAAAAAACATGAGTATTCTGCAATCATCGCCATAGGCGGTTCAAAAATAGTCCCGGAGTATAATGTAGTAATGGGCTGTTTGCCTTGGACAACATATGCAAATAGCGGTTTTCGCGTTGCCGCTTTTGAAGAGGACGGCATAAAAGCCCCATGGTGGACACTCCCCCAAATGAATTGGGATAGCCCAACTATTAGAAATCAAATTGAAGAAGCTTTGCATAACAAAGAAAACCTTGAAAATATCTGTGCGCGTTTGATGGTCTTGCACTTGTCTGCGCTGACAAAATCATAGAAAACATAAACAAATTCGAAGCAGACGATTACCGTATGGACAAACTGCTAAAAAAATGCCGAAGCAGGAGAAAAACGATGGAACGGAAAATAGAATATGTGGAAATGACCGTGATAAACCGTCCGGGCGTATTGGGACGGGTAGTAGGGCATATCCGGCGAGAAGGCTGGAACATAAACCGTTTGTTTGTCGATGAAACCGAAAAACCCGGCGTTTCGCAAATGGAAATAGATATTGAGGGTGCGAATACCAAACTGGCGCAGGTAATGGAGCGGCTCCTGAACCTCGACTGCGTTATAAGCATAACCATGACGCAAAACGGCGAAAAAGTCACGCGGCAGCGCAGGAATAATGAAAATGAACCCGCCGATAAAATATCGGAAATCATGAATATACCGCAGGCTCCGCCGAAAGAAAACGGCGTGTTCCGCATTTTGACGATCAATCCGGGTTCTACCTCGACGAAATGCGCGGTTTATGACGACGAAACCGTGATCTTTTCGCAGGTCATACGTCATGGCGAAAGCGAACTGCCCAGGCATATTTCCGTGCTCGAACAAAAAAATTTCCGTAAAAACCGTATATTGGAGTGCCTGAAAGAAGCGGGAGTCGAAGGGCGAACGATTGACGCCGTTGCGGGGCGCGGCGGGCTTTTGAAACCGATAGAGAGCGGAACGTATCTAATCAACCGTCAGATGCTTGAGGATTTGCAGTCGGCGACAGCCGCAATACACGCATCCGCTCTGGGCGCGGTAATAGCCGCCGAAATCGGAGCGGATTATTCTATTCCGGCGTATGTGGTCGATCCCATCGTCGTGGACGAAATGGACCGCAACGCGAAGCTGACCGGTATGCCGGGTATAGAACGGTCAAGCGTGTTCCACGCCCTGAACCAAAAAGCTGTAGCGCGCCGGCTTGCCGGCAAAATAGGGAAACCGTATGACAACGCGCGTCTTGTCGTCGCGCACCTCGGCGGCGGAATCACAGTCGGAGCGCACCGTTACGGACGTGTGATAGACGTAAACGACGCGCTGTCCGGCGAAGGCGCGTTCACGCCGGAGCGCACAGGAGGCATACCCGCCGTCCCGCTTATCAAAATGTGTTATTCGGGCGAATATACGGAATCTGAAATGACGGGCAAAATAATAAAAAACGGCGGTATGCTGGCATATCTCGGAACTAATGACCTTCGCGCCGTCCAAAAAATGATAAACGACGGCGATGAGTTTGCGGCGCTGGTTTTGGATTCGATGGCATATCAGGTAGCGAAAGAAATCGGCGCGATGACTGCGGTTCTGGAAGGTACGGTCGATGCCATCGTGCTTACCGGAGGGCTTGCATATTCCAGCCGTTTTACCGGCGCAATCAAGCAAAGGGTTGATAAACTGGCTCCGGTTCATGTATTTCCGGGCGAAGATGAAATGTCCGCGCTGATGAGCGGCGTTCTGCGCGTGTTGCGCGGACAGGAACTTGCCGTAAAATATGAATAATCAATTCGGAAGTCGAAAAGCTTGAATTTGAAGAAGACACTTGACACACCCGACTGTGTGGGGTATATTAACCACGGTAAAATGGACATTTTGAGGAAATAGGCTTTGACGGAAAATCGCCAAAAAACAGGCTTTTGTCGGCAGGAGCGAACAGGAACGAAATGAATGATGTAAGATACGGAAATATTATTAAAATCGCTCCAAACGGCAAAAAGCAAAAATTTAATTAAATGCAGAAAATTTATATTAAGCGAACACTATAAATCCTTGCGGATATTTTTTGAAGCAAGGATTTTTCGTTTTAATTCACTTTTACAGATTATTAATAAATTTGCCCTAAAATCGGGAAATAATTAACAGATTTAGGCTTTGAATTGTGATATTATATAGGCAAGGATTACGTAACCGAAAAATAAATATAAAATCAGAGCGCGCCTGATAAAATAAAAAAATAATCAGGAGGATTTATGTTAAACGAAAAAATTATTGACACAATAACGATTGACGGAGTTGAATTTGAAATCATTGAAAAAGCGAAAACAATATATGCAGGGTCTTATTTTGTCGCTCCAGACCCTCATTCTGAACCGGATACAGACGCAAGCCGACAATGGTTTCAGGATAACAAAAACAAAATTATCGATAGTATTACCCCGGATTGTATGATATGCCTCAGCATTGATTACGCGCTTGACCATACAATAGCGGAAAGACCATACGCCATGCTTCACGGACAGGAAACGAGCAATCCCAATCAGCCAGAGGGCGTTCATGTCATAGAAGCCGAGCCTACAACATTTATCAAAGTTAAAGCTACGGAGGCGGCATTTACACTGACTAAAAAATTGACCGGATTAGATAAGCCGCAAGAAAATTTGTGGCAGTTGTTTACACTGGTACGTCATATTTTCGAGAGTGACAAGTATAAGTACGAATTTAACGGGTGTAAACAGAAAGGCAACGAAGAAGCGGAATATTATTATTTTAACGGAGACAATTATGTAAGCGTCCCCGTAAAAAGAAAAGGTTAAACGCACAAATAAAGCATTTTACGGGGCAGGTGGACGAATCGAACACCTGCCCTGCGATTATTTAAAAATTCTTCTCGCCTTTCATTGTTTTTGCAATAAAACGGATTATATAACCGATAAAAAGCATAAAAGAACATGGATAAGCAAATTGCCATACCTCAACAGGCAACTCAACGCCCCATGCGTCAAAGAAGCAACGCTGATTCGCGTCACATATGCGATAGAGCAGGTATTGGGCGCCCGGCGCAACCCTTTATCTTAAAAAACCTAAGATTTCGAGATACAAACATATGGATAAAGGAAGACGCCTGCGGCTGCAATTTTGATTTCTATTATGCGGGACGTTGACAATATTTTTCTAACGTGGAATCGCTCCAAATTTGCGCCTCTATGTATTTGAGGTACATGCCAATGTTTTTGCCTTCCGGAAATGGAAAATATCGCTTTCTCATGTTGTATTCTGGGTCTTCTGGAAAACCGTATTTATCGATTAGTTTTATTATTCCGTCATGATTAAAAACTTGTCCCCACCATTCCTCGCCTGTATTTAGCGAAGTTCTAAACACAGGGAACATATCGCCGTATGTAAACGATACTGTGTCAAGGTCAAACTCATTAACCGGGATTTTTATGTATGCCGGATCGTTATACCATGTTTCCATGCCTTTGTTCGCACCCAATGTAAAATATACCGGGGCAAAACGGGTAGGTTTGCCGCCAATTTCGATAAACTTATCACGGACCGTTTTTTCCATTTTATACCGCCTGTCCAAATACCATTCAGGAGTAGTTACCCCCGAATTGGGTTGGTCGGCCCGCCAAACGCGCAATGCTTCAAGCGCCTTTTCATATGGCAATGCCGTAATTGTTCGGAAAGGCTCACAGCTTTTTTCATAATAATGATACAGATAATCTATTTCGTTCACTTTATTTATTTTCCTTATTACGGCCACACCTTTTCATTCAATTGAAAGATATGCCTCGACCAGCTTGTCTATCGCCGCTTCGGCCTTGTCCTTTATCTTTTCGTACCCCGACACGAAATCGGTCCGAAACCCGCTCAGGCAGTAGCGCAAAAATATCGAGCTGTCCCCGAAATTGTGTGGATCACGTTCAAATCGAAATAGAAATTGGAGTACATTATGTCTTGCGCGAATATTTTAAAGGCATATCCGCCAAAATCCATTTACTAAAATTGCAAGCTTTTTTGAAATTTGTTCCCGAAATTGCGCGAATTAGAAGCAATGCTAAAAAAACTTTTCCAAAATATTTTTGTTGATTTCTAGGCGCATGGTTTTATTGACAAGCTCGCACACCCGCAGATTGCCGTAAAAACCAATCACAAGCCCCGCGTCGACGTGCGATAGGTTATAATATGTCTCGAGCATATAACGCATGTCCGAAACCGCCAGCGCGCCTGCTTTTTCAAGGGAGGCCGCCGTCGCCGTAGTTGAAATGATTTCGTCCGATGCCACAAACGGCCTAGTTATTTTCATGTCTTTTCTGAGTTTGACCGTAATATCGATATCGGCGCACATTTCCATGCCTTGGTCAAATATTTCCCCGTCGCCCATAGCCCCGTGAACGTCGCCGATGCCAAGCAGCGCACCCTCGGCAAAAACGGGAAGATACACTTTTGCGCCCGATTTGACAAGGCTGTTGTCCATGTTGCCGCCGTGGTCTCCCGCGCCTGTGCTGGGGCATTCCCCAAAATCGGCTGCGACGCCTATCACCCCGATCATAGGGTTGGCGGGAAATATTTTGCCATCGTTATTTAACACGCGCAGATTTCCGTCAGGCGTCGCTTCGGCTTTTATCTTTTCGTGCCCGTTGCGCGTGAATTCTGTCGATATGCCATCTTTTTCGTTCGGTATGTGCATATAGCCCGTGCCGACGAGTTTTACGCTGTGTATCTCCACTTCGAGCGTATCGCCCGGAATTGCCCCGTTTACATATATGGGGCCTGTGACAGGGTTGGGGCGCACATATACCCAG
>Ga0082212_10008890_pt1 | contig 13032 bp, 10 predicted proteins | sample TergutNt197P3_FD_71548 | JGI IMG/M metagenome (GOLD analysis project Ga0082212, IMG submission 71548) | Neocapritermes taracua P3 segment gut microbial communities from Petit-Saut dam, French Guiana - Nt197 P3 | ecosystem: Host-associated > Arthropoda: Insects > Digestive system > Gut ... | reverse complement strand
CGCGAAGAGGCGCATCCATGCGCCAATTCGCGCGCTCCGCATCCTGCTCCGCTTGCGGAACGTAATTTGCAGTAACTGCCCGTGGGTGTGAAAAGTTACTTTTACGTTAAACCAGACGGGCTACGACCCGTCTGGTTTCTTTTTTTCGCTTCGGTTTGCCGCTATGATGGACACGGCGAGGATCAGCAGCAGCAAGATTCCCTGCACTGACTGCGATACCTGGCTGTCCGACCTGCCTATGATCGCCAGCCCGTTTATTATCATCGTAATAGAAAACGAGCCGAGCAATATCTTATAAAACTTCGCCGAGGAACCGCCTTTAACAAGCACGCCGCCGAGGAAAATCGCCATAATGACCCGTATTTCGAGAAAAACGCCCATCTGCTGGCTCGTCGAGCCGATAGTAGCGAGCGAGAATATAGCGCCCATGCCCGCCATGAGGCCCGAAAGGGCAAAGGCGGTTATTTTTGTCTTGCTTATCGGTATGCCGACGAATTTCGCGGCGGTCTCGTTTTCGCCGATAGCCCTGCTGTAGCGCCCTGTTTTCGTGAATTCAAATACATACGCCATAATGATGACGATTACGATGAAAAGTGGTATTTTGACATATGGCGCGTTTAAAAACGCCATAGATACAGGCAGCCGCTGCGTCGCTATGTTCACCTGGATGTAGTTGACCAGGCCCCTTACGCCGAAAAGCATAGCGATAGTCAGCATAAACGACGGAACTTTAAACTTGCTCACGACTATGCCGTTAAAAAGCCCGACTATCAGCCCCACGATAAGCGATACCGGCAGCAGGAGGAACGGGACGCCCGAAGCGTGGGCGACCCATGTAGCTATGACGCCCGACAGAGCGAGATTTACGCCGACGGAAAGGTCTGTGCTGCCCTGCGCGACGACAAATAGCACGCCGCAGCCCACGATGATCGAAAGCATGGACTGGTCGAGTATCAGGCCCAGATTATATGCCGTGAGCATCCTGATATTGCCGGTCCTGCTGTCATAGCTGACGATAGAGAAGAATATGAAAATCACGAGGAAAGCTATGAACGGGACAAGGTCCTGGAATTTGATATTCAGGTTTCGCCCATTTTTCAGCCTCATATCATCACCCCTATCACAGCCTGCTCGGTGAACCCCTCGTCGCGCCTTATGAGGCTCGTCATTTTGCCGCCTTTCATAACTATCAGCCGGTCCGCCATGCCCAGGACTTCAGTGAGCTCGTCGGATATGAGGATTATCGCTATTTTGTTTGTTTTGGCTTCTTTCATCAGTGAATAAATATACGCTTTGACCCCGACGTCTACGCCGCGCGTCGGGCAGTCGAGCACGAGCAGCCTCAAATCTTTCGCCAGCCATCGCCCAAGGTTGATTTTCTGCTTGTTACCCCCGGACAGCGAACTGACGGATTGCGAAATGTCCCTGCACTTGACGGATAGTTTGGAGACCATCTCGGACGCCAGTTTTTTCAGGTTTCCGGGCGGCACGAACCCTGCGGGGCCCGTTAGCTCGCGCAGGGAGGGCAGCGTGAAATTCTCGCGGACGCCTGCGTCTATCATCAGCGCTTCGTTGTCCCTGTCTTTCGGGACGTAAGCCATTTTGCTCCCAAGCGCCTGGACCGGGCTTTTTACGTATTTATCTTCCGTGTTCAGATAAACCGAGCCGCCGCCCGCTTTCGACAGGCCGAAAACGGCTTTGCCTACCGAATGTATCCCAGAGTCGCTCAGCCCGCAAAACCCGAGTATCTCGCCCGCGTGCACGTCGAAAGAAATATCCTCGAGCTCGCCCGCGACGGAGAGGTTTTTGACGCTCAATACGACCTCGTCGCCGAAATCGACGGCGTTGTCCGCTCTGTAGTAATCGCCGCTTATTTCGCGGCCTACCATCGTCATCTTGATTTCATCCGCCGTGGTTTGGGCGGAAATGAAATTGCCTACGACCTCGCCGTCCCTCAGGACTGTTATCGTATCCGTGATGCTGAGCATCTCCTCGACGTCGTGTGTGATGACAATGACTGAACGCCCCATGGTTTTTAGCGTTTGCAGCAGCGCATACAGCTTTTCCCTGTTATTCAGCGACAGCGATTGTGTGATCTCGTCGAGAAGCAGTATTTCGGGGTCGACCGAGAGCGCCCTTACGAGCTCTATGAGCTTTCTTGTTTCTATCATCATGCTGCCGGCGAGCTTATTGAGCGGTGGCGTCGGCAGGCCCCATTTTTCAAACTGCTCCGCCGCGGCACGGTTCAGCGTTTTCAGGCTGACTATGCCGTTTTTCGTGTATTTGTTCGTCCTGCCAAGGAACACGTTGACGCCCGCGGGCAGGGTGCCCACGACGCCGAGTTCCTGCATGACCATGGAAATACCGCGGCTGTTCGCGTCGAGAGGGCTGTGAGGACGGTATTCCTCGCCGCCGACGCGCATGATTCCGGAATCAGATGGGAACAGGCCCGCTATCTGCGATATAAGCGTGGATTTACCCGAACCGTTTTCGCCGATAAGGCCGCGTATCTCGCCTTTTTCGAGCTTGAAATCTATGTTCCGGTTCGCGTGCGTCGGGCCGAAGTGTTTATTGAGCTTATGGATCTCGAGGATGGGCTCGCTGGTTTTGCCGCCGACGGTTTGGCTGCTATCAGCTTGAACGCCGTCGCGTGCGCCGTCGGTTGGACCGCCGCTCATTTGACCACCTCCTTGACCCCGCGCTGCCCCGCTATGCCGAACACTATCAGGAAAACGCCTAAAAACACGTCCTGCAGCGTTCCGGAGGGGACGCCGAATATTGTCAGCAGGTTAAATATCGCATAAATAATAATGGAACAAATCGGGACCGCGATTATGATATTTATCCATTTTTGCATAATCTGGGCCAGTAGAAAAATAGCCAGCGGGCGGAAAATCATGTACATGCTGGTCAGGCCCGCCATTACTACGGTTTTGCCGTTGTAGCTCTGCTGGATAACGGAAGCGAAGCCGATCAGCAGCCCGCATATAAGCCCGACCCAAAGCAGCGTCCGCAGTATGCTGACGCCGAGCGCCCTCGACACTTCTTTGTTCCCGCCGATGGCCCGCACATTCAGGCCTATGCTCGTGCGGTTGAACACGATATAGACCACGATAAACCCCACAACAAGCATGATGATGTTCAAAGGCAACTGCCCGAGCGCCCTGAAACTGCGGCTCAGTTCAGCGTCTATGAGCGGTTTCGTCGTCCTGTTTATCCTGAGGAAAACGGCGACCGCCTCATAAATAAGAGCCAGGCTTATGCTGGCTATCCATGAGGGGATTTTTGTAAACGCGAATACGAGGAAGTTGACGAAAATCAGCAGCGTGCCGGTGATGAACCCGCCGAGGATGACGCCGGGGTAACCGTACAGGTTGCCGAACACGCAAGACGCGAACGACCCGAGCACGACGACGCCTCCGATGGACATATCCGTGTACCCGCACGCGAACAGGAAACACAGGCCCCAGGCTACGAACGAGGGGTATATCGAACTTGAGACTATGGCTCTGACATTCATAGCCTCAAGGAATATGCCGCCGGATAAGTAATGGAACGCTATCGAGATGACCGCCAGGGCCGCGAGGAAGATCACAGGGAACAACACGGGGCTATGCTGCTTTTCGCCGAGGGTATCGTTAGACAACTCTTTTTTCATGACGACATTACCTCTTTTTGGAACAGCCTGCCGCTTTTGCAACAGGCTGTCCCGGTAATAGTATGAAACTTATTTGCCGTGCGCTTTGAGCAGGGCTTCGAGTGTTAGCCCATTCGCGACAAGGTCGGCGTATGTCTGGTATGATACGTCGTTGTTGAACCTCCACACGAGAGTCTTCAGGAGGTCGGCGGTGATCGGGTGTACGCCCTGCGTGTAGAATATGGAGATGTAATCGTCCACGTTGTCCTTGTTGACTATGAACGGCCTGGTTTTGAATTCCGCGGCCTTGCCGTCCGGGCCGAGTATCGCGTGGCCGTCAAGGTAGTTTATAAGCATCGCGGGGGCGATGACAGCGGAAAGGCCTATGCCGTCGTTGCCTTCTACGACTCTGCCTTCTTTGATGTAGTTGGCTGTGTCAAGGTCGACGCAGGATGAGTAGACGTTGATGCCTGTGAGGCCGAGGTTGTCCATCGCCGTGATCGTGCCGGGCACATAGTCTCCGACAAGCGAGTATACGCAGTCGACGTCCCTGTTTGACGAGAGCATGTCGGACGCTTTTTGCAGACATTCGGCCGGGCTGGTGCAGCGGGCTTCGTCAATGATCCTGCCGCCTCCGGCTTCAAACACGCTCCTGAATCCCGCTATGCGCTGATCCATGTTGTTATCGCCGATGTTGCCGCCGATTATGCAAGCGGTTTTATTACCGTCGCGCAAGGCCGACGCGCCGAGGACTTCGCCGTCGAGCACGAGGTCGGAGTTTACGGCTCCGGCGTAGTATTCGTTGTTTTGCGATATATGCGCGCGGTCGCCGTCATCGCCTACGAAGACGAGCAGGACGAACGGGATCTTGGCTTTAGCGCACTCTTCCGCGGCTTGCGGCATGACCGGGTCTGCCGAGGCCTGGAACGCTATCCCGTCGACTTGGGATGAGATGTAGTTCTGGATGTTTTCTAATTCTTTGTCCGCTGTGAAGTTGTCGCTGGATCTGCTGCCTTTCATGCCGAGCACATCAAGCGCGTATTCGGTTTCGTCGCCGAAGAGGTCGAGGATCGGCACGCCTGAGCCCCAGGTGTTGAACCCGATCGTATAGACCTGGTCTCCGCCGCCGCCGCCACCGGCGGGGGCTTCTTCTTTTTTGTTGCATGATGTCGCTACCAGTGCCAGCGCAAGCATGAGCGCTATTACGGCTGCTATCGTCCTCAGTTTTCTTTTAGTCATTTTTGTCCCTCCATTATCTGTTGTTTTTTTGCCGGGTCAGGGTCGTCGCCGACCGATAGAAGTCTACAACAAAAATGGTAAAAATGCAAGTTATTTTCACATTTTCGAATGATTATTCAGTGCATTGCTTTAGAAAGACGTTTTTTGCTTCCTCACCGGTACTGAAATAACAACTTGTCAAACACATCTCTCTCAATTGCATCGCGGATGCTTGCCATCAGACTGTTGTAATAGTACAAGTTGTGGAGCACAGCGAGGCGCATGGCGAGCATTTCGCCGGCTTTGAATAAGTGGCGTATGTATGCGCGCGAATAGTCGCGGCAAACGGGGCAGCCGCACTTTTCATCTATTGGAGCGCTGTCGTTTTTGTAGCGCTCGTTGTTGATGTTTATTATACCGCCCGGGGTGAAAAAGTGGCCGTGGCGCCCGTTTCTGGCGGGGAGGACGCAGTCGAAGAAGTCTATGCCGCGCGCGACGGCTTCGATTATGTTCTGCGGCGTGCCGACGCCCATCAGGTAGCGCGGTTTGTTCTCCGGCATGTGTTCCTCGACAGTCTCGATTATGTCGTACATTTCCTGCGTGGTTTCGCCTACGGCGAGGCCGCCGATGGCGTAACCCGGCAGGTCGAGTTCCGCGATTTGTTTCATATGCGATACTCTTATGTCTGTGTATGTCGCGCCTTGATTGATGCCGAACAGGACTTGCCCGGGGTTTATGGCGCCCGGGTTCTTGTTTTGGCTGTTATGGAGCTTCAGCTCGTCGCGGCAGCGTTTCAGCCAGCGGTACGTTCTGCCGCAAGATTCTTCGACGTATTCGCGCGGCGACGGTATCTCTATACATTCGTCCAGCGCCATAGCGACATCGGAGCCGAGGTTGGATTGTATGCGTATGCAGTCTTCCGGCGTCATTGTGATCTTGCAGCCGTCGACATGCGACTGGAATGTTACGCCGTCTTCGGTCACCTTACGCAGCCCGGCGAGCGAGAATATCTGGAATCCGCCGCTGTCTGTGAGTATCGGGCCGTCCCATGCCATGAATTTATGCAGGCCGCCCAGCGAGCGGATGAGTTCGTCGCCGGGGCGGACGTGCAGGTGGTATGTGTTTGAGAGCGCGACTTGGCAGCCAGTGGTTTCGAGGTCGCGGCCGGAGAGAGCTCCTTTGATCGCTGCCTGGGTCGCGACGTTCATGAACACGGGCGTTTGGATGACGCCATGGTTTGTAGTGAATTCGCCCCTGCGCGCGCGCCCTTGTTTTGAGATTAGTTTGAACATAGGTGGAAAACCCCTCCCATCGCGTCGATATTAACAGAAATCCTAAGCATCCGCAATACCGGGAAAAGAGTTGACACTTTGTGCAGAGCCATGATATATAGATAAGCAGCTATTTTGTTAGGACTGTAAGGAGACAACCATGGATCTGTTCCCGCTTTGGAACTCGCTGCGGATCGCCGCGGCCAGTACGGTTTTAGTGTTTTTCACGGGGATTCTCGCCGCATATTACGCGGCGAAGCTCCCGCGCGTCGCTAAAGGCGTCGTCGACGTCGTGCTGACGCTCCCGATGGTACTGCCTCCTACTGTCTGCGGGTATTTCCTGCTGATAGTATTCGGGAACAACCGCCCGCTGGGGATTTTCCTCGCGCAATTCGGGCTGAAATTCGTCATGACATGGTACGGCGGTATACTCGCCTCCGCTGTAGTCGCGTTCCCGCTGATGTACCGGACTGCCCGCGGCGCGTTTGAGAGTTTCGACGAGACGCTGGCATATTCAGGCCGGACGCTGGGGCTCCACGACACATATATTTTCTGGCGTATACGGATGCCCGCTTGCAGGCAGGGGATAATAGCGGGGACTGTACTGGCTTTCGCGCGCGCGCTCGGAGAATTCGGGGCGACTACTATGCTCATCGGGTACACGCCGGGCAGGACCGCGACGATATCGACGACTGTTTACCAGCTCTGGCGGACAAACGACGGGCGCGGCGCGTTTACATGGGTAATGATAAACCTCGCTATAAGCGCGGTCGTTTTACTCACCGTCAACATGCTCGAACAGCGCTCGCGAAGGGCGGTGATACGGTGAGCCTTTTTGTCGACATTTCCAAAAAAATCGGCAAACTCCAGCTTCGTGTGGCGTTTGAAACAAGCGGCGGCGTGCTGGGTATTCTCGGCGCTTCAGGCAGCGGGAAAAGCATGACGCTCAAATGTATTGCCGGCATAGAAAAACCCGACAGCGGAAAGATAGTGCTGGACGGCGTTGCTCTATTCGATTCGGAGCAGGGGATAAACCTGCCGCCGCAAAAACGAAAAATAGGGTATCTTTTTCAGAACTACGCGCTGTTTCCGAATATGAATGTAAGGCAGAATATCCTTTGCGGTTTGCATAACGAACCCGATAAGGCGCGCAGGGAAAGCGTTCTTGCGGATGTGCTTGAGATGATGCAACTCGGCGGTTTGGAAAAGCACCGCCCGCAAGAGCTTTCCGGCGGGCAGCAGCAGCGGGTGGCGCTGGCGAGGATCCTTGTCGGCAGCCCGAACCTGCTCATGCTGGACGAGCCGTTCAACGCGCTGGATACTTATCTGCGGGGCCAGTTGCAAATACATATGCGAAATCTTCTCAAGCAGTATGGCAAGGATGTTCTGATGGTGACGCACAGCAGGGACGAGGCGTATTTGCTTTGCGACCGGATAGCGCTTGTGGATAGTGGCAGGGTTTTGGCGCTCAAGGGTACAAAGGAGCTTTTCGACGATCCCGAAAGCCGCCAAGCGGCGCTCATTACCGGGTGCAAAAATGTGGTGGACGCCAGGAAAACCGGGGAGTACGAGGTGGAGGCGCCTGCCTGGGGAGTCCGGTTCAAAACGGCAAAACCGGTGCGCGACGGGCTTTGCGCTATCGGGATAAGGGCGCATTATTTTAGCGCGGGGGTTGTGCAGAACAGTTACCCGGTGCGGTTTACGGGCGAGCTTGAGGAGCCGTTTGAGTATATCCTCCAGTTCCGGTACGAGTCCCAGGACGAGTCTTCGCCGGATGTATGGTGGAGGTTGCCGAAAGGGGACAGGGGCGAGGCAGACCCCGCGGCGCTGGGCGTAGACCCCGCCGACGTTTTGCCGCTGTATGGGTAATGCAGGTGTTGCTATTCAGTGCCTTGCGTTCAAAAGACGTTTTTTGCTTCCTCCCGCTCATGTTTACATCCATGTGCTCAATGAGCGCCGCTCCTCTCACTTCACTGCGGGTTCCCGCTTCACTTCGTTTGCGGTCACCTCGCGTTCAGTGTAACGTCACCCTCCCTTAATCTGCCACAGGCAGCGGTCGGGCTCCGTTCTTCCTTGCTCCGCTTGCGGAACGTAATTTGCAGTAACTGCCCGTGGGTGTGAAGTGTTTACTTTTCCGCTTCGCTGTGTTTTTCGACCCATATGTTGTAGCTTACTACTGTAAGTATTATTACGGCGCCACCGGCGAGTGCGAACAGCCCGGGGGTTTCGATGACCGGCAGGATGCCTATTATCCCCGCCAGCATGACCAGCACAGGGTTCAGCACAGGCTCAAGCGCTGTGATGAGGCAGGCAAGCAGCGCGGACGTCCTTTTTATGCCTATCGAGAAAAACACATATGCGAGGCCGACCTGGACTGTGCCGAGGATCACGGCTGCGACCCACGCGGATGTGCCGGACGCCGATTCATAGAAAACGAATGGCAGCCCGATTACCGTGTTGACGAGAAACCCGAGATACAGTGCGTTGTTCGGGTCGGTATCGGGCATTTTATTACAAACGAATACCCCGGCGAATGTCAGCCCGGATGCTATCGCAAGTATGTTGCCGAGCGTGTTGCCGGTTTCCAGGTTATCCGCAAAGAACAGCAACATTCCGATGATCGTCACGGAGACTGCCACGACTGCGCTTGGCGCGGGTTTTTTCCTGTAGAGCGCGAGTTCTATTAGTATAATGAATATGGGCGCTGTGAATTGCAGTAGTATGGCGGCGGCGGCGGTTGTCAGTTTGTTGGCAAAGACAAACAGGATCGTTGTCGCGGACACACATAGCGCTCCCAATACGTTGCCGCGTGTGATCTCGATTTTGACGCTTTTGCGGTAGAACGCGAACACGACGGCGGCGAGCGCTGCGCGGACGCCGATGATGCTCATTGCGCCCCACGGTATGAACTTGATGCACAGTCCGCCGATGCTCCAGCATATTGACGCGGCTATCATGCATAGGGGGCCTTTTCTGTCAGCAGTTAACATAATGTTAGATACTATCAGCGCTACGGCTGGTTTGTCAATCAATTTAATTAAGGTGTCTAGTCAATATGGAACAAAACCCGCGGGTGTGCGTCTAAGGGGTATAAACAACAGATGGAGGGGACTATTATGATGTTCAAACGTGTATTTTATGCTTTACTCGCAGTACCGGTTCTGGCTGTTGGAGTTTTGGCTATGACTGCGGACTCAAAGGGGAGTGCTGCACCGGGTACATTCATAAGCAGCGATGGTGAAATGTATCCCATAAACACGCTCGGCGTCGGCGAGGATGTAAGAAACGACGCGCAAGATTCTGAGAAAGAAGAAACGCAAGACGAGTCATATGAGGGGCTGCCCGTTGTCGGCAGCCGGAGGAGGCTGCTGAAGCTGTTGCTTGAGCGCGGTGCGTTGTATGACCCTGCGAACCAGAGGTATGGCAATCGCGGTGGGTGGGGCGTCCTCGTCGAAGAAGACGGCGCTTTCTATGAAGTAATGGAAGACGCTATGCCTATGCCCGCGCCTTCCTCCGCGCCCGCGCCCGGCGGAACAGCGCCATCATCCATGCCCGAGTCAACAGGTGGGGCGGCTACAGGCGGCGCGGATATGCCGGCTGTTGCCGAGAGCGCAGCGGCGCCGGAGGCGCCGGATAACGGCGGTGGTTTTTCCGAGACAAACGAGCAGGTGACAGGGGTCAGCGAGGGTGATATCGTCAAGACGGACGGTAAGTATATATACGCTATGTCGGCGTATAGCGGCGGGTTGCGCATAATCCGCGCGGACGGGCCGGATATGAAAATCGCTTCATATATTGAATTTAGCAATATGTGGGCTGAAGAGTTCTACCTGATCGGCGGCGACAGGCTTGTCGTTGTCGGTAGGGAGTATGTGCCGATCGGTATTCTGCCGTTCGACGGGGGCGGCGCCATGACCCGCGACGATGTTGACGTTGCGGTGGAGCCGAGCCGGTACGGGTGGCGCGAAAACGATTTCACGATTCTTGTGATATATGATATCTCCGACCGTGAAGCGCCGGTCGAGCTGCGTTGCGTCTCTATGGACGGCGGTCGTGTCTCGACAAGGGTCATTGGCGATATAGTTTACCTTGTAACAAATAAGTATATCTGGAACATCCCTTACGATCAGGCGGACAGCCCGTACATATTACCATATTACCGCGACACCGCTGAGGGCGAGGGTTATGTGCCTGTCGGTTTCGACTGCATTTATTACATCCCCGATACCGACGATTTCAACTATATGCTCATAGGGGCGCTGGACGTCTATGGCGACGTGGGATTCGAGCCGGAGGCTTACCTCGGCGCGGGCAGCAATCTTTATATGAGCCAAAACGCCATGTATGTGACTAAAACAAGGTGGGAGCAGCCGAAAAACTCCCGCATGATGATCGACATATGGCCGCAGGGCGGTGAAAAAACAGACATACTGCGTTTCGCTATCAACGGGGCAGGGGTCGAGTACACTGGCACGGGCACTGTTGACGGTTCGCCGATAAACCAGTACAGCATGGATGAGTTTGGCGGTTATTTCCGCATAGCCACGACAGAGTGGAGCACCGGTACTTATGTGACCGTTCTTGACGCTTCCGATATGCGCGTGGTCGGGCGCACAGAGCCGCTTGCGCAGGGCGAGCGTATGCAGTCTATGCGTTTCATGGGTGATATGGGTTATGTAGTCACGTTCCAAAATGTGGACCCGCTGTTTACGATCGACCTTTCAAACCCGTTTGCCCCCAAGGTTATGGGCGAATTGAAGATCCCCGGTTTCTCGCAATACCTGCATCCTGTTGGTAATGGTTATATGCTCGGTATCGGGCGGGATACGCAGGAGATTTTCACGCGTGATTCGCGCGGTGTAGAAACAGTGGTTGGTTTCCGCGACGTCGGCATGAAGGTTTCGCTTTTCGACGTCAGCGACCCGTATGACCCGAGGGAGGTCGATGTGCTGCCGCTGGGCGAGGGCTGGACCGAGGTAAGCCACAACCCGCGCGCGCTGATGTGCGATCCTGTCCGCGGTTTTTATGGGCTTACGATGGAACGGTGGAACGTATCGAACTTGAGCCAGTGGGCGCACTGCGCTATTCTCCTGCAGGTGGAGGACGGGCGGCTTTCTCTGGCGGAGTCGCTGGACGTCAATGGCAAGTTCGATATTTTCGGCAGCCGCCTTTGTTTCATAGGCGATACGCTTTACCTGGTTTTCGACAGGGGCGTGGCGGCGTATGATTACGGCAGTTTCGATCTGCTGAGGGTTTTGGAGTTTTAGGGTGGAGTTTTAGCAGAAACTTCTTATTGACAAACCGAGTTTAGCAGAGTTATAATGAGGCATAAACGCAGCGGCAATGCTGTTACATTGCCGCTGTGTAAGGGAAGAGCTTTTTACCTGGGGTGGTTGGAGCTCTTTCTCCCTGCCCTGCGTTTCGCGTATCGCATTATGCAACTCGCGATGAGCGAACCGGCAATGCTTATAAGCACATTCAGCACGACCCACAGCAGGACACGAACAAGAACTTCCATCGCTTCACCTCCAATCTTATAGATATACGGCAACCTAGGAGGAGCGCAGTGCGCTCCCGTATATCTATATATGGAGGCATACCCGGATATCAGCCCGATCCCATACATGTACGATACCACAAAATGATTTCACATATCAATAATCGTTTCGGGCAAGATATTATGTATTACTTTCATCATAACAGCGCACTCGATGCGCTTTTTGAACATCTCGCAGCCGAGCTCGTAGACGCCGTTTATCGACCCCGTCGCGTGATAGGCGTTTGCCGCGCAGCCGCCGCTGCAATAGTAGCGCGCCCAGCACTCCCGGCACTCGCTGCGTGAGTGCATATTGCAGCCCAAAAACTCGCTGCGGAGCGCACCATTTGCCACACCGCCCCAAACGTCGCCAAGAAGGTACTCCTTGTTACCAACAAACTGGTGGCACGGGTAAAGCTCTCCACTCGGAGTGACAGCCATATACTCGGAACCGACTCCGCACCCCGCGAGACGCTTATAAATGCAAGGCCCTCCGGTCAGGTCGAGCTTGTAGTGGTAAAACGTGAACCCCCTGCCCTCCCTCTCCCGCCGGAGCATCTCCATTGCCAGCAACTCATACTGCTCGCAAATACCGGGCAAATCTCCCATAGACAAAGCAAAAGGAGAACCAGCGGCAGCCACGACAGGCTCCATAGACAACTCTCTAAACCCAAGATCCGCCAAATGAAAAATATCGCGCGAAAAATCAAGGTTCCCGCGCGTAAAAGTCCCCCTTATATAATAACCCTTACCGCCCCGCGCCTCCACAAGCCGCTTGAACTTAGGAACGACCTCATGATAACTGCCTCCGCCATCAATGAGCCTGCGCGCGGCGTCATTCACCTCAGGACGCCCGTCAAGGCTCAAAACAACATTATGCATCTCCCGGCAAGTGAAATCAATGACGTCGTCGTCAATAAGCAACCCATTGGTAGTAAGCGTAAAACGGAACCTCTTCCCGCACCCCCGCTCGATACCGCGCGCATAACCCACGATATCCTTGATAACTCCCCAGTTCATCAATGGCTCGCCACCAAAAAAATCGATATCCAGATTCTTTCGCCCGCCGGAATTCTCAACAAGGAAATCAACAGCTCGCTTACCCGTATCCAAAGACATAAGCCCGCCATCGCCCACGTAGCCTCCGCGCCCCGCGAAGCAATAAGAACACGCCATATTGCATAAATGTGACACATTCATGCAAAGCGCCTTGAGCGGCCTATCCCCCGCTTGCCCGGCGACCTGCGAAAATGCGTCCTCGGCAAAAAGCTTACCCTGCCGTCGTAACTCCCCAATATCAGAAAACAGCTCAAGCGCCTCGCCGTCCCCCAGCTCCGGAAACCTTTCGGCGACTTGCCTGAAAGCCTCTG
>Ga0082212_10008889_pt1 | contig 13032 bp, 7 predicted proteins | sample TergutNt197P3_FD_71548 | JGI IMG/M metagenome (GOLD analysis project Ga0082212, IMG submission 71548) | Neocapritermes taracua P3 segment gut microbial communities from Petit-Saut dam, French Guiana - Nt197 P3 | ecosystem: Host-associated > Arthropoda: Insects > Digestive system > Gut ... | reverse complement strand
GGCCGACGCTTATACGTCTCACTCTAAAGCCACGATGAGGTCGATATGTCAGTCACAATATTGTACAGGACACTCAACGGGATAGATGTCTAAAATAATTTTAAGTTTCATTGTAGGGTTAATTAAAACTTATCCTATTTAAACTTTGCCGGAGACAAGCCACTTTGGCATTCTCTTCAAGGATATCCGCCAAATAATAGGCGGGTTTCAAAGAATCTCCCACTGTAATAAACCCGTGATCGCACAAAATTGCCGCCCGCATCTCCTCTTCCCGAAATACTTCGGTGACCTTCGCCGCCAATTCCTCTGAGCCAGGGGGAGCATAATCGACAATACCAATAGAGCCAAGGCCGAGACGCGCCTCAACAGTTACCACCGGCAGCTGTCCTGCCGCCATAACATAGGCTGTGGCATAGGCCGAATGCCCGTGCACCACCGCTTGAACATCAGGACGAACGCTATAAATCCCCCGGTGAAAGGCCCACTCCATTGAAGGCTTCCCGCGACCCAAAAGAACTTCTCCACAGGAATTAACCAGCAAGAACTCTTCCTCACTAACATCCTCAAAAGATTTCCCTGAGGCTGTGATCAAGAATCTCCCTGATAAAGAAGTGTCTGACACAGAATCGCCCCGCACAGAAGTACTCCCTTCTCTGTCGGCATACTCCGGAACACGTACACTGATATTGCCGCTGGTTCCGGAAACCAACCGCCGCGCAAAAAGCCGGCGCCCGATCCCGCACAACTCGCGGCGCAAGCTTTCTATCGCTGTAAGGTCGGCCTCATTGGGATTTAATTTTTCCATATCATTTCTCCTGTGATTTCTTCATTCAACAGATTTTAATGCGGTTACCATATCCAGATTGCCCGATTTTTTCACGACAACAGAGGTCACAACATATGAACATATAATAACAATCAGTAAAGAAATGATCAGGCTTTGGGGTTTTAAATAAGAACTGAACTCTAACGTGCGAGTCGAAATAATGGGGACATAAACTCTTAAAAACTGATACCCTATGGGAACTCCCAAGATCAGTCCCATAATAACTTGCAATTGGTTTCTCTTTCTAATAATTGACTTAATCTCATTTTTTTTGTAGCCGACAACTTTTAACGTCGCATATTCCCGGCTCCTTTCTGTGAAACTCAAAATGCCCATATTGTATTGAATAATAACGCTCAATAAAATTGCCGCCCCCAATAGCATGATCACAACCATCATGATGCTGTTGAGAACATCATTGGCATCAGCAAGCTGCTGCTCCAGTTTGGCGACTTCTTTGACATAACCATAGTTTAACGCTTTGTCGGCGATATTCTCAGTCTTGGCCAATAAGGTGTTTGGGGTGAATGTCTGGGACAGGGTTTCCCAATAGGTTTTTGACATATACACTCCCTGGGGTGCGGGAGGTGTGACAATTTCTTTAACAACCGCGGTTAGATAAGTATCTGCCCCCCTATATTTGAATTGTATTTTGTCATTCAAAACCATTCCCAAATCCTCGGCAGTCTTTCTGGAAACGGCCAAACCGTCATGGGGCAGGACGACGGGGGCGCCGCTTGTATCTTCCAAATGAACAAAGGATCCTTTATCAATAACCAACAATGCGCCACTTGTTTGATGGTTCTCCGTGCGTATCTCAATATCGTCTTCCTGAGTCCATTGCGCGTCCGGGCTCGCCAATTTAAACAATTCGTTTTTTTGTTCTTCTGTTGCAATAGGATGCAAAACGATTCTTGCCCCATAAGTGAATTGCTGACCAAACAATCTGTCGTTGGCGTGTGTCAGGGAGTCCTTCAAGCCAAAACTTGCCATCAAGAGAGTTATGCTGCCGATAATGCCTATAACCCCTATTGTGAATCTAATCTTGTTTCGTGAGAAGTCTCTGAGAATCCATTGCCAATCATAAGAAAGGGACTGCCATATCTTAAAGCGTTCAAGGAAAATTGGCTTATGGTCTTTAGGCTGCTCGCCCCGCATTGTTTTGGCGGGCATTTCCTTGATGACTTTTTTGCACGCTCGGCGTGCGGACAAGCTGCAGCCAAGCACAATGGCCGCGGCCACAAGAAGAGAAATCGCCGTGTTCTTGCCGGTCCATTCAGGCAGGGAAAACAGATCTTTTTGTATTTCCAACAGCATGTTCGTGATAACATAGGGAGCTAAGAAATACCCTGCGAGACTTCCCATGACGCTGCTCCAAAAGCCATAAAGGCCGTAATGATCCAATAAGGAGTTGTTTGAATACCCCAGCGCCTTTAATGTCCCGATTTGGATCCTTTGGGTCTCAACCAGCCGCTTCATCGTTGTCTGCATTGTCAGCATTGCCAACAGGATAAAAATTATAGAAAACAGAATGGACATGATTCGGACTTGAACGTATTTATCGATGTATGCTGATGTTCCCTTAAATTCTGATACCGTGGCAAAACCCGCGTATTTTGGCCCCAGAACTCTTTCTATGTCTGTTCTTAAATGTCTTATGGTATCGGGATCCTTGGACATTCCGCCAATTTTTAATTTAGCTTGATTATAAAGCACATCAGGTTCCGTTATTTTTTTCATATTATCAGGTGAAATATATCCATACCCATATTTAAAGCGATCGGGTTTTATGGATGCCGATGACCCTGTATAGCTTAAATACTCTGGACTTAACACGAGTCCCTGAATTTTAAAAATATGGGGAATCCCTTTGTTCTCCACAGTTATCGATTGCCCGACAGTAAGATTATGAGCCTCGGCAAAGTCTTCATATAACCAGATTCCGTCTGCATTCGCTCTGTAGGCCATACCTTGAGAGATAAACGGGCGTGAAATTGAATTGCTGGAAGACGCTGTCAGCAGCACATAGGCTTCAGCGTTCGCCACTTTTGCGGTCAGCACTGTGGACGCTTGTATTTCAGAAACATCAGGTAACGATTTTATCTTTTTAATGTCATCCTCATCCAGATTTATTCCGCTGATCCAGGCATCGGCCCCGTTGCTTTCCTCAAACCATTTGTCCGCGTAATCCTGCATACCCATCCAGACACCTTCCATGCCGGAATAAATGATCACCCCAATCAACGCCATCATAAATACTGCCATAAACTGGTTTTTAAAGGCCCAGAAATCTTTAAACATTTTTTTAAGTAAGTACATTATTTAACCACGTCTCCAAACCGCCACCCCATAGAGATCACCAATATATCCCCTTACTGGCAAAATAGTCTTTGATTGATTGATCTTCGATTGATTGATCTTCGATTGATTGATCTTTGCTTGATTGATCTTTGCTTGAATGTTTATCAATTTCTTGAATAATTGTTTTGAGCATCAGATTTGTGTTTAGCTGAGTATTTGTTTCTGTTTGAGTATCTGATACGGATTTGGTTTCGCTTGAATGCCTATCAATTTCTTGAATAATTGTTTTGAGTAGAGTGTTTGTGGTGTATTGAGTGTTTGTGGTGTGTTGAGTATTTGTTTGAATATCTAATAGTGTTTGGCTTTCGCTTGAGCGGTTATCAGTTTCTTGAATCATTGTATTTGGGTGAGTCTTCGTTTTTGTTTGAATATCTAAAACCTTGCCGTCTTTTAGTTTTATGACTTTATCCGCCTTTGCTGTGATGGTGTCGTTATGTGTCACAATCAACACTGTCTTTCCGTATTTCCGCGACATATCATACAGCAGATCCAGGATCATCTGTCCTGTAGCGGTGTCCAGCGCCCCTGTCGGTTCATCACAGAGAAGCAGCTTGGGGTTTTTTACAAGGGCTCTTGCTATCGCCGTACGCTGCAATTCTCCGCCTGACAGTTCAGACGGAAAATGCTTTCCCCTTTTTTCCAATCCCACGGCGGCCAGCATGGTTTTTGTCTTGAAAGATTCTTTTCCTATTCTGGCCGCAATATTTATATTTTCGTATGCATTTAAAGAAGGGATCAAGTTGTAGAACTGAAAAACAAACCCCACATCAGCTCTACGATAATCGGTAATTTCATTCTCACTTAATTCCGTAATAGCTTTATCATCAACGAGAATACGCCCTTCTGTAACCCTGTCCATGCCTCCCAGCAAATTAAGCAATGTGCTTTTTCCCGATCCGCTTGGCCCCAAAATGACTGTGAACTCCCCCTGCTCAATGTTAAAACTGACATCCGCCAAGGCTTTGACAGGATCATCTTCATTTCCGTAAGTTCTGCAAACCTTATTCACTGAAATAAACGCCATTGTCAATCCTACTCCTTCATAGCTTCATAAAATAATCTTCCATGAGAGCTGCAAGGCATTTTATATTGTTGCCGTCGCCAAACATTGTGTAATGGGTACCCGGAGTTTCCACGATTCTCAGCTCTCCCGCAAAGTAGTGTTCCCATGTTTCCTTGGGAAGATAATCAATGTGAAGGACTTGGAGGATGAACTCATTTTCCGGAATATCTCCTTTATAGAACATACAATCGGCCTGAATTTTTTGTGGCAGGAAATGAGATTTGAGCAGTTCGTGACTATACACCCATTTTTGATAAAACTCGTTGATTTCATGTTTTGTCATAGGCAGATCTCCGCCCATTCTGTCTTGAATGATGCCCACAGCTTTATCAGAATCCTTGATTGCGTACAGCTCTTGCACAAAATCTGTGTCCAGCTGCAGATAGTTCGCAATGACAATCGGAAAGACCTCCTGATAATCGATGACTTGTCCGCTATAGGTATTATAGGCCTCTGGCGGGTGGGAGTCAAAAAGGATAACCTTGGCTGTTGTATATCCAGCTTTTTGCAATTGAGAGGCGACTTCACACGCCATGTTGCCTCCAAAAGAATAACCGCCAAGATAAAAAATGCCGGCGCTTTGTACACTCAACAGGGCTTTCATATAAAGCGAAGCCAAATCACACATTGTCGGATAGTCATGATAATTGTCAGGTAAATCAATGCCATAGATATTGATATCTACCTTAGGGGAAATGCAGTGACTCAATTGCTTATAACAAAAAGTTGTCCCCCCGGCAGGATGGAAAAGGAACAGATTTATGTGAGGTTCGTTGGGCCGAGGTTCGGTCGCCTGTCGGATCCGGGACAGTATTGGGTACTCATGTTTCGGCTCCTTGATCTCTTGAAGATGATTCGCAATCATACGGGGTGTATTGAGATTGACAAGATCGTTAAACGCGATGCTTACATTCCATTTTTTATTAATATCCTCCAATATCGAAAGCAATAAGAGGGAATCGCCCCCTATATCATAAAAATCATCATCAGGCAAAATATCTTCTAATCCCAAAACATCAGACCATATGAAGAGGATATCAGATAACACCCTGTCGGAGGATACCCTGTCTGACGGTGAGGGTTCAGACACCTTGTCCAAAGGCTTGCTTTCAGAGGCAGTGCCCGTTGCTCCTGGGGCAGACACTTCCGGATCCGGGTCAATCCAATATTTTTTCTTACGGAGAGGATGTTTGGGCATGTGCGTCCTCTTCCATCCCAAAGAGTTATACAGAACCCCAAAATCAACGGTATTACGAGTCCAATATGCCCCGAGAAAGCTGAGAAAAATCTCAAGAGGGTTCCCCGCGCAAACATCTCCTTGGTTTAGGGCAGCTTTGTCCAGGGCAGCTTCGTTCTGATACAGACCAGCGGCTTTTTCATTGAGACTGGCTTCATCACATTGCAAGACCCTACTTATCCATTTCATCCAGGCATTGTGCCTCGCAGTGTATTCCGCATTATCCGTTTCAGCAAGATTGGGATCCTCTTCATGAGGAGTCAGATCCTTTTCATCGGGATCTTTAAGGGGCTTCATGTATGATCGGCACAATTCATCGTACCCCACAAAAGTGGCAGCGAATTCCCTGTAGGCATCCAGATGAAAAACCGGGATTGTGGCGGGATCCTGTGCTGTCTTAATCGTTTTGCTTCTCAGTTTTGCCGCCAACTCCTTTTTGTTGTGGCAGAGTACATACCCGCGGTTTTTGAGAACAGGAACTCCGACAGACATCGTATAGACAAAATCCTGCAAGGGCACCTCGCTGTGTTCAAGATAGTCGGCTAAGCTGTCCAGATAGCCCTCCTGGTCGCTTTCCCTCAGATATGACAAGGGAACCATATACATACGATGCGCTTTCTTGATCTCCCAGCTGGATTGTCCGGCGGCTGTTTCGTCATATTTTGACAGAATAATATGGGCATTCGTTCCTCCCAGCCCAAAAGAACTCACCCCGATGTTATTGAGGTTCTTGTTTTCCGGGGAAACAGGGAAGTAGAAATTATCGTCGGGGATACTGATGGCGTGATTCAGGCGCCTAAAATGCGTATTTCCGGGAACAATTCCTGTATTCAGCATATAAACCGCCTTAATAACCGACGCCAGCCCGGCGGCAACATCGAGATGTCCAATCTTTGCTTTAATGCTGCCCACAGGAATTTTCTTCGTAATTCCACGGTACACTTCGCTTAAAGCCTTTATTTCAATAGGATCACCCAAGTGCGTCCCTGTGCCATGGGCCTCAATGTAGTCAATATCGCTGCCGTGCAGCCCGCTGAATTCAAGACATTCCCTGATGACATCCCGCTGGCCCTCACTACTGGGAGCAGTAAAGCCAATTTTATGTGAGCCGTCGTTATTGATAGCTGTTCCGCTTATGACAGCGTAAATGGCATCCCCCTCTTGAACAGCGTCAGTCAGTCTTTTAATCATGACAACGGAACCGCCATTCCCCTTGACAATTCCATTGGCCTCATCATCAAAAGGCTTGCAGTATCCGGTTGGGGACATAATTCCCCCTTCTTGATAAGTGTACCCGTTCGCTTGAGGTATCGATAGGGACACAGCGCCCACCAAGGCCGCGTCACATTCATAATTCAGCAAACTTTGACACGCGTTGTGTAAAGCGACAAGGGAACTGGAACAGGCGGACTGGATGGAGTAGGCAGGTCCTGACAGATTCAATTTGTATGCGATTTTAGTTGCGGCATAATCTTTATCATTGCCGATTAAAAGATTATAGTCAAAATCACCGCTAAAATATCGTTTGTTTCTTAAAACATTGTTGAGCAGATATGAGCTCATACTGATTGCCGCAAAGACCCCTATACATTGTTTCCTGTCAATCCGGGCGTATCCTGCATCTGTCAGCGCCTCAAAACCCAGTTCCAGCAGCAGTCGCTGCTGGGGATCCGTGATTTGAGTTTCATAAGGCGTCATATGAAAAAACTCAGCGTCAAACAGCTCAATATCTTCTACCTTGGAATAGACATTGACATCTCTTTTCTGAGCGGGTGCCTCCCAGTTAGGACAGCCTTCTCTATAGAAACTGAAATCTTTTTCGGTCAACAGGTTTTCCCAGAGTTCTTTGGGGCTTGGGGCTCCGCTGTATCGCCCAGAAACCCCAATAATAGCTATCCTGTTATCAAGCATGCCGTTTCCCCCCTATTGCTAAAGCAATTATTTGGTGCGTCCCTGTATCTCTCTCCGCCTTGACTCCAAACCGCTCTTTCTTAGCCCAGCTCTGCTGGGCGCCTCTTTTTCTTCTTCCCTTCCTTTTATGAATTTTGCGAGCTTTCTGACCGTAGTGTATTCAAAAAGATCAATCATATCAAAACCGCCAAATTCATAGACCCTGCTGATTTTATCATATATGTCGGGAATATGAACCGACGTAACACCAATATCAAAAAAATTGTCATCCAAAGAAAAATCCCTGCTGTTCAAGATGTGGCTGATCACGTCAAAGATATAGCGTTCCCGCTCATCCGTGAAATCACCTTGTGCCAAAGCGGGGCTACCCTGAGTCAAAGAAAGGTCCTGTTGGTCAGATTCACGCAGATCCGGCAGTGTACGTTTAAGCTCAGCCAAGTTGATCTTGCCATTGAGAGTCATAGGAATATCGTTTATGTGTATAAATTCCACCGGGATCATATACTCCGGCAGCACGTTCTTCAGGCGCTGTTTGATTTCCCGTTTGTGGGGCAGCGGACAGCCGCTTACAACAAAAGCTATGAGCTGGTCATGCCCGTTGAGCTCCATCATCTGAACCGTGCAATTCCGCACATGAGAGTCATGGTATTCCTTCATAATGACGCTTTCGACTTCCCCCAGTTCAACCCTGAATCCGCGCAGCTGAACCTGAGCGTCCATCCTTCCCATATATTCTAAATCGCCGCTTGTGGTGATTTTGGCTAAATCGCCGCTTCTATAGGCCTTTTTAATGCCATTATTCTTCAGAGAACCAATCCCCTCCAGTTTACTTCCGGGAATGTCAATGAACTTCTTATGGGTCAAGTCCCCCTTATTGTGATACCCGTTCACCACACCATCACCGCAAACCAGGATTTCCCCTTCAAGCCCTTTTGGCAAAACATTCAGGTCTTGATCCACAAGATAGAATTCCAGGTTACTTAAAGGCTTCCCGATTATGCTTTTGCTGTTAAACAAGATGTCATCCCGAGTGACTGTATAGAAAGTAGCATGAATTGTGACTTCTGTGATCCCATACATATTGATCAATTTAGGCGCATTGGGGTCATGATGTTTGATCCATTCCGTCAGCATATTAAAGTTCAGCTTCTCGCCCGCGAAGATGACATATCTCAAAGACAAGGGCAGCAGATATTTGCTGTCAGCATTGATAACCCCTTTAAAAGCCGTTGGGGTTTGGCTGAGAACTGTGACATTTTCCTGACTGACCAATTTGTAAAACTGTTCCGGAGATTTAGCGGCAACGGAATCGACAACGATGAGTTTTCCTCCGGATAAGAGGCATCCGAATATTTCAAATACGGAAACATCAAACCCATAAGAGTGAAAAAACGACCAGATATCTTGATTGTCAAAATCATAATGCAGCCGGGCTGCCTCTAATAAACTCATGAGATTCCTGTTGCTGACGGGGACTCCTTTGGGGTCTCCTGTTGAGCCTGAAGTGTAGATAACATAGAGCTCACTTTCGAGGGATTGATGTCCCGTGTTTGATGTTTGATGTCCCGTGTTCAATGTTTGATGTCCCATATTCGATGTTTGATGTTCGGATCTCGAATCCCAAACCTGCGACATAAGAACAGATACAGGCAGCACGCCCGCTTTGTCCATGCCGGTCAAAGCGCTCAACATGTCATCCTCAACAACATAGGGTATATTTCCGGCGTCCGCCAGGATATACTCTATCCTCCGTGCGGGGCTGTTCACATCAATGGGCACGTAGGACTTTCCGGACTTGATGATTCCCAGAATAATAGCGATAAGCTCCGGCCCTCTATGGCAGGACAGAGCTATTCTTTTGGCATCCTGAAAATTCTGATTTATGACATGTGCGACACTGTCAGAAACACCAGATAATTTTTTATACGACCATTCCGTATCCTGAAATTTAACCGCGATTTGATCAGGATATCTTTCGGCCGTATCCCGAAAAACATCAGCCACATGATTTATATTAGCTTTTCTATACGCGTTGGTCTCCGCGTATTCCTCAGACACATCCTTGTACAGCCGAATATCTCCCAGCTTCTTATTCGCGAGACACTGGTCTATGAGTGCATGGTAGATTTTTTCAAAAGGGGCGTCAGCCAGGGATTTTCCATATTCCAGATTGATTGTGAAGTCATCCCCCGATTCGACACGTCCTAAAAAATCAAACATGAGCGACGTGTTCTTTAAGGGTATTCTCGTCACGGAACACCCCTTGAGCCGAACTCCCAATTCCTGTTTATAATACGTAAATGCGTTGTTAACATAACCAAGCTTACCCTTGTCCAAGGTACCTATATCGAATCCCTGATGCCTCATAATCGAAAGAGCCTTTCCAAACGCCTTCTTGCATAACTCCGAAAAGGGCATATCTTTTTCCAACGTCATTTTTAACGGCAAAGTGTTGACATAACAGCCAAAAACATTCATATTAGCCTGAGTTCTGTTGGCTACGGGGAGTCCGAAAACAACGCTGTTTTGTTCTGTTAATCGGGAAAGAAGAATGACATAGACAGCCAAAAAAAACGAGAACTCCGTCGCATCATGGGTTTTGATAAAATCCCGGATAGAATGTGATGTTGGCGCGTTAATTTTGAAGGTACACCCATGTCCCTCCACGACACCTTCAGAATTCCTTTTTTGTTTAATCTTGCTCATTTCAAGGGTCTTAAGATCCCCAATCTCCTTTGTAAAGAAGTCCGCCGAAGTGGGTTTTATGATCGGTGCGGCATCTATGGAAAAAAACTTTCCTAAGGAGTCGTCCCTTAAAGCGGCTTCCATATCCTCATAACTCATATCGGAGTTATAGAAATCCTGAAACAGCGAAATGACATGATAGAAACTGTAGGCATCCGCAAGAATGTGAGAAAAGTGCGTAATAAGGGCGTGGATCTCCGGTGTGTTTTTATGGATCTCGATGTTCAAACGCAGAGGTTTTGTCACATCTATGGCCGTGTTCAATTTTGATTCGCCGATTTTGCGGACTTCCTCCAAGAATTGGGAACGTGTTAAATTCTCCCAATTTTTGCGGACAACATTGCTTGAGTCCCCATGCCCATCCCGAACGAGGAAATGAGTGTTATCCTGAGAGACGATACGCGATCTGGCGATTTCAACAGAATCGGCAATTCGTTTGGCGATGCCCAAAAAACGGTCACTGTCAAACGGTCCTTCTATGACAAAAAGAAAAGTAAGATTATAGGAAGGGTCATTTTTGTAAAGTCTTGAAAAATCAAAAATTCTCTTTTGAATGGCATTGAGAGGTTTCCTCATCCACAGCGCTCCCTTTCTTCTGTTATCCGATTTTGGACGCAAGAAACTGAGAAATTTTTCCGACAGTCAAATTCTCAATAATGCCGTATTCATCGACTTCAATCCCATAACGTTCTTCAACACCACTTATAAGCTGCATAATATCCAAGGATGACATCCCCAAATCATTTATTAAGTGCGATTCGGGGAGAATCTCGTCCTCCCGCAGGTTTAAATGCTGACTGATAAAGCTTATAATTTCGGTTTCCATGGTTCATAATTCTCCTTTATGCGTTTAATTTTTAAGGAAGACGATTTTTCAAAATCCTCCAATCGTATCTCGTGGCGATACACGCGTTTATACGCAGGCAAGGTCACATTGAGGCGCTCAAACTCAGGTTCAAACATACCCCGCAATGGGGTTTCACCAAGATCTTTCAAGTGATCCTCCGGGACAATGATGGCTGTGAGAACTTTCCCTGTGTTCACAGTCCTTTCGCTGATCAAAACATCCTTGATTCCTTCTATATTTATGAAAATATTCTCAAGCTCCTCAGGCGAAACATTTTCCCCGTTAGGCAGAATGATAAGATTCTTTAATCTACCCGTGATATACACAAATCCATCTTTGTCCAGACGGCCAAGGTCGCCCGTCCTGAACCAACCGTCGTCAGTAAAGGCTTCCCAGGTTCCTTGGGAATCATTGTAGTACCCTTTCATCACAATATCGCCACGAACTAAAATCTCGCCGTCAACAATTTTAACATCATAAAAAGGAACCGGCGCCGGCTTACCCACCGACAGTTTTTTGACGATTTCAGGCCTGTTACAGGAAACAACAGGAGAACATTCCGTAATGCCATAACCGATAAGAACATCGATGCCCCAAGTTTTGAATTCCTTGATAATGGCATCGTCCAAAGGAGCTCCGCCGGCAATAATGGTATTAAGACTGCCGCCGAGCTCTGCTCTCAAAGTTTGGAAAAGCTTCTTCCTCAGATCTATTCCGACACATCGAAGCCCATTGGAAACGGCCATCAAAATCCGGAGCGGCCTCTCTTTATGGCTCCTTCTTACACCGGCCCAAATGTTTTTGTGCATCAATTCCACAGCCAAAGGAACCAGTGTGACAATTGACGGTTTAAACTCTTTTAGGCTCTGGGAAAAATATTTGACCCCCTTTCCTATACATATATTGAGGCCATAATACAAGGCGCACTGTATGCCTGTGTTGACCTGAAACATATGATGGAAAGGCAAAACCGCAAGTGTGGTATAATGGCGGGTGTGTTTACGTCTGGCCATATAGCAGCTGACACTCAAACTCGACATCAAGTTCTTATTCGTCAACATAACACCCTTGGATTTTCCGGTTGTTCCGGAAGTGTACGCAATAACCGCTACGTCATCACTGAGAACCTTGACGCGGTCAAAACTTTCCGCACTTTCCGCGAATTCTGAAAAGACGCCGCAGAAATCACAAAATCTCAACAGGTGAATGTGATGCTGAGCTGCATACTCCGTTAGATTTTGACAGAACATTTTTTTTTCGTCAAACAAAACATAATCTGATTCAACGCGCTCAATGTGATCAATAATTTCGGCTGAACTGAGCGAGCAATCAATCAGAACAGCCGCGAAACCGGCATAAGCAACAGCATAAAAGGAGACAAGCCATTCATAACTGGGTTCCCCGATCAGGCATATCCGGGCCTTTATAGGATCTTGTTGTTTGGGCTGAACCGTCTGGGTGAGATAAGCGGCCATTTGCTGTATGTTCTTTTTGAACTCAAAGAAGGTTTTCTGAATCTTCTGATCTCTGTGATAAAAAGTCACCGCGGGTCTCGTTGTAAATTTTTCTACAGCATAGTCAATCAATTCAGACGGAGAAAGGAACGTGTCAAACTCATAATTGCCGATTTTCTCCATTCTCAGGCTCTCCTTCCAAATAAAAATAGAAAACAGAGATTCAAGAAAGTTCTTCACACTCAATAAGTATATTATAGCAAATGAATATCGAAATACTTCACTTTTACTTAATATCTTGCAATCAAAAAAGAGGATTCTATCAATAAAATTCTTATATCACCACCTGTCAGCCAATAACTCAATAACTCAATAACTCAATTTTCCTATAAATTTACGTCAAAAATCGAATATAAAAGAGCCCGCCAAGACTGAAGAATCAGTGCATGGCAGGCTCATTAGGTATCTGGCAGCGACCTATTTTCCCTTGAGAGTATCGTCGGCCCTGGAGGTCTTAACTACCGTGTTCGGGATGGGAACGGGTGGGACCCCTCCGGTATAGCCACCAGATTATTGGGACATGAGAGG
>Ga0082212_10008887_pt1 | contig 13034 bp, 13 predicted proteins | sample TergutNt197P3_FD_71548 | JGI IMG/M metagenome (GOLD analysis project Ga0082212, IMG submission 71548) | Neocapritermes taracua P3 segment gut microbial communities from Petit-Saut dam, French Guiana - Nt197 P3 | ecosystem: Host-associated > Arthropoda: Insects > Digestive system > Gut ... | reverse complement strand
CCAACGAAGCGGTCAAAACCCGTTTACGCGCCGTGTTGATGATTTCGCTGATGGGTTCCATGGGATTGCTGCCCGCCGCCCTCTCCACCGGCATGGGATCGGAGGTGCAAAAACCGTTAGCAGTGATGATTGTAGGCGGAATAATTATCTGTATGATATTGTCGTTCAGCGTGTTACCGCAAGTGTTTTATTATGCTTACAGGAAGAAATATTAAACAAAAATACATTTCTGAAAAATTATTACCTTTGCCAAAATTTAAAAAAGATTTGCTATGAAATATACATTAGTTATAAAGCAGGGACAAGACGGCTATCTTATAGGACAATTGAAAGAATTGCCTGCTGTTTTTACGCAAGGACTAACCGTATCCGAACTGAAAGAAAATATCGCAGATGTGTTGGAATTGTATTTGGAAGATATGCGCGAAAAATATGTTCTGCAAGATGTAATGTTGGAAGAAGAAGAAATGATTTTTGCTTAAATTCATAAAGGATGAAAAGAGGAAAATTTATACAATACATTAATAATCACGGATGTGGCTTTCTAAAACATTGCGCAAAACATGACAAATATATGAACCATCACAACGGCAATCGTACTTATATTCCCCGTCATACAGATATAGACACCGACTTGTGTATGCTTATTTGTAAACAATTAGACATTCCAAAGCCGGACGAAAAATAATATGCAATGCTTTATTTCTTGATAGAGACGTGCGCGCCACGTCTTTTATTTTCATTGTTGTTATGTGCAAAGGAAAAAAACAGTATCACCGTTTTGGCTGTATCTATGTAAAAAATCATACTTACAGCCATTATCATTAAATTCATTTTGGCTGTATCTATGTAAAAAAATATATTTACAGCCACTATCATTAAAGTTATTTTGGCGGTATCAAATATATTTTGTACCTTTGCAGCCAAAATAAAAATATAATAATTATGGATAAAATAATCGGCAGAAAAAAAGAAATTGAATATTTACAACAAATCGTGGAATCGGGAGAACCTGAATTTGCTGTCATTTATGGCAGGCGAAGAGTTGGTAAAACATTCTTAATCAGAGAGTTTTTTAATAATAACTTTACTTTTTATTTTTCCGGAAGCGAAAATTCAAATATGAAAACGCAACTCGAAAATTTCAAAAATGCCTATCAAGAGTATTTCAAAAGAATAGTCCCAACTCCTGAAAATTGGACAATGGCTTTTGCAATGCTAAGAAACGCCATTTCAAAAAGGAAAAAACCGGGGCGCAAAATTATTTTTATTGACGAGATTCCTTGGATTGCCACAAAAGGTTCAAATTTTATTCAAGCATTTGAGTATTGGTGGAACACTTATGCCTCCGCAAACCCTGATATTGTGTTGATTATCTGCGGTTCTTCCACCTCTTGGATGCTCAATAAAATCATCAAAAATCGTGGCGGTTTACACAATCGCGTTACAAGACAAATTTTATTACAACCTTTTTCGTTGAAAGAATGTGATGAATTTGTAAAAAAACAAAAACTTCCGTTAGACAACAAAACAATTCTTGATTATTATATGATTTTCGGCGGCGTTCCCTATTATTGGAAACATTTAGGCAAATCAAAATCACTACCACAAAACATTGATAATCTGTTTTTTAGCAACAATGCCGTATTAAAAAATGAATTTTCTAAAATCTACAATTCGCTATTCAAACACTCCGAAAAATATATTTTACTTGTTATTTCGCTCGGAGAAAAAAGAATGGGATTATCGCGGGAAGAAATTTTAGAAATTTCGGGACTGACTAACGGCGGCTCTATTACCCGTATGCTTGAAGAACTTGAACAATGCGGTTTTATTCGCTCTTATTACGGTTTTGGCAAAAAACGACGCGATAAAATTTATCAATTAATCGACTTGTTTTCGCTGTTTTATTTGAATTTTATCCATGAAAAAAATATTACGGACGAACAATTTTGGACAAATAATTACGACACTGCGCCGCTTAATAATTGGCGAGGCTATGCCTTTGAACAAATTTGCCTGTGGCATATTCCACAAATCAAACATAAACTTGGAATTAGCGGAGTATCAACAAATTACTCTTCATGGCGAAGTTTGGGTAAAAATACCGAAAAGAAAAAATATCAAATTGACCTTGTCATTGACCGAAACGACAGAGTGATAAACCTTTGTGAAATGAAATATTCCGACAAAGAATACAACATTGACAAAGATTACAACGACATTCTGCGCAAACGAAAAGCAACATTTATAGAAGAATGTAAAACACGAAAAACTGTTCATACAACGATGATTACAACTTTTGGCGTAAATCATAACACATACTGGGGAAATGTGCAAAGCGAGGTAACAATGGAAGATATATTTAAATTTTGATTTTGGCTGTAAGTGTATATTTTGATGGACTTATCGCCAAAATGAATAAACATAAAAGAAATCACCTGCACCTAACGGGCATTATCTGCAAGCGGGGACGACATGTGCGGACAATGAAAAGTAGAATTGAATGTTAAACGAAACATGAACCATCTGAAAGGACAAGAAATCAAAAAGATGAATAATAAAAACAAACCATCATTCATAGTTTACTCCCACAGGGAATGCCGTGTGGAGACACCCAAGTTGTTCTAACGGTTCGTACCTTCAAACAAATCGTCTTTATCGTCTTTGCGCTGCAATTTGAAATTGTTGATGACGTATGATAGATTCAGCGTGACAAGCGGGGAACGCGGATAAATTTTCGTCTTCGATTCCATGTTAAGCACATTTTGCGTATTGATATATTCGGCTGTCGACAGAATATCCTTGACAGAGAGGCTGGCTGTCAGGCGTCGTTTGAGAAACTGCTGTCGTGCCGAGAGGTTAACATAAAAATATTCGTTCACCCGTCCCTGTGTGCTCACCGATGGCCCCACGTAATAAGCTTCCAGCCGTATGCGCGTGTTGCGCGAAACGTCGAAATTGTTGTTCACGGCCAATTGCCAGTTCAGGCTTTCGCTGTCTTCGCCGTCAACTTTGTATTCGTTTTTGATTCGGTATTGATAAAGACTTCCGTTGACATCCATACTCCATTTTTTTAACAGTTGCAACACCGCCGACATTTCGATTCCCGTTGCATAATCGTTGCCCACATTTGCCATCGAATCGAGGGTAACGCCCGTGTGATAAGGCAATCGCACACGTTCTATTTTATCTTTACGCATACGGTGGAAGATTGTCGCCGCGAAGGAATTATCGTTAAAATTCTGATTGTAGCTTATCTCCATAGAGTTGATGTATTCGGGTTTTATCTGTGGATTTCCACGCTGCGCCGTATAATAATCCACATAAACCACGTAAGGCTCCATGTAGAAAAGTTCGGGTTGTGTGAGCCGTCGCGAATAGGCGGCGTGCAGACTGTTGTTTTTCTTCAGGTCGTAGGCCACGTGCGCCGAGGGGAAAAGGTCGAAAGTGTGCTTGGTATGTTCCGCCCATTTCAGGTTGTTGCCCAGTTTCCTGAAAGTGTATTCCTCGCGGAAGCCGGCCTGGTAGCTGAAGCGCGAAAAAGTTGCCGCAAACATTACGTAAAGCGCATGAATGTCGCGGCGGAAAAGGTAACGGTTGTAAAGTTCATCATGACGGATAAATTTTCTTTCCGCGGGGTCGTACAGGTCGATGGTATAATCGCCATCTTCGGCGTAACTGAAAAAATGGTAGCCTGTTTCCATTTTTCCATTCATATATGCGAATGGCAACACGTAATTCAAGTCGCCCTGAGCGGTGAAACGGTATTCATCTTCCCATGCTTTATGCCCTTGAGTACGGTTGTCGCTCATATCGAACAGGTCGGTTTGAAAATATTCCATGGCGTCGCCTTCGTACATAGCGAAGAAAGCGCCGCTGAGCGTATGATTTTGCCGGTCGAAACGGCGTTCAAAACCGACGTCTCCCCTTATCCGCCACTCGCTGAGATTGACAAAGTCGCTGCCATTGAGCGAGGCCCTTCGCTCCCCGCCGGTTGCCAGCGATTTGTAAATATCTTCATAGTGCAGTTTACCTCCTCGGTCTCTCTCGCGGTAACGCCCGTCGAGGGCCGCCGTCCATGTGGTTTTAGCCCGATACCAGTTGAGGCCTGCCGAAAGCGAATAGAGGTCTACGTACCTGACGCGCTCGCCCGTAGCATGGGTGGTCGTCAGCGTGTCGCTAATTGTGATTTTTTTCATCTGGTCAAAATCGCTTTTTACGTAGGCGCGCGAAGCGTTTCCTGCAAGGTTCCAGCGGATGTTTTTAACGCGGTTGGCCAGCATGAAATCGACGCCTCTTGTGCCCACCGTGCTGACTGTAGCGTTGACAACGCCACTGAGTTCCTCGCCCGAATGTTTTTTTGTGATTATGTTAATGATTCCGGCCATTCCGTCGGCTTCATAACGCGCCGAAGGATTTGTAATCAGTTCGATACTTTCGATTTGCCCTGCCGGAATCTGCTCAAGGGCCGAACTGCCGTCCAGCGAAGAGGGCTTGTTGTCGATATATACTTTGAAACCGCTGCTGCCCCTGAACGATAGTTCTCCTTCGGCATCGACCCTGAACGAAGGCATTTGCTCGAGGATATCGATGGCCGAGCCGCCTGCCGCCGAAATAATGCCCGAAACGTCGAGAATTTTTTTGTCGAGTTTGTAAACCAACTGCTGGCGGCGCCCCAAAACTTCGACCTCGGAAAGCACGCCCACCATCTGATGTAGTTGGACAGAAAGAATGGCGATTTCTTTCTTTTCGTCGGAGAGACTGATGGGAGCGATGTAGCCGATTTCGTATCCGATGAAAGTGATGACCAGATAATAGTCGCCTTTGCGATTGTATTCGAGTGAGAAAGCTCCCTGCTCATCGGTTCTGGCAAAAGCAACCTGTGTGCTGTCTGACGAATTGAACATGATAACCGCCGCATAATCGACAGGCAAGCCGGTTTCGTTGTCAGTCACTGTTCCCCGTATTTGCCAAGGGGTTTCGCGGTTTTGCCCCGCCGATTTGTTGAACGCAATAATGACGAAGAAACAGAAAATCAGGGAGGTAAATATTTTTATCTTCATAATAAATAGCTTATAATTAAGTTGTTAAATACAATTGACATAAAATTCTGTGTTTGGCATAAAATCGTCCCTCTTTTTGCGTTTCTCCGCGTCCGATTTTGGCCGGATAAATATAATGCAATGATGATGCGGGCAGTATTTGTAGACGCTTGCAAATGCGGAGTTTAACGTAATATTCAATTAGGACGGCAAGGATGGAACTTCGGGGAGGTGGAAGCTTGGGCGGTACATTCGAAAGCGAATTACAACCTAATCCTGTTTCGGCCATTGTGATTTACGCAGGAAATATTATTTTTGGGGAAGAATTGTCCCGAATGGATGACATTTAGAAATCATATTAGTAAATTGTAGATGAAGCCGCGCACTCGGAATATACTTTTGATAGCTGGAGCCGTAGTGGTAGTTTTCCTGCTGTGGTACTTCAGGAGCATCGTGTTATACATTATTATAGCTGCGGTGTTATCGTTTATGGGAAGGCCACTGGTCCGGTGGCTGAGTAAATTCCGCATCGGCAAGTTTATGATTTCCAGAGGCATGGCGGCTTTTGTCACGCTGTTTCTGATGTGGGTTGTTTTCATCGGATTCTTCAGTTTTATGATTCCCCTGCTGGTCAGGGAGTTCAATATTCTTTCGACCATCGATTTCGATTCGGTTTTCCAGCAGTTGGAGGAGATGTTTTCGAGGTTGATCAACATAACAAAAAAGCAACAACCCGATTATATGAGCGACCGGTCGCTGTTTGAAATTGTCATCGAATCTCTCGGTGATAAACTGAATTTCAAGGGAATAGCCAATATTCTTGCGCAACTTGTCGGAATTATTGGTGAATTGGCGATAGCTTTTTTCGCCGTATCGTTCATAACTTTTTTCTTTTTGAAAGACGAAAACATGTTCCGCAACATCATCCTGATGCTTGTGCCTACCAATATGGAGGAAAAAACCAGCAATATCATGAATTCGATATCGAAGCTTTTGCGCCGCTATTTCATTGGAATTTTGTGTGAAGTAACGTTGGTGGGGCTTTTGGTCACCATTGGGCTGACCATCGTAGGGCTCGGATTTCAACATGCGGCCGTCATCGGCCTGCTTTGCGGTATCTTCAATATTATTCCTTATTTGGGCCCGTGGATAGGCGCTTTTTTAGGACTTATCATCGGCGCCGCCGTCAATATCAACATGAATTTTATGGACTATACGCTTCCGCTGCTCACCTACATGACCATTGTGTTCGTCATTGTGCAACTCATCGACAATATTCTTTTCCAACCGCTGATTTATTCGAGCAGCGTGAAAGCGCACCCGCTCGAAATATTTATCGTGATACTGGCGGCCGGAAGTTTCATGGGCGTTGGAGGTATGATTGTCGCAATTCCCGTTTATACCATTATCCGCGTAATCGCACGCGAATTTTTCGACAACCTCAAAATAGTACAACAAATGACCAAAAACATGGGCGTGCAATAGGTTGTTTCCCATAGATATAGTTTTGAAATTTACTTTTCGGTACAATGCAGTGGAAAAAGACGTGGAGCCTTGAATGTAAAACGCACAATAAAAAAGTGAATTCTTACCGTTAAATAAATAGTAGCAACATGAAAAGATTCGCTTTAAATTTAAAGGGAGCGCTTGCAGCATTGTGTATTGTGTGGGTGTATTACTTTTCACTATTTCGGGCTGTGATACATCTAAGGACGAACTCTCGATGCTAAAATGCAGCGTCCGTGCTTGTTATTCGAAATATCCAATAAATATTCGGTCTGTTGTGGCGATTCCATTTTCCAAACTTTTGTAATCAGCGCAGAAAATTATTTTAAAAGAAACGAATTGATTATTTTTGTCGTTGTAATAATGTGAAAAGAAAGATTTGGAATATGAAACGGAACAAAATATATTTTCTGCTGTTTTTTCTGCTCTTGGGCTGGTCGGCTAAGGCTTCCTACATATTAATTCCCATGGACGAAAGTCAGGTAAACCACCTGAAAGCTTATGGAATCGCCTATTGGGTACTCAGCAAAGACATCGAAGTGAAATGGCTTCTCAACTTTCGCGGCGGGAGTTTTTTATTTGAACATTATCCTGAGGTTCAGAATGAATGTATTGTCAGAGGCGTCTCCTTTGAGCCGCTGAGCGATGCGCGTGCGAACGCAATGCTGAATGAAATTTCGTCTCCCAACGCCAATCAGGACGCCGTGAGTATGTTCAAAGCGCCGAAAGTTGCAGTTTATTCGCCGCCCAACAAGCTCCCATGGGACGACGCCGTGACATTGGTACTCACCTATGCCGAAATAGAATACGACATCATTTATGATGAGGAGATAATAGAAGGAAAGCTTTCTGGTTACGACTGGCTGCACCTTCATCACGAAGATTTTACAGGGCAGTTCGGACGTTTCTGGCGCACATATCAGCATCAGGCATGGTATCAGGAAGATACGAGAATTAGCAAGCAGCTTGCCGAAAAATTGGGATTCATGAAAGTCTCGGAGATGAAGCTGGCCGTGGTGAAAAAAATAAGACAATATGTCAACGATGGAGGATTTATGTTTGCCATGTGCGCTGCCACCGATACATACGACATCGCCTTGGCTGCCGACGGAGTCGACATTTGCGAGCACATGTTCGATGGCGATCCTGCCGATCCGGATATGAACGAAAAACTGAATTATACACAGACTTTCGCCTTTCGCGATTTCAAGTTGATAAAAAATCCCAACATCTACGAATTTTCCGATATCGACGTTACCGACACGCGACAGGTGATCAGGGAAAACGACTATTTCACGCTGTTCGAATTCTCGGCAAAATGGGATCCTATTCCCACCATGCTATGCCAGAATCACACCAATGTGATCAAGGGATTTATGGGACAAACCACCGCCTTCAACAAAAATTTGATAAAGCCCGAAGTGATTGTCATGGGCGAAAACAAAAGCCTGAACGAAGCGCGCTATCTGCATTGCGAGCAGGGAAAAGGTTTTTGGACTTTCTATGGAGGCCACGATCCAGAAGATTATCGCCATCTGGTAGGCGATCCGGCCACCGACCTCAACCTGTATCCCAATTCGCCCGGATACCGGCTGATTCTGAACAACGTATTATTCCCGTCGGCCAAAAAGCAGAAGAAGAAAACCTGAAAAATCATTATCATGAAGAAATTGTTGTTAATCATACAGTTGTGTGTATTTTTTTTCCGGGAGCAGGTTAAAGTTTGGTGGTATAATCCGCGAAACGGGGAAGTCACCGAAATAGGAGTTTTCCCCACAAAGGGTATGCGAAAATTCGACCCTCCCTCAGGAGGCCGTGGAAACGACTGGATTTTGGTGCTGAATAATGCAAAGGCCTATTTTCCGCCGCCCGGACAAGGCTAACATGCGGAAACGACCTCTGATTCAGTCATTCAGCGTTCGGAGCGCCACACATGATTTTTTCACTCATAACGCATAAGTAATATGAATATTTGTGTATTTTGTTCGTCAAGCAATGCCATTGCCGATACTTTTTTCAACGACGCTGAACGGCTGGGAGAATTGATCGGCTTGCGGAATCATACGCTGATTAATGGCGGTGCCAATGTGGGACTCATGGAAAGCGTGTCGGTGGCGGCGTGCAAATCAGGAGCGCGAACCATCGGCATTATTCCCCAACTGCTGAAAGAGAAAAATTTGGTTTCGCAAAGCATGGCCGAAATTGAAATTACTGAGGGAATGATGGAACGGAAAGAACGGATGCGCAATCTGGCAGATGCTTTTGTGGCGTTGCCCGGCGGATTCGGAACGTTGGAAGAAATTCTCGAAGTTATCACCCTGAAACAGTTGGATTATCACCGCAAGCCCATTGTTTTTGTTAATACCATGAAGTTTTATAATCCTATGTTCGAGCAGTTTGAAGTTAGTTTCTCGGAGAAATTCAGCAAGCCGGAATTTCGAAATCTCTACTTTGTGGCCGATTCGCCCGAAGACGCTATTCAATATATCGAAAACTACGAAGAAGACGAAGGTATAAACAAATGGTTTATTGTGCCCGGCAAATAAAGCTGGTTAAAATTCCATTTCGACCATTTTTACCGCTCTTTTCCTGTTGCTTTCTTTCTTGAGCGTCGGTTCTTTCAGCGACATTTCGACCGCTTCGGCAATATCAATAACTGTGGTGTGGTGTTTTCCTTCGTTGAGAGTTTTCTTGCACAGGGCGCACGATGTGACAATATAGTCGGGCTGAGGCGCGGCAAGCGTTTCGTAGGTTGCGTTGATAACCATTTTGCGTTGCGTGGGATTTATGGCCACGTTGGCAAGGCTTCCTCCGCAGCAAAGGCTGTTTTCCCTTTGTTCGGCCACGGGCAGCAGCGTGGCGATGTTGCGCAATACACTGCGGGGTTCCTCAAAAACTCCCGATCCGCGCCCCAAATCGCACGGATCGTGGTAAGTGTATTTGAGATTGGTTTTCCGGAACATCTGGGGGCGCTCGGCCATCATATTGTTGAAGAACACCGAATGATGCACAACCGGAATATCGAGATTATACTCTTCGTTGAAAATTTTCAGGCAACTGGGACACGAAACCAGCAGCATGGAAGCGCCCGATTGTTCGATCATAGTTTTTGTTTGCTGCATGATACTTTCGGCCTGATTTTGAAGCCCAGCCTGCATCAGCGGACGGCCGCAGCAATAGCCGTCGGAATCGTTGAGAGTGGAATAATTGATGTCTAATTTTTCAAGAATATTGCAGGTCGCTTTTGGGATTTTGGGCGTCAGATGCGCCATGCATCCGGCAAAATAAAGCACTTCAGCATTTGCAACTTTGGGCATTCCGGTTTTTTTCAACTCGAAAGGTATATCCACAGCAGCGCAGTTGTGGGTGCGTTCGCGCATGCGCAATCCGTCGATGTTGATACCTATGGGGCACACTTGCGAACATCGCCCGCACATCAGGCAATTTTCGGTTGTCGGACGCTCAAGGCGGTGATAACGCAAATCGCGGATAAAATAAACGGCTTGAACGTTTTTTATGTTGGCGTTATCGGAGAGCTGACAAACATTAGTGCAGATTCCACAGCGCGAACAGGCGTTGACTTCGAAATCGGCATATCCGTTTTCACGTTTCGATTCGGCCATTCCCCAGTGCTTTACAAAAATAAGCCCCGCTTCGGTAAATATGTGCATGTAACGCGAAAAAGGCATGAAAAAGAAGAAGCCGCCCAAGGCAATGGAATAAGCCCACCATGCAGGCTGCACCAGCATATCGACAGGCAGGAACGAGGCTAATAGTTGCCCCGAATGAAAGGAGAGGAAGCCGCCGTCGCCGTTGATGCCTGAGGTGAGGCTTTCGGCAAGCCAGCGCAGTGGAAAGACGAACCACAGAAATGAAAGCGCCAGACGGTCGGAAAGAATGTGTTTCGTAGTTTTCCGCATGCCCATAGCTTGCGAACGGATACGCTTGAAGAAAGCTAGAAAAACGCCGCTCAACACAAAAACGAGCAGCAAATCCATAAGGTTTAAAAAGAATTTCCCGGCCGTAGTGACGCTCATTCCGGGATAAAAATACCTGAAAAATACGGTTTCATATATGGGTTCTATCCATTGGTTGAGCAACACCAACGACTCCAGTTTTCCCACGGCTATCAGTAAAAACCAACCGAATGCGAGGCTCATGTGCATGTATCCGAGGAGCGGGTTAAACCGGAAAATCCGTCGGTGGAGGAGGCATTCGCTGAATATCTCTTTGACGGCGTTCCATGATTTCGCCGTGAATATATTTCCGGACATACGTCTTCTGTCGGCTTGCGAAGTGTTTTTCAGCCATTTAATGAACATGAATGGTATCCAAACGGCCAGAAAAATGGTTCCTGCCAGAAATGGAATTACAAATGGAGAGAAGTCGTTAGAATTCATGTAATTGCATTTTTAGATTGAATAGGACTTTCCGTGTGTTAACGCCGCGGGGACAGACGGTGGCGCATTTGCTGCACAAGAGGCATGATGGTATTATTTCTTTTATTTTTGCGCTCTCGCCACGTTGCAGCAGCAGGTGTATACGCATGAAATTCATCCCGTTGACGCCCGACGAACAGGTAGCCCGACAGGTTCCGCAAAACATGCAGGCGCGTAAGGTGGGTTCGGTTTCGATAATTCTCAGGTAGCTCAGTTTGTCATTCTTATCGGGTTCGATAAGGTTTGACGTCTCCGGCAAATATCCCCATTTGTTTACGGAAAAACTCATACGCAAAAGGTTTTATTTCGACAAATAATCAATCACGGTTAAAGCGGTTGCTTTGGCATGCGAAATGGTATCGGGTATTGACGCGGGGCCTATGCAACTGCCGGCAAGGAATACGCCGTCGCGTACTGTCAGCGAGCTTTGCGAAAAGCGGTTGTTGGGAGACAAAAATCCCGACGGTTCTTTTTCCAGTCCGAGGCGCGTAGCAATCAACGCCACATCGGTGCAAGGTTCTATACCCACCAGAAGTATGAGCCAGTCGACGTTCATTTTTATAGTTCGCCCCAACAGGGTATCTTCGGCTTTTATCTGTATGGAATTGTTATCAATTTGCGACGATTCGGAAACCCTGCCGCGGATGAAATTTACACCATATTTCTCCTGCGCTTCGCGGTACAGCTCTTCGTATCCCATTCCGAACATGCGCAAATCCATGTAGAAATTGGTGACTTCGCAGCCGGGATACATTTTTTTGATGTTGATAGCCTGTTTGACGCCGGTGATACAGCAAACTTTCGAGCAGTAGTGGTTGCCCACTTTGGCGTCGCGCGAGCCTACACAATGCACGAAAGCTACTCTTCCGGGTGTTTCCCCGTCAATGTTCAGCGCATTGTCAGGGTTGTGCATCCTGCTTTCGAGTTCAGCCGACGTGATTACGCGGTTGTAAATTCCATATCCGTATTCTTCTTTCAGGGCAGCGTCGAAAAGAGAAAAGCCGTTGGCCAAAATCACGGCGTCGCAATCGTAGGAATGGCCGTTGGCAACAATCCTAAATCTGTTGTCCGTGTTTGATATATCTTCGATTTTTGTTTTTGTGACAATTGAAACGCCTGCATCTGCGGCGTCGTTTATTAACTCTTTTGCCAGCTTCTCGGACGACGAGCTGTCGGGAAAGAGGCAGTGCCATTGCTGAAGTCGTCCGCCCGCTTTTTCTTCTTTCTCGAAAATCCTGACTTCCACATTCCGGCGCTTAAGCATCGTTGCCACTGACAAACCCGCAACTCCTCCGCCAATGATGGCAACTTTTTTATTTTCGAAATTCATTTCCCTGTTCATGATGATGTTTAAATGTTAAAGGCAACAATTTTCGGTATTCAGAGGCCTTTCGAGGTACTTTTTATTGACGCCCGCATATTTTTGCTGTGGATCGTAGTCAACACCGATTCTACGCAGAAGAGGCTCTACGTCAACCTGATGCATTTGCAATCCCAACTTCCACGGGTCGAATCCCAAAACAATTCCGGCCATCTCTTCGTAGGTCAATACCGGTATTCCGCGGCCATTTTTCCCGAAGGTGCGTCCTTCCATTTCGCCCGCCGCATATTGCCATCGGTCTAAAAACATGGAGCATCCGGGGCAGTTACAGACAATAAAATCGGGATTATAGGGCGACAACGATTCCAATTTTTTCAATGTGTTGGAAAGGGGAAATCCGCGGTTTTCCTTTATCAAATAGTTGCGGAAACCGAAGCCGCAGCAGTGCCTTCTTTCAGGATAATCGACTACCTCGCCTTGCCATGCATCAATCATTCCGGTGAGTACTTTGGGAAATTCGGCGCCGCCAACACCTTTCCACGGAAAAATTTTAGAGTAGTGGCACCCCACATGCTCGGCCACGCGCAACGGTTTTTCTGTCTGCCTGTACGTGAGGCTGTATTTCGACATTTCAAAAATCTCGTTCCTGAACTTATAAATTATATCCGACGTGTGGGCTACATTTTCGGGAATATCAAATTCTCGTTTCGTGGCTTTGTACAG
>Ga0082212_10008886_pt1 | contig 13035 bp, 9 predicted proteins | sample TergutNt197P3_FD_71548 | JGI IMG/M metagenome (GOLD analysis project Ga0082212, IMG submission 71548) | Neocapritermes taracua P3 segment gut microbial communities from Petit-Saut dam, French Guiana - Nt197 P3 | ecosystem: Host-associated > Arthropoda: Insects > Digestive system > Gut ... | reverse complement strand
GGTGTTTTTTGAAAGAGTCATTATGCCCCTTACGTTCCTATAGACGGTGAACTGTTGCGAAATGTCTATTAGCAACTGAACCGGGGAAGCAAGTTCATTGGTAGCATCTCTCATATCCAACGATTCGTGTGCTGCCGAAACTTTTGGATTGCTTCATTTCTTCGATGGATATTATTCAGGTACGGTTCCAACTCTTCCTTTCGGGATTCCAATCTGTTTTTGAGAATCCGTTGCGACCACTGAAAAGCCGTCCATCGATAACCCCAATCCGTGCCCCCGGATTGCATCGACGAATAGTATTGTGCGAAAAGTGCTCTTGCACCTTCTCGAATGGTTTCATCCTCACAATCCAACAGCGGAAGCGACGCAAGATAATGCTCTGCCGCATCCCGCTCCGGTGGAAAAAGAAATATCGCGGGAGGAATCTCACCTTGCATCACTCTGGACACGTTGTGATGCGAAACATACCAAGCAAGGGGAAAAACATAGCCGATGAAAATGATTGCCAGTACCGACCAAGTATAGCGATAGACCAACCAGCGAAGTCCCTTGGAAAGGAGCACCATTCGCATGACCATGATAATTCCCAGCACGACGGCAGTGGTGCCGAGCAGTCCGGCGATGCGCCGTTGCGATAATCCGTTCAGGTCGATGTAAATGTAAAGCCGGTTATACACCGCCACTGCGAGCAGGAAATTCAAAATGATCCAACCCATTGCCAATCGTCGGAGCGTTTGAATTCTCGGATCAAGAAGTGTTTTGCCTTGAAAGACCGTACAAAGCACGATGGTACTTAACGCAAGAGCAAGCGTCAAATAGGCAGCCCCTTGGTGCATGTGTTGCGAATAATTGAAACCCGCAGGAAAATCACGATTCCAATTCTTAGCAAACTCAAAAAACAGGTAAACACCAAACAGAACAATCAAAGAAACAAACGAATTGAAATAGGCATAATACAAAAGCACTTTTTCTTGTCCGCTTGATGGGATAGACTCTTGATTTTTTTCTGTCCCGAAGGGGTTCTCGGAGTCCGAAGACCACATGTCCCGAAAGAGGTCAAGAGTCAAAAGGTTTCGCGGACGTAATGCTCCAAGGATGATCCAGATGACCGCTACCCAAAGAAGCATTTGCCCGGCGGCGGGAAGCCAATCGGAAAAATTGCCGATCCAATTGACGAATGCGTTCCAATAGACTTCGATTTTTTCCTGCAAATCGGGATTGGCACACACGAAGATCACACCGAAGACACCGAGCAGAGCGAGCGGCACGAAAACGGCGGCAATCCTTGCCGGTGCAAATGCCCAGCCCATGTTTTTTTGCTGACGCAGACTTTGGGAATAGTCCCGAAGATTCAGAGGGGCGGCGACAAACCAGTTCGTCGCGTAGGCTCGCAATTGTCTCCAATAAAGCGGCACACCGGCTTGCAGAGCGGCAAAAAGAAAGACGATGCCCAATCCGAGGAGGAAGGCGATTTCGTTTCCGCACCAAATCAGTTTCAGCGAAACAAGCAGAGCGAGTCCGCCGAACAGGAGTGTTTGCCAAGACCGAATCGGTTTCGTAACACCGAAGAAAAACAGGAGCGGTAAAATACAGACGAGCAGAGCGAGTCCAGCAAATCCTGCTCCGTGATAGATGGTGGCATCGGCAAGAACAACGGCGGCGAGCACCGCCGTCGGTTCCCGCCAGGTGAATTGCTTTTCATTCATCGATCTATCATCAGTGGCAGGCATTTTTTTCTTGGCTCCATTTTTGACGGGCGCACCACACTGTGGACAAAATACTGCCGCATCCCCCAATTCTTTTTCGCAATGCGTACAAAACATCTCCCGCCCCCTCTGGCGATGGGTAACGTCGAGAGTCAGTCTAGCAAAATGGACTGGGATGTCAAGAGAAATGTCAGACTTACCAAATGGCTATGACGTAATTTTTTCTTGTGATTGCCAGGGCAAGGCAAGAACGATTTTCCCTTGCCCTTACAGGCTGAAAATTCGCCCTTGCAAGGCAAAACAAAATTGTGTAGATACTATTGCCCAAAGAGGCAATGCGTAAAATATCCCCTCTTGCATTGTCCCCCAATCGGTACTACACTGCGCTCGTGATCGGATAACAACCAAGACAAGGGAATTCTATGGAACAAATACCCGACACTAATGTACCGCAAAAGAATCAACGCATTTTCTGGACATTCTACTTTGCCGCAATTTTCTTACTGATCGGGGCTATCGCTGTTACATTCGTTCAAAAATATTACGAAAGTGCTTCCAGCAAAACAGCCGCACGAAAAATGCAACGACAAAATGACATCAAAGAACAGCGTGAAAGTAGCCCCGCCATCGTTGCAGCGGCAGAAATGGATGTACAACAACTCATCCGGTATGCCGTATGGTGGAGAAACGTCGGTGTTGTTGCTTTTGTCCTTGCGATATTGTCCAGTGGCATCGCTCGACGGCATTACGAAAAGCAACGTTCGGTGTGGGTGCCTGTCATCGTGCTTCTTGTGTTCTACGTTTGGCTGGAATTGTTGATGGTGTGAACCGTTGCCGTCCTTGCTTACGCTTTGGACTCTGTTTGCCGGAGTACCTGCTAAATCGCAAGACAGCACGTTCTTGACGACCGGTTCTCACTCTGCTAGAATCCGATGGTCTCAACGACTTCACTCTTAACTTGTGAACTACCATGACGCAAGATCAACACGGTCCGACCCGGCGCGATTTTCTACGTCATTCCACTGCCGGTGCCGCCGCTTTGGCAATGCTGGTCAATCTGGATGACTATCGTACCGCTCACGCCCAAACAGAAGAAAGGAAAACAACGATGTCCAAAATCAAAGGAACCAAAACCGAACAAAATCTGCTCAAAGCCTTCGCCGGTGAGTCGCAGGCACGTGGTCGCTACACCATGTTCTCCGCCGTTGCCTCCGAAGAAGGTTACGAACACATTGCCGCCATTTTTCTCGAAACCGCTGAACAGGAGCGGGTCCATGCCCAACAATTTTTCCAGTATCTTGATACCGGTGAAGCATTGGAAATCACGGCAGCGTATCCTGCCGGTAAGATCGGCACCACCGAAGAAAATCTGTTGGCAGCCGCAAACGGTGAACTCGAAGAGTGGGAAAAAATCTATCCCGAATTCGCAAAAATTGCCAGAGAAGAAGGTTTCGCCGACGTAGCCCGAAGTTTTACGGCGATTGCCATTGCGGAAAAACAGCATGAAAAGCAATACCGCGGTTTTCTCGCCCACTTGAAGTCGGGCGATCTGTTCAAGCGTGAAGGTGTCGTTTGGCGTTGCCGAAATTGCGGTTGGGTGGCAACGAGTCCTTCGGCACCGGGCGTGTGCTCCGCTTGCAGAAAACCGCAAGCCTGGTTTGAAATCCTCGCCGAAAATTGGTAAGATTCTTTGCTGTCAATGAGACCGCAATCTGACGATTGCAGTTTTGTTACCTCCTGCAATGCGATTCCAAACGCTGGATAATACCGGCTAACTGCTGCGAAGCCGACACCGCATCTGATGTCGCTTGACCGCTTTGCCGTGTGAGAGACTCCACTTGACTCAAGCCGTGTGAAATCTCCTTTACCTGCGTCAACTGGTCTGCCGACGTTAATTCAATTTGCGACACCAGTTCCGTGGCTCCGTCAATCAACTTCGTGATTTCATCCAGTGCTGATGCCGTCTGATTCGCAACACTTGCTCCGCCGAGGATTTGCTTATTGCTCGACTCAATCAACGTCGCCGTTTCTTGTGCCGCTTTGGCACTGCGGGATGCCAACTTTCGGACTTCGTCCGCCACCACTGCAAAACCTTTGCCATGCTGACCTGCTCTTGCCGCTTCGACCGCCGCATTCAACGCCAACAAATTCGTTTGGAACGCAATTTCGTCAATCGTCTTGATGACCTTCTTCATCTGCTCCGACATTTTGCAGATGTCATTCATCGAGGCAACCATATCATGCATCTGCGTTTGCCCTTTCGATGCCGCTTGAACCGCATCCTTGGTAAATCGGCTTGCTTCCGAAGCACTGCGACCATTCGCTTCCGTCAGTTCGCTCGTCTTGGCAATTTTTTCCGACACTTCGCTGATCTGATTCGTCGATTGGTCAATTCCCTGTTGTAAGGTACTGGATGCAGCGACAATTCCGTTTGTTTCTTGCACTGCGCCAGCGGTCATTCGACTGACTTCCTGCAACTGCTGCGTTGCCGTCGTCTGAACAGTAACATCCGTGAACACCTGCACCGCACCGACTTGCTTTTGTTGCGAATCGGTCAATCGACTCGTTTGAATTTCATAGAGCGTGTTCCCAATCTTTCCGTTATCGACAATCTTCGGCTTCTGTCCCAGCGATTTGATATACGAATCGACAATGCTGACCTTTTTGTTTGTCGCCGCTTTGTTCGTTGCCTGCACCATACCGTCGGCATCGACCAACAAGACCGGCGAGACCAACGAGTCGAGTATCTGTTGCTGAACATTTTCGTGCCAGTCCGAACGCCGAGTCAACGAGCGTTGCCAAAAAATAGCGACGGCAAAAATCAAAAGCAAGGCACAGAATCCGACTATTTTGATTTTACCGGCACTTGTTTTTTGTCGTGCTTCTTCTTCGTTTTCAAGTTTTTGCAGTAGGTCGTCGATGCTTTTTGTCCAGGCGGCACTATTCGCTCGAATAAGTTCCGACTGCGATTCATAACCTTTTTGCAGTGCCTTAATCGGCTCTTCACGCACCGAATTCGGATAGACCAGTTGAACTTGCCATTTCTTGTCCAACAATGTAAAGGAAGATTCTTCTAATTTTTCTTTTTTCTCGTCAATCCGAATTTTCTCTCCGCCGATGTTCGCTTTCGGGTCACTGGAAGCAACGATTTTTCCTTCGGGCGAAATCAGATATGCTTGCACGCCTGCTTTGCCGCCGTCTCGGAGCAATGGATTTGTCGAAATCACCTGCCGAAGTGCCGCCGATAATGTTTCCGTGTTCACGTTGACTCCGCAAACGCCCGATGACTGGGAACGATACCGAATCGGCGACGAAATGGAAACGACCGAATCGCCGTTCTGTCGGGTCGGGTCGGAAATCACCGTTTGCCTTGTTTCAATCGCCTTGATGTATGCGTCAGTGGTGTCGGGATTCGCAAATTCTGTCGTTGCGATTGTACTGCCGGTTCCTCGTTTGGTGTGGACAGAAAATCGGTCAGTCGAATGGATATTGAACTTTTTCGGTTCCCAGCAAAGCCAGGCGGAAACGATGTCGCTGTTCTGTTGGACGATTTTGTACGTCAAGTCTTTCAAAAAATCACGAGATTCGATTTCTTCGGCAGTCGGTTCGATGGCAGGTTCGGGTTGCACGCTTGCTTCCTCCTCCATCGGTTCTGCCACGACCGGCACTTCTACAACCGGGGGTTCCACAATCGGAGTTTCCACAACCGGGGTTTCCACAATCGGGACTTCCACAATCGGAGTTTCCACGACCGGGGCTTCCACAACCGGAATTTCCACAACTGGGGTTTCTACAACCGGAGTTTCCACAACCGGAGTTTCTACAACCGGAGTTTCTACAACCGGAGTTTCTACAACCGGAGGTTCTACAACCGGAGGTTCTACAACCGGAGTTTCCACGACCGGAGTTTCCACGACCGGAGTTTCCACAACCGGAGTTTCTACAACCGGAGTTTCTACAACCGGAGTTTCTACAACCGGAGGTTCTACAACCGGAGTTTCTACAACCGGAGTTTCCACAACCGGAGTTTCTACTTCCCCATCTGCTGCCGTCTGCTGTCTGCCGTCTGTCGTCACTTCCACGCTCTCTGACGTTCGTGGCTCGTTGGTTGCCGTCTCCTCCGCCGGAGTACCGGCTAAATTGTCTGGCATCTCCTCTGCGGCAATCTCTTTCAGAATGTCATCGATGTCTTCTTTCTTGATTTTGATGGAAATACCCTCTTTGTCCATGTCGATGAGCAAACGCCCTTCCTGTACCGGTGCCGCCAAGGCAAGTCGATAGTCGGGAAGGTCAGACGGCGTAACCGTCAGCGGCAATTCGGCAATGGATTTAGCCGGTACTCCGGCGTTAACAACAGGCTCGGCACTCGGTACCGCCCGTTGCACTCCTGCTTGTACGCCTACTTGAGCGACACGAATCGGCTGACGCATTCCTTGATGGGCTTGCACGCCTGTTTTTGTCGTAAATCCTTGCTTGCTGTTAGCAACCGGCAGATATTGAACCTGCTGCCACAGCAATCGGGAAGGCAAAATCGCCTCGGAATCGGAACCCCGCTGTTTGCGGTCTAAATGGAGTTTTTCGGTCGCACTCGTCAATGCCAACTGCTGCGAAATGTTGACGTACCCTTCCAAATCCCCCTTTATGCGGTTCGTAAGCGATTGGAGACTCGCCTGGATGCTATTGTCGATCTGGTTTTTCAGCATCATTTCTGCTTCTTTTTGCTGTTTTTCGATGAGATCGAGCAATTTTTTGGTGTGGGCATCCTCATCGGCTTTTTTGGCGGCAAAGTCATGACCTGCTTGCGATACCAACGCAGATGACGGTAGGGACCACCAGACGGCACAGATGAGAAAAATGACGGCACTGGCGACAAAAATGACGACCGGTAGGGCAATTCCTTTTACTTTCATGGGCTTCTCCGTTTCACACATTGCGTAAAATACAAAATGTGCGCAATTTAGGTAGTATCCAACGGAGTCTATATCGGCGTTCCACTTTTCTTAATTTGCCTCTTTTTTTTATTTTCCCTAAATTAACATTATTGGGTACAAATACACACAAACATAGAATATCGCTTGCGTTTTAGCCGTTAAACGCGCAATAGAAGTGCAATAGTAATGTTTTTGATGCGCCGGAGTACCGGCTCAATTACCAGGCGAAGTGGGCGAACGCTTTATTCGCTTCTGCCATACGGTGAACGTTTTCCCGCTTTGTGATGGCGGAACCTTCCCGATTGAAAGCGTTGATGAGTTCAGAAGCCAACTTTTCCCGCGCCGGTTGCCCCTTTTTGTCCCGCACCGCCGCTAAAATCCAGCGAATGGCAAGCGACTGTTGGCGATTTTTTTGCACCTGCATCGGCACCTGATACGAGGCACCACCGACCCGCTTGGAGCGAACCTCAATGTTCGGTTTCACGTTATCCAATGCCTGATGGAAAACCTCAATGGGGGATTTGTCCGGCATCTTTTCCTTGATGATGTCGAGCGCACCGTAGAACACGCCTTGTGCGGCGGTCTTTTTGCCGTCCCACATCAGACAGTTGACGAACTTGCTCGCTACGGTGGATTGATAAACCGGGTCCGGTTTCAGTTGTTTTTTGCTTGCGGTAATACGTCCCATTATTTTGTGTCTCTGTTTTACAAAAATTTATTTTCACGCTTTGCGGCTAAAACGCAAGTGTAAATAAATCGTTTACGAATTGTTTATTTTTTCCCCTTTGCGCCTTTTGCGGCGGTTTTTTGTACTTTCTTTGCTCCGTAGCGGCTTCGTGCCTGTCTTCGTCCATCAACACCGGTGGAGTCGAGTGTTCCTCGAATGACCTGATAACGCACACCGGGCAGGTCTCGAACCCGACCACCGCGAACCAATACGATGGAGTGTTCCTGCAAGGAGTGCCCTTCGCCCGGTATGTACACGGTAACTTCTTTTCCATTGGAAAGTCGTACTCTTGTAATTTTTCGGAGGGCGGAGTTCGGCTTCTTCGGTGGCATCGTGCGCACCAAAAGACACACGCCACGCTTTTGGGAACACTTATCCAAAACGGCGGCTTTGCTCTTATAAACTTGCTGAACCCGGTTCTTCCGAACCAGTTGATTGATCGTCGGCATAATTTCTCTTTCTACGAAAACAGTGGGAATTCTACCCGATGAGCAATTTCTGTCAACGGGGAGACTCCGTTTCCCCCAATGCATGCCAGTGGGAGTATTTTCCATTATTTTACCCTTTTTTCCTTGCAATATCTCGATTCATGTGTTATAATTCGCACGTTGGGGCTTGTAGACGCACTACGAGAGTTGGAGAATGGGTTCGTCTGCACAAGCGTCAGAGTTTTGTACACTTTTACCCCGTTCAAGGTCATGGCACGTCTAGCACTTTCCTCGTTGTTATTTATTGCGGTTACGTTCCTTTCTGCATCGTCAGTTTCTGCACAGTTTGGACTGGTTCAGAACGATTATGACCGCTACACCCAACTTTTCAAGACGGGAAAAGAACCGAATCTCTCCCCCATCGGGTCTCCTAATTGGCGGGACCTCTATCGGAAGCACAATTGGAAAGCCTATGCCGAACCGACGGAACAGAGGGACCCTATGGTGGCGGCACAGGTCTTGATGGGAGTCTATCTCGTTTCCCATGTGGATCATGCGTTGACATATCAGATAGACAGCATCATTTATCATGGGGCGCACATGAGCAATGCTCTTTCGGAAAGTATCGCTTTAGACAGGATTGAAGCATATATGCGGAACAGGCAGAACTCTCCAAACGCCGCCGCTGGCTCCGCTGCCTCTTCTGCGACGGGGGGGAGCGGCGACAGTTTCTACTCGCCAGAAGAACTGGAAAGATTCCAGCGAATGGGACGCGATCTTAACGTGATAGCACGTAACAGGATGGTTTCCGGTAGGCAAATTAACGCCCGGCAAAAGGCGGAAATTCGTAGTGCCCAAAATTTATTCTATCGAGACACCCAGGACATCAATAACTGGGCAGCCGCCTATTCATTTATGCGGGAAAAGATTCTCATTCTGGATGGGCTTGCCGAATCGTTTACCTTCAACTGGGACGAGGCACGGCGAGAAGAAGAGGTGCAAAAACTGATGGATAGCGACAAAGTGAGGCGGTTGGCAAATGAAAGAACGAGAACTTTAAGGGCTGCCCCGGCAATGGCAACCAGTTACGGTAATAGCGAGTTTGGAAATTATGATGACGAAACAGGCGAATTCTACGCTGGGAGTGAGTACGGCGGTCCCTCATCTGCGTCTACGGGATTGTCAGCAGAAGATATTGAGAAAATTAAAGAAGAAATGCCGCAAACGGTTGCAGAAGAACTGATGCAAGAAATGGAGGCTCGACACAATGCGTACAAGTATATTGTCGGAGTCTATCAAGGTTCGGAATACCATTTGGGAGACTTGCGAAGGATTTATCGTTATTTCAGTAATGCGGCGGAACAGGGTAATCCCATTGCTCAGTACCATCTTGCCCTCTTTACGAAGTATTTGGGGGACATCATGGACCCGGACAGAGAGGAAGATGAAAACGCCTACCAGGAGTTGTTGCACCAGGCGGCTACGTCAGATTTGGCAAAAGAACGAGTGGAAAAACTTGGCAAATACTTCGCACAGGAAAGTCAGGACGAGACCAAAAGGAATGCTTCCAGTGAAAAAAGACTGGAAGCATTGAAGAAGGTCGAAAACAACAAACTTGATATGATTGACGTGGTGTTAGAGAGAGTCCAGAAGAAGATTGGCACCGGTACCGGAGGAGGAGCGGGCGGTGGAGGTATCCGAGGCGGCGGAGGCAGAGGGGGAGACAGTGGCGGCGACAGTAGCGAATAATGCCAAAGATACTTGCTCTCGAAACGACAGAAAAATTCGGTAGCGTCGCACTCCTAAAGAGCCGGGGGGACGGCGCAGCGCAGTCCCCGGACGTATCCGTTCTCGCCGAAATCGAATTGCCGAAAGACCAGCGGAGTTCGCAGACGCTTCATCCGGCACTGCAAACGCTCTTTGAAGCAACGCAGACCAGCCCGGAAGAAATTGACACCGTTGCCGTTGTTGTGGGACCCGGTTCATTCACCGGCTTGCGGGTTGGAGTTACTGCTGCCAAAGTATTTGCCTATACCGTTGGTGCAAAGGTAATCGCTCTTGACACTTTTCAAACCGTTGCCGCCGCCCTGCCGACTCAAGTGGGAGTTATTTCTGTCGGCGTGGATGCCCAGCGGGGAGAAGTCGTTGCCGCCCTGTTGCGGCAAACGGCAGACGGAAAAATCGAAACGGTTAAAAAACCGGAATTGATTGCTGTTGCCGATTGGTGGAATCATGCCGAACAATACGAACACGTTTTATTTACCGGTCCCGCTTTGGAACGGTGGCACGCGAAAGTCCCGCCGCACCTTATTCAGGCAGAGGAATCCTATTGGTTTCCGAAAGCAGCGCAAGCGGGAATCCTTGCCGCTGGTCGGCTTGCATCGGAACAAAGCGATGATGTGTGGTCGCTGTTGCCGATCTACTCCCGATTGAGTGCCGCAGAAGAAAAACGGAATGCAATGTAAACGGTCGATTTGTTTGACGATGCCTTCCGTTCATGCTATAATAAGTACCGTGAGAGAGGAAGGGTTATGTCCGAACAACAAGAAACCAACATTGCAACGCAAGAACTGAGCGATTATGAGCGGTGCGTTCTGAAACATGTTTCAGCCGCTCTTGCTTTGACCGATCTGGATCAAACCATTATTTGGTGCAATCCGTTGTTTTGCCGGTGGACATGCCAAGAGAATCCGGTGGGGCAAAAGTTTTTTTCCGCTCTCGGACGACCGACGATGAAAGGACCGGATTTTCTCCCCTTTTCCAAAGTGGGACGCACTGGTCTCCCATCCGTTACCGTTTTGGAGATGAACAATCCGTCTCCCGATATTCCCCATTTTTTGCGAATGGGAGTCGGTCCCGTCTTCGGGGAAGACAGAAAAGTGATTCACTACGTCGCCGATCTTCACAATGTTACGAACAGAATCACCAGCGAGGAAAAGTGGACTCGGCTTCGTGAAGCCGGTAGAGAACTTGCCGACCTCTCTAAAAAAGATATTCTGCTACGTTCGCCGAAGGAACGAACCAGTCTCCTTCGGGCAAAAATCGTCAAATATGTCCAAGAGATTTTGGAATTTTCCTTTGTCGAAATACGTGTTAAATCCGAAAAAAATCCTCTTCTCTTGGAACCGCTGTTTTCGTTTGGATTTCCCGAAGAGGCACGTCAGCGAACGTTGTATGTGAGTCAGGACGGCAACGGAATTACCGGCTGGGTCGCTTATCACGGCAAAAGTTACCGAATGGAAGATTCCAACGAAGACCCGTTTTTCATTGAAGGGGTTGCCGGTGTGAGAAGTTCGTTGACCGTTCCCTTGCTTTGCCGCGGCGAAGTCATCGGGACATTCAACGCCGAAAGTTTGCAACCCAATGCTTTTGATGAAACAGATTTACAGATGCTCGAAACGTTTGCCGATGACGTGGCACTGGCAATTCATACGCTTGATTTATTGTCCGCCGAACAAAAAGAAGCCGCTTTTCGTAGTATCGAAATGGTTTTCAACGATTCGATTGGTCCACTCAATCTGATTTTGAACGAGGCGACTCGGCTTCCGCTGGATGAACTCCACCAGCAACCGGATTTAATCAACATCGACGAAATCGTCATGGCATTTACGAGGGTTCGGGAATATGCCCGGCAGATTCAATCGGCATTTCAAGGACACATTGCATCGTTGACCCCGGATTTATCGCCGGAACTTTCCGCAACGGATTGCAACAAATATCCGATGTTGCGAGGTCGTCGTGTTCTCATGGTCGATGGCGACGAATCGGTCGGAAAAGAATTGAGTCGGCTGCTTTTTTACTACGGTTGCACTGTGGAAACCACAACGACAGGTTTCGGCGCACTGAAAATGCTGGAAACAACACACTACGATGCTCTTTTTAGCGACATCAAACTGCCGGACATGTCGGCGTTTACGTTTTTCAAACGTGTTCGGTGCATCTATTGCAAACGTTTTCAAAATCGTCCGCTCGACATGATTTGTGAGCCGCCGGAAGAAGACCCGGTTTGCCCATCGGTAGCGATTTCCTTTATCCCATTCATGTATATGCGGAGTTTCGGATATGACAGCGGACACGTTACGACAAGAGCGGCACTCGCCGGAGTGAACAAAGTGGTGTTCAAACCGTTTATTCTGCAACAGTTGCTCGATTCGCTGAAGACGATCTTTCTCAAAACGGAACAGCATTGGTGATGCGTCAAGTCCCTGGGGTGCATCAAAGTCTAGTGTCGCGGTTGGGCAAGATAAGGCAAACTGACAAATTTTGTTCTATCATCCCTGCCTACCATGCTGCCACGCCGTTTGCACGTTTACCCAATGTCGCAATCAGAAAATTTTTTCAAGAGACGACTATCGACCTCACACGTTAGCGTTCTGTTTCACTTCGGTAATGATTTGCGATAAAAAAAGTGAATCAGTGCAGGGGGCAGGCTCGCGGTAACCCGCTTCATTGACATATTTTCCTTCGACAGCAATCATGTGCGGTGCTTTGCGCAGGAATAATTCGTAGCAGATATCCAAGTGTCCAATGTCAAGAGCACGATAACCGGCTTTGCAGAGATCATGAGCCAAAACAGTTGCGGTTGGTCCAAGAGCAATTAAAAACAACGTGTCTGTTTCGAGTTTTAAGGCTTCTTCGAGTATCCGGTCGTACACGTTGAATGCACATTCTGCGGGAGCAAGAATGCGGCGCAAAGAATCGACATGCTCGAACAGATCATTCCCCACTCCCAATCGGCACATGTTTCCTTCAATGGTAACAACCTTCTTGCTTTCCCAAATTTTTTTCAGTCTTAGAATAGCCTGCGACGATAGTATTCTTGTTACATTGGTCTTGTAATACTGTATTTTCGCATCTAAACGAGAACCAATTTGTGCGCGAAGTTCTCTTTTATGTGCACGTAAATTACGTTTCACCCGTACACCGAATATATCCTGTAATCCGATCATTAGGTTGGGATCACGTGAAGCAATGACTTCTTTCAACCGCTCCCCTAACAGGGCATCATGTTTTTGAAAGCCGATTTCACCGCCCAAAAACATCATATTGTATTCGCCATCTCCGAATCGGGCGAGCGACCTTTCCGTGTTGAGCAGTTCATCGACTGTTTCTTCAATGGATGCAATACAGGGAATACCAAGGGCTTTTCGCCATTTTTTCCGACACCAACGCGCAAAACGTACCAGATATTGGTATCCGACCCAGTGTTCTAGACGTTTGAATTGTCTTTTCAGCATCTCCGT
>Ga0082212_10008885_pt1 | contig 13035 bp, 8 predicted proteins | sample TergutNt197P3_FD_71548 | JGI IMG/M metagenome (GOLD analysis project Ga0082212, IMG submission 71548) | Neocapritermes taracua P3 segment gut microbial communities from Petit-Saut dam, French Guiana - Nt197 P3 | ecosystem: Host-associated > Arthropoda: Insects > Digestive system > Gut ... | reverse complement strand
GGGGCGTCCGTTGCCGTGCCTTCTCTGGCTATCGTGTATGAGCTGTCTGTTGCTCCTTCTATAGCCTCATCGTCTATATACCATTGATACTCAGGCGTTATGGTCGGGACAGCCGGCGTAGTTGTGAGCCCGCTGACATTTGCTTCAAGCGTGCCGCCGTAAACGGCTTCGCCTGTTATAGAGACTGTACCGGACAGCAGCGGCATACCCGTAGTTATAGGCTCGCTTGCTTCGCTTTCAGGCGATGCAAAGTTGTTCGCGTCCTCAGGTATGCGTGCATAGAAGGTATATTCCGTATTCGGATTCAGCCCTGTAAATGTCGGTAGTGTCGTCCAGACGCCCGAGCCCATCCTGTACTCGACTGTCGTGTTTGTGTCAACCCCGGGTACGGTAAGCGTAATGCTCGTTGCGGTCACGGCGGAAGCTTCCGGCGCTGCCGGAGGCTCCCGTGCCCTGCTCAACGGTCAGCGGCCACTGCTCGGCAGTCATGGGGCGGAGCGTGTCCGCGACGATTTGCGGCTCCTTCTCATCCCTTGCCGACAGCCTGCCGGTGACAAAAACAGGCGCGCCTGCTTGCATATAGTTGCCGGAGTCGTCGATAACCTTTTGGAAAGCCAGCAGTTCTATGCTGCCGGAGCCATCGTCAAGCGAAATGTAGGCCATGAGGCTGTTATTTCGCGTTGTTTTTGTCTTGACCGTCTCAATAACGCCGGCCACCGCTGTTTTCTGGTCGTCGCTGAACCTGACATTGCCTCCTTCGCGGCTGAAATCAGTCAGAATCTCCCCGATATTCACTGCCCCCGCGCTTCTGGCGAAATCCCTGAATTCATCTATCGGATGGCCGGACAGGTACAAACCGGTCACTTCGCGCTCCATGCGCATCAGGTCGCTTTTAGGGTATTCCGGCACGTCCGGCAGCTCGGCCCCGCCCGCGGGCGATTCCCCGCCGCCGGATGAGAGGCCGAACAGGTCGATTTGCCCCTCGACGTTCCGCCGCCTGCTCTCCGCGACGCTGTCAATAACGGACGGGCAAATCATCATGAGTTGCCGCCTGTTTGCCCCAAAGCCATCGAAACAGCCGCACTTGATCAAGCTTTCAAGTGCGCGGCGGTTCAGGTCGCTGCCATACATCCGCTCGCAGAACTCCTCAAAGCCGGAAAACGGGCCGCCGCTTTCGCGCTCGGCTGTCACGTCGCCGATAAACCCGCGCCCGATGTTTTTGATAGCGACAAGCCCGTATCTCAAATCATCCCCGGAAACAGAAAAGCTCGCATAGGACTCATTGATGTCCGGGGGCAGCAGCCTTATGCCCATCTCGCGGCAAACAGCGGTATATTCGGCAATTTTATCAGACATATCGAGTATCGAACTAAGCAGCGCGGCCATATACTCACGGGGGAAATGGCATTTGAGATAGGCTGTCTGGTAAGAGATTATCGCGTACGCCACAGCATGCGACTTATTGAAAGCGTAGTTGGCAAACGCGAAAATCTCGTCATATATGCTTGAGGCGACGTCCTTTGGCACGCCGTTTGATACCGCGCCGCATATGCCGCGCCCGGAGTCGCCCTCGACAAACGCCTTTTTCTCGCGCTCGATCTCCGACTGCTTTTTCTTCGACATCGCGCGGCGTATCATGTCCGCCTGGCCGAGCGAAAACCCGCCCAGCTGCCGGAATATCTCGATCACCTGTTCCTGATAAACGATACAGCCATAAGTGACGGAGAGGATAGGCTCGAGCAGGGGGTGCTTGTATGTTATGTTTTTCGGATTGCGGCTGCATTCGAGGAACCGCGGGATAGATTCCATTGGCCCGGGCCGGTACAAGGCTATGATAGCTGTAATATCCTCAATGCTTTTCGGGCCCAGGCCGACGCAAACGCCGGTCATGCCGGACGATTCAAGCTGAAACACACCCGAGGTTTTTCCCGCCGTCAGCATGTCATACGTCGCGGCGTCGCCCTCCGGTATACTTTCGAGTGAAAACCCGGGTACGGACTTCTGGATTTCCAGCACTGCGTCGCTGATTATTGTCAGGTTGCGCAGGCCCAAAAAATCCATTTTGAGAAGTCCAAGTTCCTCAAGCGTCGTCATGGAGTATTGCGTTGCGATGGAGTCATCCTTTTTCGACAGAGCCAGGGGCACATATTCGCGCGTGGGCCGCCGGGTAATGACAATGCCGGCGGCGTGCGTGCCCGAATCCTTTGGCATGTCCTCAAGGGCAATCGCCGTGTCTATGACGCGCTTTATCCGCGGGTCGGCGTCATACATTCCGCGAAGGCGGCCCGACGAGGCAAGCGCTTCTTTGAGCCTGATATTGAGGACGTTTGGTATCTCTCTGGCCAGCTCGTTTTCCTCCGAAAACGTCAGTGCCAGCGCCTTTGAAACGCTGCGGACGGCGTTTTTAGCTTTAAGCGTGTTAAAAGTTACGATTTGCGCCACCCTGTCAGCCCCGTATTTCTGCTTGACATACTCAATGACCTCGCCGCGCCTGCGCTCACAAAAGTCTATATCGATATCCGGCATACTTATACGTTCCGGATTCAAAAAACGTTCGAAATAGAGGTTATACTTAATTGGGTCGACAGTCGTTATATCCAAACAATACGACGCTACACTGCCGGCTGCCGAGCCGCGCCCAGGCCCGACGGGGATACCAAGGCTTTTTGCATACGCTATAAAATCGGCGACAATGAGGAAGTAATCGGTGAAACCCATATCAGCGATCATATCCAGCTCGTAAAAGAGCCGGGAACGGACGTCATCCCTGTCCGGGGGATAAAGTCGCTTAAAACCTTCGATGCAGAGTTTTTTCAGGTATTCGTCGGCGTTGTTCACGTTTTCCGGGAGAAGAAGCTCCGGCAAATGGTGCTTGCCAAAATCAAAATCAAGGTTGCACATCGCCGCGATGTTCACGGTGTTGTCGCAAGCTTCCGGGCATTCTCTGAACAAGGCGCGCATTTCAGACTCCGGTTTTATATACAGCTCCTGGGACTCGAAGCGCATCCTGTCCGTATCGCCGACCGTCTTGCCGGTCTGGATGCACATCAGTACATCCTGCACTTCGGCGCCGTTGCGGTCTATGTAGTGCGCGTCGTTTGTGGCTGCGAGCGGTATACCCGTCTCGCGGTGGATCTGCATCAGCCCGTCGCTTATCTCAGGCTGGCCCTGCAGCCCGTGGTTCTGAAGCTCGAGATAGAAACAGCCGTCCCCGAAAATCTCCTGAAATTCAATCGCTTTTGATTTTGCGTCGGCATATCTGCCGCTGAGTATCAGCTTGGGGATTTCGCCGGATTGACAAGCTGACAGCGCGATTAACCCTTCGCTATATTCGCGAAGGAGCTGCATGTCGACGCGCGGCTTGATATAGTAGCCCTCGGTAAACGAGGCGCTGACGATCTGGCAAAGATTTCGGTAGCCTGTCTCGTCCCTGCACAGAAGGACAAGATGGTGGCGCTCTGAGTCGACGTCATAGTCCATGTCGAAACGCGTCCGCGCGGCGACATAGACCTCGCAGCCGATTATTGGCTTGATGCCGGCGCTTTTTGCCTCTTTATAAAAATTGACGGCGCCGTACATAACGCCGTGGTCGGTAATGGCGACGCTTTCCTGGCCAAGCTCCTTTACACGGGCGACCAGGTCTCGTATCCTGCACGCGCCGTCAAGCAGGCTGTACTCGCTGTGGACATGTAAATGCGCAAAAGGCATTTTCAACCTCCCAGGATGAATAATGGATTATACTATAAAAAGGTCCGTACTCAGATATTTCTCGCCGCGGTCGGGGAAAATAACGACTACTAAACCGTTGTCGAGCGTCCCGGCGACCCTGCAGGCGGCCAGCATAGCGGCGCCGGAGCTCATGCCGACGAAAATGCCCTCATCCACAACAATGCGGCGCGCCATCTCATACGCCTCTTCAGTCTCTATCATTATGCTTATATCGATTTTCGATGCATCGTATATTTCAGGCACAATGGCGTCTTCCATGTTCTTCAGGCCTTGTATATAGTGCCCCCTCACGGGATGCGCTTCAATGATTTTTATCTCAGGGTTCAGCGACTTCAGCTTCATGCCGACGCCCATCAGCGTACCGGACGTGCCGAGCGAAGACACCATGTGCGTGACCTGCCCGCCGGTCTGGTCCCATATCTCCTGAGCCGTCGTACTATAGTGTGCCAGCTTGTTATATTCATTAGAAAACTGGTTTGGGTTAAAGTAGGCCCCGGGGTTTTCCGCGATCATCTCCCTGCATTTGATTATTGCGCCGTCAGTCCCAAGTTCCGCGTCGGTGAGGATGATCTCGCCGCCAAACGCTTTGATCATTTTCTGGCGCTCCACGCTTACGGCGGAGCTCATGACGATTTGGACTCTGTAGCCCTTCACGGCGCCGATCATCGCAAGGCCGATGCCCGTGTTGCCGGACGTCGGCTCGATTATTATCTTGCCCTTTGTGAGAGTGCCCGCGCTCTCGGCCTGTTCGACCATTTTGAGGGCTATGCGGTCCTTGATGCTCCCGGTGGGGTTGAACCCTTCGAGCTTCGCGTATATCCGCACATCCGGGTTCGGGTTGATATTGTTTATTCTGACGAGAGGAGTGTTCCCAATAGCGTCTAATATGCTGTCGTACATTTTTTGCCGATCCTTTAAAGAAAACTTTTAACTTCCGTTTACTTAGTTAATTATAATCAAAGCGGGAAAAAAAGTCAAAACAAATACAACGAGCCGATACATGTATCAGCCCGCTGTATTCTTGGTCCAATGTGAGGCTCCGCCTACCCGTCGGGCGCCGTCAGTCGTCCGGCGTGTACATAAATATTGCATAGCTTCCGCTTTCGTCGATTATTGTGACTTTTACGCCGTCGAGGTCGCGGACAAACTCGATTACCCTTTCCGCAATATCTCGCGGAATCTCGTAATACATCGCGACGTCATCCATTGGGTCGAGCCCGTACATAATGAGAAAATCGGGCAGGCCGCCTTCGATGCTTATTATTGCGTAAATCGCCTCGGTCATGATCATAGCCCCGCCGTCCTGGTCCTGGCTGTCGTCGGCTTCATTTGCACCGGCGCTTACGGGTTCAGGCGTCGATGAGGCCTCCGGCCGCCCCGGCTCCGGCGGCGGCGGCGCTTCCGCAGCCTCGTCCTCAGTCCAGGTCGGTTCCGTGGATCCAACGCCGTTATCGGACCGGTCTGTGGACGTTTCCTGGAACTCAGAGAGCCCGGCGAACGTCTCGCCGGCTTCGTCTCCGGCCTCGACCGGCTCTGTATTTGCATCGATATCCGGCACAGACTCCTGTGTGGGCGCGAAACCGCTATCTGCGTCGTCGATAGCTTCTTCGCCATATTCTTCCGGCGCGGGAATCAGCTCGGGCGCCATAGACGGACTCCCCCCGCCTGCCATAACAGGGCCGCCGCCGTCCATGCCCGCTCCCGGCGCCGCTTCGGGCGCCGCTCCGGACGTCACATCATTCGCCGCTCCCGTCTCAAAATTCATTTGCGTGGATGAATCCATCATTGCCGACTCGTTCCTGTACCCCGGCCCGGAGGAAGAACAGCCGAGGTTTGAAAGGCGCGGCAATGTGAGCAGGAGCACTGCCAGACACGCTGCCGCCGGGACATATCTTGTCAGCACAATGCGCAAGACATTGCGTTTTTTCCCGTCGGGGATGGCGTCGGTTATAGACGCGGGGACGGCCTCGCTTAGTACAACGTCCATCACCGCGCGGCTAAGTGAGTCCGGCGGCGGGATGCATGAGTCGTCCGCGGCGACGGAGATATCGCGGTATAATTCAAGCAGGGATGAGCAAGCTTCGCAAGCGTCCATGTGCTCTTCCAGGCGGCGCTTGTCGGATTCATTAAGCTCGCCGTCTGCGTATGCGCTTACAAGCTCGATAAACTCGTTACAGCTACTCAATTTCGCCACCTCCTGCCTTTTGCTCTTTCAGACGAAAACCGTCCGGAAATGTTCCCTTATCTGTGAGAATGCCCGCAAGGCTCAATCGGGCCCTCGAAAGGCGGGACTTGACCGTGCCTGCGCTTATTCTCAGCACGGAAGATATATCCGCGTAGCTCATGCCGGTGATTTCCCTCATCACCAGTATCTCGCGGTGTTGCGGCGCAAGCTCGCCGATGCTCTCGGTGATTGCTTTTCGCGTCTCCCGGCGGATGACGTCGTCCTCGGGCAGATACCTGAAGTCCGCGATTTCGACGTCGCGAGGGTCGTCGTCGTCCCGGCTTGTCAGTGAGACCGCCGCTTCGCGCGGTTTTTTTCGTAAAAAATCAATACACAGGTTATATGTCAGCCTGTACAGCCATACTGAAAACCTGCTTTCCCCGCGAAAACCGGAAAGCTGTCTGTAAGCCTTAATAAATGCCTCCTGTGATATATCGAGCGCGTCTTCCTCGTCGGAGGTCATTTTTAGCGCGAGGTTATACACGTTCTTTTGATTTGCCAAAACCAGCTCTTCAAACGCATTTCTGTCCCCGTCAAGCACCCTGCGTATTATTTCCTGCTCTTCCTCCGCAGTCATCGCAACTTCACCTCGCCCCCGGCATCGTCCTTCGTCCTACGTCCCTAATTATGCATTATTAATTGCTATCGAAGTTCCCGCTTTATACCTTCGGTTATCCTGCGTAAATCGTCCAGTGTTTCGGCCTTGGATATCTGCGACTTGAAATAGCCGGAATGCGCTACCCCCCGCAAGTACCACGGGTAATGGCGCCGCGCCTCAAGGCAGGCCACACGCTCGCCTTTTTGCTCAGCAGCCATTTCAAATTGCCGCATAGCGGTTTCTGCCCGATTGCTGACAGGAGGCGGCCCCGGGACAGAGTTGCCGGCGAGCAAGGCGCGCGCCTGCTCAAAAATCCACGGGTTGCCCAGCGCGCCGCGCCCGACCATGACCATATCGGCGCCGGTATACCTGAGCATCCTCTCCGCGTCCTCCGCCTCAAAGACGTCGCCGTTTGCAAGGACAGGGGTTTTGACAGCGCGTTTCACTTCGCGAATTATGTCCCAGTCTGCCTTGCCGGAATACATCTGAGTCCGCGTGCGTCCATGCACTGCAATGGCGTCGACACCGGCGGCTTCGGCCATCTTTGAGAACTCAACGGCGTTTACGCTCCCCTTGTCCCAGCCCTTGCGAATCTTGATCGTCACCGGGCGCCTGACGCTTTTTCGCACAGCCTCAATTATTTGCATTGCCGTGTCCGGGTCGCGCATCAGGGCGCTGCCATCGCCGCTTTTTACCACCTTGCCGACGGGGCAGCCCATGTTGATATCGATAAAAGCCGCGCCGGAGATCTCAACTGCAAGCGCGGCGGCGTCTGCCATACACGCCGGGTCGCTGCCGAAAATCTGCGCGCCTGCCGGGGACTCGCCGGGCCCCAGCTGAAGAAGGCCGCGCGTCTTGCCATCCTGATACACAAGTGCCTTTGCGCTAACCATTTCAGTGTACGTCAGCCCTGCCCCGAGCTCGCGGCAGACAGTGCGGAACGCCAGGTCGGTCACGCCTGCCATCGGCGCCAGCGCAAGCCTGGAATCTATCTCAATGTCGCCAATTCGCACAGCAACCCGCCCATTTCATCTGTAAGTATACTATAATCCGCTCCGAACATGCAAGCCGCGCGGCGTCACTCTACCGTGAAGCTGAATGTGACGGTTTCGCTCCTGTCCCGGCCATATCCCGCCGCAAAGGCCTTTATTGTAACGCTTTCAACTAAAAACAGCGGCACGGTGAGATGCGGTTGGAAATAACTGGCGGATGGATTGTAGACCGGGCTGCTGAAATCAGGCTCGCTGCCGTCTATTGTGTAGTAAATACGGACGCTGTCAATGCTCTCATGTGAAAAAGCAAGTTGCGTACCGTAGGGGACCGCGGCGCCGTCCGCGATGGAAGCCATGGGTGCAGGCCACTTCCCTGCGGAGACGCTTGAAACCTCAATAGTGATCAAGTCCTGAACGAATGTTGATGTGTTCACATCCAACGGGCCGCCCTGACCGAAGAACGGTCGTATGCTCTCCTCGCGCGCCCTGCCGGCGTCGCCCCAAATCCATGCAACAATTGGCTCTACCGCCGAAGCGCCGCTGCTGCCGGACGCGCTATGGCTGGCGTAAGAATACTGAGCGCCAAACAGCTGGTCGTATGTGACGACAGCATAATAGCCGTCAGTCGCGGTAAACCTAAAGCTTGCAGCGCTGTCATTTATGCCCGCGCGGCCTAAAAGATAGGGAAGGGAAATGCCGCAAGCCTCCATGTGCCTGAATGCGGGCCAGTTATTGGTCGTCGAGTAAACAAATTCGCGGCAGCCTTCGCTCATGGACTGTAATTGGCTGAGCGTCCATGACGTTTCCCCGCTTACCCCGTCTCCTTTTATTGTAAGGACGACGGGCCCGTCAGACGAAGGCGGGGCCTCGACGTCTGCCTCCGGCGTCGATGACGGCGTCGATGACGGCGTAGATGCAGTAACCGGATCTCCGGGTGCGCCGGAGCTCGTTTCACCGGGGCGTCCCTGTTCCTCCGTCGCATCAGCGGGAGCAGGCGTTTGGAGAGGCGGGCCAGCCGAATCCGCAGCGTCCGCCGCCGGGGTTTCGCCGCCGGTCGGCGACGGGGTTCCACCGCTAGTCGGCGACAGTGGCGCCACGGACGCCCCGGCGCCATCCCCGCCGACTGCACCGGAATCATCCGGGCCGGTTGCGTCCACAGCACCGCCAACGCCGTTTACTTCAGCAGAACCACCCGCCCCGGGCTCCTGCGCAAAGTCCCCCGCCCCGTTTGCAGCGCCCGCACCAACAGGAGCGTCCGACTCGTCCAAACCCGCCGAGCAAGCAGAAGCTAGCAGCAAAACTATCGCAACCAACAAAGCGGCAACCCGCTTAAATACGACGCTCATAAACACCTCGCGCACAAGTAAAGGGGCGAATCATCGCCCCCTCGAATTATCATTCGCGCATAGGGGTCAGGGTCGCTGACGAACCCGAACCACTCCCGTAGCACTTGCAACGATTCCATTCTACTCCAAACCCGTAAAAAGTCAATAGGGATTATTTGATCCTTAATACGTTTGCCGCTTCGAGCGTACAGAACAAAACCTCGCAAAGCGTGTTCGCCCTTATTCTGTATGACTTCATTTTCCTGTCCGGGGCGGCTCGAACCCAGCGGCGATTGGCGCGTCAGCAATTGGCGTCCTATAGCTCCGGTTGGAACAGATCGTCGAGCACAATTTCCGCCTGGATATCGTTGCGAAAAGCGTTATGCGAAAGACCGTGCGCCGTGATCATAGTCATATGGATCGACTTTTTTGTTCCGGTCTCGCGCAGAAAAACGTCCTTTTTGCGCTCGAGGTACTCCGTGTCGTCTGCCGTAAGCGTATACGGCTTATTGTAATACTTGCACTCGCAGAGATTAATGGCGTCATCCCGGCGGTCGATCACCAAATCGATTTGCGCACCGCCTTTTTGATGCGAACTGCGGAAAGCATGCACATTAGTAATAACGCCGGAAATGCCGAGCCGCTGTTTTATCTGCCCGATGTGCGCCATGCAAAGCTTTTCAAACGCGTAGCCGCACCAAACCCTGTGCGCTGGGTCAGAAAGGTAGTTTGTCCAGAAGTACGGGTCTGTATTTTTGCGGTTTTTCAGATATTTGAAATAAAAAAGGGAATAAAAGTCAGTCAGCTTGAAATAGTCGCCGTTCCTTTTTTTCTTGAAGTCAAAGCTGCGGCCGACTAAACCGCAGGACTCAAGTTCAGCTAATACTTTCGTTAGCCCGCCTCCGTCCGAAATCCCGCTCGCGTCAGACAATTCCTTCCTCGTCATGCCTGTGCTGTTTTTCGCCAATGCCTCAACGGCACGGATATGGTTGTCCGCGTGACGGAATAGTGAATGGTACAACCTTGAAAACTCATTTCCGAGCTTTGCGTTTTTTTCGAACAATAACAAGTCTATGTTTTGGTTCAACCCGTACATCTTGTCCATCGCGTCCATATAGTACGGGATACCGCCGAGTATCATGTATGCCTCTGCAATCTGCTGCCTATTGAAAGCGACGCCTTTGCTCCGGTAATACGCCTCGCAATCGCTGAGTCGGTATGGCTCTACGATTATCGTCTCCGTGACTCTGTTGTGGAGCCCGCCATAATTGTCTATGAGGTTTTTTATCATCCATGAGGCGGCCGACCCGCAGACTATCAGCAGTATATCAGGGCGGCGCGACGCAAACGCGTTCCAGAAATGTTCCAGCGCGGAGATGAAGCCGGATTTTTGCGTGTCGAGCCAGGGCAGCTCGTCAATAAAAATAACCTTTTTGCCAAGCGTAGGATCCTTGGTTATCCTCTCTTCAAGCAAGCCGAATGCAGCGTGCCAATCTTTCGGCTCCGGGGTTTCTCCATGGTAGTGTTTTGCGAGCGCTCTGCTAAACTCCCGCAGTTGCTCTTTCATAGTCCCGCCCGAAATGCCGGTCATTGAAAAGGAAAATTTATTGTTGAAATGCTCTGTTATAAGATATGTCTTGCCGACCCTTCGGCGTCCATAGACGGCGACGAACTCCGGTTTGCCCGACTGTTCGCAGCGGTCTAGTAAGCGACGCTCCCGTTCTCTTCCGATAATTTCCATAAAACCCTCCCAGCGCTGTCGACGATTATGATTGAAACAGCTTGGCTATCGACTATATCTCGCTGTGAACGACTGTTTCAGACCGATATCAGCGAGTTATAATCGCATTATACAGTATGTTTCTTCCAATATCAATGGTAATTGAAAATTATAACTCGCTGTGAAAGTCTTAATCACACCTTTCACAGCGAGTTATACGTATTGCGGACATAGGGATCTGTCAGCGGCGATTGTAATGTTGAAAGTGCTCAAAAACTAGGCCGTTCTGCTTCTTATCAAGCCGTGACGCAATCTCGTTTTTTATTAAATACAAAACCGGTTGCTGTCAACGCGGCGGCAATGACCGTTAGGATTACCAACGGAGCAGTTGACACAAAGTATATAATAGAAAATAACAATTTACTGGGGAGCGGGGTGAATTTATTGGCCAAGACCGTATCACGACTTGTAACTATAGCCGTCAATCTGCTAGCCTTGGCATTAGGCGTCGCCTACCTTGTCCACCCAATGCCGTACATGCTATGGAATATGTATGGGTTCGTGATATTGCTGGCGCTGATTGGCAGCCTCGTTTTAGCCTGCCTCGGCGGAAAGAACCGATACTTGGATTATTGTTATCTAATGTTGTTCATGGTCGGCATGTTTCTCATATTGATTCTGAATACATTTGCCGCTTCGAGCGTACAGAATAAAACCTCGCAAAGCGTATTCGCTCTTATTTTATATAACGTCATTTTCCTGTCCGGGGCGGCTCTTTCGGGTTGGCGGGTCATGTGCGATTTCAAGGAAAGGAGCTCCTGCTCCGAAAACGAGACGACGCCGCCACAGGGCAAATCCCGTAAAATCCTGCGCTGGACCGCTGTCATCCTGTTGTGCGCGTTTTTACTTTTTATGCTTTTATTATCATACATCCTGCTTGGAAAAAGCACGGGCACGCATGGATTCATAGAAGTCTTCATACCGGAATACGGGGTTTTTTGGGGTCTGTTGACGTTCGCGGCTACGGTCTTTGTCGTAAGGCTTCGGTGGAGGAAAAAAGGCTCTGCAGTCAATAAAATCATCATGGTCGTCGGGATAGTTATCTCAGCTATTTACTTTGTCCCTCTGGCTTGCGTTCCTCTTACGATGCGGAACGCCGACGCCGCTTACAGAGAAGCATTTGGCGACGTTTATTTGGACGATAGAATTTCCGGTGAGGAACTTGGGTTCATGCGGGGTCCGTTTTCGCTTCAGGATTATTTCTTCGGGGCGCGCACCACCGAATACCGTGTCGAAGAAAATGTCCTTTTTTATGAAGGCACGACAGGCAAGGACGCCGGGATCAGGCTTCATTTTGACGTTTATATGCCGATTGCCGACGGCGACAGTGATATCAGCGGTGGTAACAGCAGTGGCAGCGATATCGGCGACAGCCACGGCGGCGGCGGCAGTAAGAGTGGCGGTCTAGCCGATAAAAACCCCACACTTATCCGCATCCACGGCGGGGCGTGGACTTTAGGCGACAAGGGGTTTTCAAATTATTCCGCGACGAACAAACACTTCGCGAACCTGGGTTATGTCGTTTTCGACATACAATATGGCCTTAGCGACAAAAACCCGTCTCTTGCCAGTTCGGTCGTGCCTGCGAGCATTAAAGGCGATTTTGACATAGACGACATGGTGCGTCATATAGGGATTTTCACCACTTACCTTGCCGACCATGCCGATGAGTATGGAGCGGATATGGATTCCGTCTTTATCACGGGGGCTTCGGCGGGCGGGCAACTTGCAGTCGCTGCCGCACTGGGGATAACCGGCGGTAAGTACACCGATATTCTTGATTCAAGGCTGCAAATAAGGGGTCTTATACCGTTCTACCCAGCCAACAGCCTTTCCGCCGGACTCGGGATAGGCGGTGCGCCGGATCTCGTCGACCCCAGCGCACTGGTCGACGAGAACAGCCCGCCGTGTCTCATATATCACGGCACCCATGACGGGATCGTCGATCCGAAATACGCTTCAATACTCCGGCAAACCTACGCAGACAGGGGTAACGAGCCGTGCGCCGTGTTGTGGATGGAGTTTGCCAGCCACGGGAGCGATTTCTATACCCCGGGCTATTTCAACCGTATATTCATGTATTACATGGAAAGGTTCATGCATCTGTATAGCCTTGACCGCTGACAAGACAAGGCTTGTCAGTGTTGTAAGGTCGTAGGGGCGGCAATCTGCAACAGGCATTTACCTGGGAATTTATATTAACGCCTTGCTGATGCTGATTTGCATAGCTGTTGTGTTGATACGAAACCAGAAGCTCCAATCCATTGGTTATACACCACGTTATTTCATTAAAGCCTTGATTGTCGGTTTTTCTTTCGGCGTTGTTTTTTCAATGCTGAACATCATCCCGGCAATCATATCCGGCGGGAAATGGACAGGATTTTTCC
>Ga0082212_10008884_pt1 | contig 13036 bp, 8 predicted proteins | sample TergutNt197P3_FD_71548 | JGI IMG/M metagenome (GOLD analysis project Ga0082212, IMG submission 71548) | Neocapritermes taracua P3 segment gut microbial communities from Petit-Saut dam, French Guiana - Nt197 P3 | ecosystem: Host-associated > Arthropoda: Insects > Digestive system > Gut ... | reverse complement strand
ATCGAAAAACGGACCCAAATTCTTGCCTACCCGCTTGGAAAAACGCCGCATCCATTGATCCCGCTTCTCATCGTCATTCCGCGGACGCTCATTATTGGGGAGTTCACGATATTCCGCAATCACCGCCTTGAACGGTTCCCAACCGAATTCTTCGATCAACTCGACGTACATCGTCAACGCCAAAAACGGATCGCTCTTCCATTTATCAAAGGAGGCACCATCGGCAATGTGTTTTTCCTTTGCCGCCTTGCGCACTTCGGGACGCATCTCCCGACGAGTCTCCGAAAGCGGTGTGTTGCACTGGTGAATCAAATTGTAAAGCGTGAACAAGTTAACTGTAACTTCGCCTGAACCGTTGAACGTCCAATCCCCAGACTGGTGATTGTGTCCAAACTCATGGAAAAACCCCCAGCGGTCGCCCCGCTCGTGAAGATACGCCAAGTCGGTCAATCCCCGCTCCGTTTGCGTTGGAGTCATTACGGGATAGCCGGAGTGCATCCAACCGGCGGAAATCTGCCGATCTGCCGTAATGCGCTCCGGTCGTACCCGCTTGGGATTCCACCCTGCCAACTCCGCATCGGCATCTAATACGGCATTCCAAAACTCCATCAGTTTTTTCGGATCATCCAATTCCCGAACGAGGTGCGACGGTACGGTAATAATCACCCGATCCGACGCAAGTTCCGCCCAGGGACCGGGAGCCTGCCGCGATTGCTTCCACTGCTCGTCCGTTGTTTGACCGAAAACGTAATACGGGGCTTCGACTGCACCATCAATTTGAACGGAGACTGTGCTTGCCTGTGCATTTCGCGGAACGACGACGTAAACATGTCCGCCAAAAGGATTCACGACTTTCGTAACAGGCTGACTCAGCTGCACCGTCATCGAAATTTCCGGGTAACGTTCCCAACGTTCCAGATGCCAAAGTTTATCGGTGAGCGCACCGATTCGCACGGAAAATTGACTTCGCTGGGCGGCTTCGGGAATTGTAATCGTAATCACTTCGCCCGGTGCGGCGTAAAGACCGGTGGAGTGCCAATCGGGTATGGCGGTATTGATTTCCAATTTTCGTCTCACTTTCGGTGCCTCTTTCGGGACATCGCCGGGAAATTCCGTCGCCGCCTCGAACTTCGGAATGACGAGTCCCTCCGGCAAACCACTCCGGGCTTGCACATTCATGTACCGCTGCGTTTGCAGGAGCATTGCCAACCGGTCGAGCGGTTGCTCGGCGGCGACCACCGGTTTTTGCTTCGTCGGAATGACTTGCCGTGAAATCAAATCCTGCAACGCCGAAAACTGAGCGGCTTGCGCTTCGGGAACGCTTCCCAGCGCAAGTTCAAGCGTGGCAACGAGTTGTCCCCAATCGACATTTTCCGTTTCCCCTTTGGTAATCGCATCGAGAGCAACTTTCGGATGCAGAAATTTTGACGCATCCATCGCCGATGCGTAACCGGTGTTCGGTCGGGGAACGAATTGATCCGTCCATACCAAGCCCATCGGAGCGGTGAGTTTGTTCCCGGCAAAGGTCGTTTTCAAGTCGCCGTTCGGATTGAGTTGCTGCCAACCCCAGCCGGTCGCAGCAGTGAGCAATCCACCGCCGTTCTTGACGAACTGGTCGATTTTGGCAATTTCATTCTCGCGGATTCGTTCGGCATCGTAAATCAACACGTCGTATTGATCGGAGACCGCTTCATCGGCAAACACACGGAAAAATTCGGCTTTGAAACCTTTCGTTTTCAGGAAGTCTGCCGTTCCTTGTTCGCCAATGACGGCAATGCATGGTGCTATGTGCATACCTAAGGCGACTTCAGGTTGTCGTTTCTTCAGCCAATGAATCAGATTGACGCACAATGTTGTATTGTCCTCGAAAAATTTGCTGCCGATAAGACCGGAGTGTCCAAAGATGGCAACGCGCCCTTCGCCGTAATGCGATCCTGCTGCCATTGGGGTTTGGATACGTGGAGCATTTCGTCGGGCTTGTCCTTCGCTGCCGAGTAGAATTGGAAAAGCGTTTTCTCCGAAGAAGCAGACGGCACCCGGACTGAACTCCGCTGCAACTTGCACGTTGCCGACACCGTCAAGAATTGCTTGTTGATCCGCCAGTGGTTGTGCCTGTGTTGTTATGGAAAAAGTCAGTGCCGCGAGTAGAACGATGCTCAAAAATAGGATGCGTTGCATGGGATAAACTCCTGTTGGGCTGGGGAGGGAAAGTGTCCATTATAGCGGTTTGTGTTAGGAAACGCTACAACGTGTAAAATTGCCCTCGTAAGGGTTTTCTCTAATCCAGAGCGGTTTCCCTTGCCACCTCTTCAATGGTCGTAAGTCCGTCATGAATTTTCTGCATACCGGCTTCTCGAAGCGTAACCATCCCACTACGAGCGGCGGCATCACGCAAGTCTCCAACGGAAACCCCATGGTTAATCAATTCCCGAATCTCGTCTGTAATAAGCATGAATTCATGAATCGCCGTTCGACCTCGATAACCTGTATTGTTACAGGTTACGCATCCTTTACCGCGATAAAACGGTCTGCCTGCCGCCGACTCCGGCGTAAGTTGGAGATCATACAGTTGCTCCGCCGTCGGAGTAAATTGTTCTCGACAATCCTTGCAAATCGTTCGGACAAGCCGCTGCGCTAAAATCGCCTGCACCGTCGCCGTGATTAAGAAGGAAGGAATGCCCATATCCTTCAACCGTGTGATTGTACTCGGTGCATCGTTCGTGTGAAGTGTGCTGAATACCAAGTGCCCGGTGAGCGACGCTTGAACGGCAATTTCCGCTGTTTCCTTATCTCGAATCTCACCGACGAGAATGATATCCGGGTCTTGCCGAAGAATCGACCGCAAACACTGGGCAAACGTATTGCCGATGTCCGCATCAATCGGCATCTGAATAATTCCGTCAATCTCGTATTCGACAGGGTCTTCTGTTGTCATTAACTTATCCGTAATGGAATTCATTTCGGACAGTGCTGCATAGAGCGTCGTTGTTTTGCCGGAACCCGTCGGTCCTGTAACTAACACGATTCCATTCGGTCGATCAATGGTTTTCCGAAATTCCCGAAGCAGATCGGCATCCATTCCGACCATATCGAGATCGAGCATCACGACGGACTTATCGAGGATTCGGCAAACGACGCTTTCGCCGAAAAGAGTCGGCAACACGCTGACACGGAGATCAACGACGTGTCCGCCGACGGTCAACCGGATACGACCGTCCTGCGGCAGTCGGCGTTCGGCAATATCGAGGTTTGCCATCACTTTGATACGAGTCGTGATTGCCGAAGCAAGGTGTCGAGGCGGCGGAACCATCTCGTACAACGTCCCATCGGCTTTGATGCGAATCTTGAATTCGTCTTCAAACGGTTCAAAATGAATGTCGCTCGCATGATCCCGAATACCAAGCAGGAAAACCATGTTGAGCAATTTCCGTACCGGTGCGGATTCGCTCAAGGCTTCGACGCTTGCTAAGTCGATAGCACTGCCGCTCTCCATCGCATCTTCCATGTCTTGGAAGAGTTTGCTCTTGGAAAGTTCATCGATGATCGATTCCACGCTTTCGATGTCGGAAGCATAATACCGGTCGAGTGCCTGTTTGACTTCGCGTTCGGTCGTGATGACTTGGCGGATTTCGTAACCAAGAAAGTTGCGTAACTCGTCGAGAACGGTAATGTTCTGCGGATCGCACATCGCCAACGTCAGAACATCGTTCCGAAAACTGACCGGTATGACTTTATAGATTTGCGCCATCGGCTCTGTAATTTGCGACAGTACTTCCGGCGGAATGGTTAAATCCGTAAGACCGATGACGGGCAGTCCGAGTTGTTCTCCGAGAGTTACAGCGACTTGATCGTCGTTGATGTATCCCATCGAGATAGCGGTTTCGCCGATTTTTTCGCCGTGCCGCTGCTGATGTTCTTCCAACAAAACTTCGAGTTGTTCCTCGTCGATCAGTTTGAGGTCTGCCAGAATTTGTCCGAACCGTCGTAGAGCCATAGGGATAACCGAAAGGGTGTTCTGCGTTACCTCTCCATTTTAACATGAATTTCGGCAAAAGGAAATGTCCCTGTTCGCTCTGTTCCAAGTGATTAACAGTTTGTTAACGGAAACTCTAACCTACGAAATTCCAAAATCTTTCACGGTGAAAAGAGAATCGAAAGAGTAACCGTTTGACTCAAATAATTCTCGTCCCCCTTCAAGCCGATCAATGATCGCAATGACTCCCTTCACCGTAGCACCGAGGGCTTCGACTTTTTCAATCGCATCGAACGAAGAACTACCCGTCGTAACGACATCCTCGACGATAACCACACGGTCGCCCGCCGAAACGGGACCTTCGACAAATTGCTTCGTACCATGTTCCTTGCTCTGTTTGCGTACCATAAAACCTTTGAGCGGGATATTTTGGTAGGCGGCAACGGTGATAACGGCGGCAGTAATCGGGTCCGCACCGATGGACATTCCACCGACTGCTTGCGGCATCGAGTCACGTTGCAAGAGTTCCAGTATTCCTTCGCCAATCAGTTTTGCTCCGGCGGAATCGAGCGTAATCTGCCGACAATCGAGATAATACGTTGCCTTTTTACCGGATGCCAGTGTGAAATCGCCAAATTTCAGCGACTTTTCTCTAATGAGCGATTGCAAATGTTCTTTTTCGTACATAGCAATCATTCTAAACAGAACGGTAAAAAAAAGCAAGCGTTTTGCGTATCGGTGAAATTGCTCTTGACACAACGGCGAAAAATCACGATGATTCCCTGCCTATTTATAAAACTACCAAGTTGCGTAATAAAACGATGCCGCAATCTATTCAAGTATCCGTCAGCGTATTGGTCTTGCTCCTTTGCATGATCGGCTGCCATACGCCGTTGTCCGTCAAGCAAATGCAGGCGAAGAATCCCCTTGCAAAAAATGCTCCAAAAACGCCGGTCAAGGTCGTCGATGCGTGGAATTCTTACGCACAGGCAACGCCGGACGGCAAAATTATGCGGGGAATGGCAGGACGTGTCCATTTCTACGGCAACCAAAAGGAAGATCAGGCGGTCAAAGTGGATGGCGATCTGACCGTTTATGTTTTCGACGGCAAGGACACCGATCCGACACACACGATGCCGCTCAAAATATTCCAGTTCAAGGCGGAGACCCTTGCTCAACATTATTCGCAACAAAAACCTTTCGGACACGGTTACGATTTCTTCTTGCCGATGGACGAAATCGGCGGCGATGAACAATCGCTCAGTATCGTCGTTCGATTCGATAACCGCTTAGACGATATGTTCGTGTTAACGCAGCCGACCAATACCACTTTGGCAGGACGCAAACCGCAACACCCGGTAGAGCCGACCATCAGAGAATTTTTGGATTCCCGTTCATTGCTTGCGGAAACGAATCGAAGCATTGTTGCGGAACACGATGCTTCTGTCATTCAGCAGGCGAGTTACATTGCGGAAAAACAGGAAGCCGAACAGGAGCGTTCCAAAGTTTCGACGATCCCCTTGACCGGCGATATGACCCGGCGATTGTACTCGACAACGATGGCAAAGGAGGAAGACGAAAAAAGGGATGGGCAGGAGCAACCTTATTCCTCCCTTCTTTACCCTAACGTTTCCAATTCTTCAGAGAGACGATGAATAATCGTCGCTCGCTGTTCATCGTTCGGCAACTCGTCGGTAATGATTTGCAGACATGAAGTCATGAACTTTTGCACTTTTTCGGCGGTGAGTGTCTCCGGTTTTTTGACACCGTAACGATCCGGCAGTCGGCGTTCGAGTACCCAGGCAGCTGCCCGCCAATGCTGTTCTTTCAACGATGCACTGCGGATACGTGAAAGATAAAAAAGTTCGATCCCCTCTTCCGCTTTAGCCGCCTGTTCGGCGAAGGAGGGATTTTCCAGCAACTCACGGCGAAGACGATACGGTGTACACTGTACACACCGTGCTGCCGCCGCACGAGAACAACCTGCCGACAAGATTGCCAATACTTCGTTTCGCTCCTTCGGAGAAAGTTTTTTACGTTGTGCCATGATATTTCAGTGCCGCTATTTTTGAATTGCGCTTTTTACCATACGGCATGTCAGAAACCGTCAGAATTTTTGCTGACGGTCGGGCAAATCTGTGCCTGCAATCGCCGATTGTCCATCAAAGTTCACCGTAACAACCGAGGAAGACAAAGTGGTCCGTGCCGTTTTCCAAAAGAGAAAACAGTTTGGACACCGCATCGTCATACACCGAAATATCGAGATCGAAATAGAACATAAATTCGAAATCCCTATCAGGAATCGGTCGGCTTTCCAGTTTCGTTAAATTGATGCCGAGCGTGGAAAACTTTGTCATCAAATGATACAGTGAGCCCGGTCGGTGTGGAATTGTTACCACGAGGCTGATTCGCCTCGCTCCCGGATAAATCTCCAAATCCTTCGATATGCAGATGAACCGAGTGTAATTGTTTTCGTTGTTTTGGACGTTATCATCCAAAATATCCAAGCCGTAGAGTTCCGAACAGTTTTGCGACGCAATGGCGGCAATGTCATCACGCGGCGATTCGGCAACAAACTTGGCAGCAAGAGCGGTGTTTTCGTAAACTTGAATTTCGTATTTCTTGTCCCGTAAAAATTGGCTGCACTGAGCGAGGGCTTGTTCGTGCGAATAGACCGTTTTTATGTCAGCAACCTGCACGCCGGGCTTTGCCAGCAGTGCGTGGTTGATCTTCAACTTGACGCTGTTGACGATGTAAAAATGGTACTTTTTCATCAGGTCGTAAATGTTCGTCACAGAACCGTGTAAACTGTTTTCGACAGGCAGAATACCGTATCGGCAAAGTCTTTTATCGACGGCATTGAAAACGCCATCGAAGTTGTTGAAATAGAGAATTGTCGGTCGGCTGAATAGTTTTTCGCAGGCAAACGTCGAGTTGGCTCCTTCGGTTCCTTGACAGGCGACTTGTGCGTCTTTGGGAAACAACTGCGGGGTTGTTTCGAGTGCCCGTGCAATGGCTTCGGAAGTTTTGGAACTTCGGTTCGTCAAGACGATCTGGTGCGACCGGGACACGTCGAACATCGTCGTGAAGAGCAGTTTCAGATAATCGGCGGACATTTCGCCGTGCCGCTGCGTTAGGCGGCTGATGATTTCCCGTTCCCTTGTCGGTTTGAGGATGGGAGAGTGCGTTTCTTGTTTGACTTTGGCGACGGACTCAACGAGTTTCAACCGTCGTTCAAAGAGGGCGGCAATTTCGTCGTCGATCTTGTCGGTTTCGGTTCGGATTTCTTCGAGATTCATAAAAATTTTTGGTTAATTATTGAAGCCGCTATGGATTTGCCCGTCTTTCTATGTCCTTATTCCTTATTTTACCACTAAAAAGCGATATAAGGCTCGCCAGAGAATAACGTCCCCTCCCGCCGCGGGGGGGGAACTGCTAACGATTCAAGCCCTCTCCCAGAGGGAGAGGGAGCAAACTTAAAACAGGTAGAAAACTTTCAGGCAAAAGCCTTATTCGGCGGTTAGGGTTGCAATGACTCTTCGATCACCTCTTTGAGTTCCTCATTCTCGATGATCTCCTTTTCGAGAAGCCGCTCCGTCAGACGCTCCAAAATCTCTTTCTTGTCTTCGAGCAACGTTTTCGTCTGCTGAAAAAGTTGATCAATGATCGATTTTATTTCCTGATCAATCTCCCTTGCCGTCTCCTCACTGTGCAAACGCTGTTGCGGCATGCCGTTGCCCAAAAAACTGGCACGCGGATTGTCCCGAAAGGACATCCGCCCCAATCGACTCATGCCGAAATCCATCACCATTCCCCTTGCCAAATCGGTTGCCCGTTCCAAGTCGTTTTGCGCTCCCGTCGAAACGGCATCGAACTCCATCTCTTCGGCAATCGTACCGCCAAGAAATGTTTGAATCCGTGCTTCCAATTCCTTGCGGGTCATCAAGTACCGATCATCTTCTGGACGCTGCGAAGTGTATCCCAGTGCCGCCAATCCGCGTGGAATGATCGAAACCTTATGTACCGGATCAGAATTCGGCGTAAAATAGGCGACCAAGGCATGTCCGCATTCATGCACGGCAATCCGCCGTTTTTCATCGGGACGGATCACGCGTTGCTTCTTTTGCAATCCTATCGTTACCCGCTCGACACCTTCGGTAAATTCCGTCATGGTAACGGCAGACTTACCGGCACGTGCCGCTAAGAGTGCCGCCTCATTGACCAGTGCCGCCAAGTCCGCTCCGACAAAACCGGACGTAATGGATGCAATCTCTTTCAAATTGATGCTCTCGTCCAGTTTGACATTTTTGGCATGCACCTTCAAAATTGCTTCCCGACCAACCAAGTCGGGACGATCCACGAGCACTTGCCGGTCAAAGCGTCCCGGTCGGAGCAGTGCCGGATCGAGAATCTCCGGTCGATTCGTCGCCGCCATCACGATAATGCCCGCCCCGGTACTGAAACCATCCATTTCGACAAGCAAGGCATTGAGCGTTTGATCCCGCTCATCGTGTCCGCCGACGGGACCACTCCCGCGGGTTTTTCCCAGGGCATCCAATTCGTCGATGAAAATGATGCATGGATTTCGCCGCTGCGCCTGCTCGAACAGATCGCGGACACGTGCCGCTCCGACACCGACGTAGAGTTCGACGAAGTCCGAACCGGAAAGACTGTAAAACGGCGCGTTTGCTTCCCCTGCAACGGCTTTGGCAAGAATCGTCTTTCCCGTGCCGGGAGGACCAACCAATAGCACTCCGCGAGGGATTCGACCGCCGAGAGCGTGAAACTTTTCCGGTGTTTTAAGAAATTCGACGATTTCTTTGAGTTCCTCGACCGCTTCGTCCACACCGGCAACATTCTCGAAGTTAATATCGATTTCCTCTTGTGCAATGAGCCTGCCCCGATTGCGTCCGAACGCCATTGCTCCTGAATTGCCGATGCCGCGCACCAACAGGAATGTTAATCCCAGAAAGCAGGCAAACATGATGATCCAAATTCCATGTTCCTGAAAAAATCCGGGGCGGCTCGGACTGTGAAAGGTAAACTTGCTATCGTTGAGCCGTTTCTGTAATTCGCCGCCGTCGTCGGCAAAGCCTCGGCGACCGCAAGTAATGGGAAATTTTGGAACTTGTTTCTGCGGTTCCGAACTTTTTGCTGTTCTCAAGACCTGCCGGGTGGCGATGCCTCGAATTTCGTCTTTATCGACGACCAACTGTTCAAGGTTGGAGTACCGAACGAGTGTTTCGCTGGAACCGGTTCCTTCGATAACATCGACGTAATGATCCTTGCCGGGACTTTGCTCGATCAGTTCCATCATTTTGTTGAAGGGTAAATTTTTCCCCCCCTGTACACTGATCAAGGAAAGCAACATCACCGAAGAGACGACAATCAGAATGATGAGGGCAACGGACGCAAAGATGCTTTCAGGCGGTTTCGGTTGCGGTTTCTGGTCAGAATCATTCTTGTTAACACTCGGCAACACATTGCCGGTTTCTTGACGGGGCTCTTGATCGGACGACGGAGGTGTTTCTTTCGATTCGGACTCCGACGGCAATTTTTTTTTCGTTGCTTTTTTTGCCGATTTTTTTGTTACCTTCTTTACCGTTTTTTTTGCGGGTTCTTCTTCCTGCCGGTGTTTGATGAGGCGTTGCACTTCCTTCTGAAACTCACTCGATTCGGTGGGTTCGTTTGGCTGTTCGGTATCGGTATCGTGTTCGTTTGGCGACATCGCCCTCATTGTATCATAATGCCGACGTTTGGCAACAGTTGGAAAAGGCACACCACAGACTAATCGTCAAGTCAAAATTATTTCTATCAAAGATTGAATTCCCCTGCTTTTGTGTTCTAATGGACAACATCTCTAACCCAATTGACGTACACCATGCAACGCTTTCTTCCCGTCCTATTGTTTTTCATCGGTTCGACGCTCTTCGCTGCCGAACCCGTCCGTGTTTCCGTTGCCGATTTCGGTGCGGAACCTAACACCAAACAAGATTGCACTGCCGCCGTTGCCAAAGCACTCGACGCTTGCAAAGCCCATGAATCTTCCATTCTCGTCTTTCCCAAAGGACGCTACGATTTCTATGCCCCAGAAGGCGGCAGACGAATCGTCGGATTGCCGATTTACGGTCAGAAAAATCTCACCATCGACGGCAACGGCAGCGAATTCATCTTTCACGGCATTCTCGGTGTCGGTGAGTTGACCAATTCGCAGAACATCACGCTTCGCAATTTTACCGTCGATTGGGAGAGACCGCTGATCGCTCAAGGCACCATCCTCGATACAACGGACGAACATATCGACATCAAGTTCGACAAGTCGGCATATCCCTTTGAAATTACAGACGGCAAGATTTTCTTCCTCGGCGAAGGTTGGCGGCGGCAGATTGACGGTTACACACTTCTCTTCGATAAAACAACGAAAGAACTCGTCTATAACACGAGGGATAACGCCGTCGGAAACAACGAATTGTTCAACACGAAGGCGGAAGAAATAGCCGAAGGAGTCGTGCGGTTTTTCGGCAAACCGAGATACAAAGCGGAGTCGGGTACCTTCATCGCTCTTTGGCTCGGTCGGTACATCGTCAATGTGTTCAACATCACGAATTGCAAAGACATCACGATGGAAAACATCACCGTTTACCACGGTTTGAGTAACGGTGTCGTCGGCTTTCGGTCGGAAAACATCACATTCCGAAACGTCAACTTTCAGGCAAACGAAAAGAAAGACCGTGTGTTTAGTTTGATTGCCGACGGATTCCACATCAATAACTGTAAGGGTTTGGTCAAGATCGAAAACTGCGAACATACCGGCATGGGAGACGACTTCCTGAACATTCACGGTATGAACGTAATGGTGCAAAAACGAGTTGACGATTACACGGTTGAAGTCGGCGTTACCGGAAAGACCGGCGCATCTTACATTCTTGGTGTCGGCGATGACGTTTGGTTTATCGACGGTCAAACGGTGCAGCGCGGCGAGACCGGCACGATCAAAGAAATCAAGGAAATCCGCGAAGGAAACCGAGTCGTGTCCAAACATATCGTCTTCGAGCAGAAAGTACCGGCAGCACTCAAAGAAAAAGATGCTCTCGAAAACAAAACGTGGAATGCCGAATTGGAAATTCGTGATTGCAGGATATTGGGAAAGCATCGCGCTCGGGGATTGCTGATTTCCACGCCGATGCGGGCGGTCGTCGAGAACAATTATTTTCGGACTGCCGGTGCGGCGATTCTCGTCGAAGGGGACGTGAATTATTGGTACGAATCAGGAGCGGTTACGGATTTGATCATCCGAAACAATGTTTTCGAGGATTGTTTCAGTTCGGGCTATGCTGGCGATTGGGGACATGCGGTCATTACGATTCATCCGTCGTTCCAACCGAAGAGCGAAACGGACGAGGCGTATCATCGGAACATCCGCATTGAGAATAACTCGTTCAAGTCGTTTGATTATCCGATTCTCTTTGCCCGGTCGGTTCGGGGACTGACGTTCACCGGCAACACATTGAGCCGGACAACGACGTATCCGCCGTTTGCGCAGAACAAAACAACGTTCGTGCTTGACGGTTGCCGAGAGGTTCGGATCGAAGAAAACACGCTCGGCAACGATGTCCTCGGAAAAAATGTCCGAACGGAACACATGAAACCGGAAGACTTGCGAGTGAGCCATGATATTTCGCGGGGACGGTGAGCAAACGTAAAACAAAAAAGGGTATAATAATCGTGTATTTGGAAACGTCTTTAACCCTCAAAGAATCATGCGACGTACACTTTTCATTTTTGTATTGTTCGTTCAACCTTTGTCTGCCGCTACGCTCGAAGTCGGAGACGGCAAGCCCTTTCAACGCATCGAAGATGCCGTTGCCCAAGCGAAGTCCGGCGATGAAATCGTCGTACATCCCAAAAACGACGGTTCCCCCTATCGGCAACCGGCATTGCAAATTCGGACGGCAACACTCACGATCCGCACTGCCGACCCGAAGAAGCCCGTCGTGTTGGACGGCGAAGGATACAACTACTCCGGTGCCGGTTCCGTGCCGCGTGCCATTTTCCAATTCAATCCCGGTGCAGACGGTTGTACGCTGGACGGTTTCACGCTCATCAACGCCCACGGAAGCAGCAACAACGGTGCCGGTGTGCGAATCACGCAGGCGAACGATGTTACGATCCGAAATTGCATCATACGCAACAACGACATGGGAATCATGAGCGACGGTTCGGTGGCACGTCAAACCGGTGCGCGGCAACTCATCGAAAAGTGCGTCATCACTGACAACGGAACGCAACGGGAGCCGGGACAAAATCACAATTTGTATCTCGGCGGTACAAGTGTTACGTTGAAAAACTGCGAAGTCGCAAGATCACTGACGGGACACAACGTCAAGAGTCGGGCGCATCTGAATTACATTATCGACTGCCATATTCACGATTCCAACAATCGGGAGTTTGATCTTGTCGATGCGGCGGGCAATACCGACGTGCCGGGAAGCGATTCATTTTTGATCAACAATGTCATCGAGAAAGACCCCAAGTGTACCGGCAATAAAGCGGTGTTGCATTTCGGTCGTGATGGCAATGCGGCACACAATGGGACGGTTTGGTTTATCGGCAACACGATTCGTACACCGTTTATCAGTCCTGTTGTGGACATTAGTTCGGGTAACGGAGCGGTTTTCATCGACAATGTGATTGACGATACCGGTGCGAGACAGCGTGGGGTGTTGGTGCATTTGCCCGGTGAAAAAATGACGGTCAGCGGCAAAGGCAATACGATTCCAGAACGTTTCATCGTGCAGACTCCGAAAGGGGAGCAAACGCCGATTAATTTGGATGCCCCGCCGCCGTTGCCGAAGGATTTGCCCACGCAAAAATAAGGGAATAATGGTATTGCTCTTTGCCTGTTTTTGACAGGCGATTTGTGAAGCAGTATTGAGGCAAGTGGGTGAAATATCGGTTGTTATTCTGAATCTGCCCTTTCCAAGAATTTTTCGAAATTGGTCTTTACAAGGAGTCGCCTTTTAGTGTATAGGATTGTTTGAAAACTGACAAGCCCTATTCGAA
>Ga0082212_10008883_pt1 | contig 13038 bp, 12 predicted proteins | sample TergutNt197P3_FD_71548 | JGI IMG/M metagenome (GOLD analysis project Ga0082212, IMG submission 71548) | Neocapritermes taracua P3 segment gut microbial communities from Petit-Saut dam, French Guiana - Nt197 P3 | ecosystem: Host-associated > Arthropoda: Insects > Digestive system > Gut ... | reverse complement strand
CGAATGGCTCGGTGTTGATGAGTTCGATATGACAGCTTTTGATTTAGATGATATGAACTTCCGATTGAAAAAGATTCCGCGCATTTATAAACAATGCTATGAGGACAGGCTGACGCCTACTCAGAAATCCATTGACCTGATTGAGCGTAAATATTTGCGGAATATATGAGGCGGTGAGCGGTTCGTGAAAAATCTCGATATAGTGAAAATGTCAAAAACCGATTTTATCCGGCTCGCTCTTGCGTTGCCGGATACAGAGTCGTTTGACGATAACACAATCAGCGCGCCGGAACTGCCATCGGTATTCCCGCTCCCATGTTTCAAAGTCCTCTACGATTTCGAGGACAAGGTAGATGTGGACTATTTCGCAATTTATACAGAACCGCGCGACGGCGCTGAAATCAGCTTTGATGTGTATGTTGACTTACATAACGAAACCAAGCCCATTCCGATAATGGAAATGAACTTAGTTTCGGCAGAAAATGACGAAAAGGAGCTTCTATACTCGTATTCCCAACAGTTCGAGCAAGTCGCCAGGAGTTCACTTGGGGCAGCGTTTGAAAATGAGTTTGACGATTATCTGAAATGGCACACTGATCGTTTTGCCGTGTATGGGCATTTATATAGCATCGTGCAGCACCTCCTGCTTAATAGACCCGAGTTGATTATAAAGAACACCGTGCGAAGCGCACCGGCAGTTCATACTAATAAGAAGCAAAACCGCAAGCAGCAAAAAAAGCGAAAAGTCCAAACTTATCGCACGATCACGGTAAACTATGAGGAATTGTCGAAGATCGAATCTACGCGCCCGCCACGAGAATACTCCTGCCTTGCGTGGGGCGTCATCGGCCATTGGAGGAACTATAAAGACGGAAAACGCGTTTGGGTAAATACCTACATTAAAGGCAAAGAACGCAATAAGCCAGAAGCCTATGACAGCAAGGAGTATGTTATGCAAGAGCCAGATTTACCAGTAGATGCTGACTGTAAGAAAGTTTAAAAGGAGGTACAGCCGCCATGCCATTTACTATTATCCGCAACGACATAACAAAACTAAGCGTTGACGCTATTGTAAACGCCGCCAACACAAACTTGCATATGGGTGGCGGCGTTTGCGGAGCAATTTTCACGGCGGCGGGTGCGGAAAGGCTCCAAGCAGCCTGTGAAGCTTATGCCCCGATTCATACCGGCGAGGCTGTTATTACACAGGGGTTCAATCTCCCCGCGAAATATATTATCCATGCCGCCGGGCCAGTATATCGTGACGGTAAGCGAAACGAGGAAGCATTGTTGCGGGCTTGCTACATGAACTCCCTCGGTCTTGCTGTTAAACACAACTGTGAGAGCATCGCTTTTCCATTGATTTCAAGCGGTATTTATGGCTATCCGAAAGCGGAAGCCCTCCGCGTTGCCACAACCGCCATCCGTGATTTCATAAAAGACAACGAAATAGACGTTTCGCTTGTAGTTTTTGATAAAGAAGCAGTACAAGTGAGCGAGGAACTGCTCGGCGCGGTTGAAAGTTATATTGATGAAAACTATGTAGACGAAAAAAGCGTCGGGCGTCGGCAACTTCTTGACATCGAAAAGCAGGCTCTTACCGATGATGAGATGATTCTCCAGAGTAGGCTCATGCCTATGCCAATGTTGGCTGAGGAAGCTCTCGATGCAGTTGCCTTAGAAGCGGCAGGAGCGTCCGTTGATGATTTAATCGGAAATCTTGACGAACCATTTTCATCTACCCTACTGCGTTTAATCGACGCGACTGGAAAAAAGGATTCGGAAATTTATCACAGGGCAAACATAGACCGCCGATTGTTTTCAAAGATTAGGAGCAATACGGAATACACACCGAGCAAGCCGACCGTAATCGCTTTCGCGGTCGCTCTTGAATTGAATCTCGACCAGACGGAAGATTTGCTTGAACGGGCAGGGTTCGCTTTATCGCGGAGCCGGAAGTTCGATGTGATTGTTGAGTTTTTTATCAATAATAGCAAGTATGATATTTTTGAGATAAACGAGATACTGTTCAAGTACGACCAACCGTTGTTAGGGGGTTAGGAAATGCAAGAAAATAATGCTTTCAATATTGAAATTAAATTATATGACGACAACACGTTTAATGCCGAATACGACCTTGATAGGATAATTTTTGATTTAGATTCCCAAATAAGCCTGCTGTCAAGCCAAGCCGACAAGTTCGACTACTTGGTGTCGGTTGGCAGCGGAGTTCTTTGTGGGTTACTCGATATACTATGGGTTGGCGATTTTAGTCTGGAACGCGGGCGAGGAATTGCAAGCGATAAAATTGACGGTTTTGTCACAAAAACAGCTCAGTTGTTAGGATGCAAGAAAGATGACTTAGAATCAGCCGTTAAATTTCTCGAAAAGAAGTTCCCAATACCGAGTGACGGGAATACGCCGGACTTCGGCGGCGGGTTACAGCATCACTTACGCGATTTTGCACACCATCCGACGATTGCAGGGCTTATGTTCTCCTTGCTTACTCAATTCACCAATAAATCGTATGGTACAGATACTAAAGGCGTTTTTATGGTTGTAGATGTGCCGCAAGTGAGCAAAGCATTTATCGGAGATGATGTGCCTACGAAAATAATCTATGGAACAGTTACTTGGTTTTTCCACCTTGTAAGCGATGTAGCGGGTTCAAGCAGTTCCGCTGGTTTAAGCGGCGGTACAGGCATACCCGGCCTTATTCTCGCATTAGCAAAAGAACTCTCGGTATTACCGTTTTTCAAAAATATGACCGTTGGCGACCATTCATTGTCATTGTTTTTATCAAAACTCTTTAACGGAACTTTACTTGCGAAACATGATGATTCGGGGAAAATTATCAGAGATACTGTATTAAAGTTTGATTTGCGTGGGGAACTTGGCCTTGGTATTGAAATTGGACGGCAAGCAATACCTGTCGTCGCAAATGAGTGTATCGTTCGTGGGTTCTATCTGATTCGCCGTCTTGCTATGGAAATAAAGGAAAACAATATCAGCACACTTTCCGATATGAAGCAGATTGATTGGGACAGGGTAAAACCGCTGAATAGCCCGACTATTGCAAGGATGCTAACGATTGCTACGGGCGTATTTACGACCGTTGATGTCGGCGAAGCAGTCGTTACTCAAAAATATTGGGTGTCAATAAATTACGTCGGGATTGGACGATTCGCTGTAGCCATCGGCGAAGATGTTTCATGGTGCCTAAAAGCAAGGAATATCAAAAAAATTAAGCAGGTATTCGAGCATATCCAAAGGTTTGCATATACACAGACCGATGACAAAATTTATGAGAGGATAAACAACGACATGAATATGGATAAACTCGGCTTAACCGTAGAGCAAACAGAAATATTGTATAACCTTGAATATTTTAAGGTATTGAATGATATTCAAGCTACGAAAATGCCCGTTGGTAACGAAGGCATTAAACGCTTAAAGCATGACTGGCTTGACGAATGGAAAGAATACATTACAAATGGCTTCTCAAGTTTCTTGCAAATTGAAGGCGCTGTACTTAATTGGTACACGGAACATGAGTTGTTTCAAGTAATAGAGAAAAACGAACCGCAAGGTACTTGGTTTCGTTTAGTCCTGCTTGAAGCCATGCTTTTCGAGCCGTATTACCCGTTAGGCATCGAAAAGGATAAAAAAGGCAAGGATGTGCCTAGTAAGAAATACTCACAACTAAGCGTTCCTCTTTGCGGGTATTCAAAAGGAACCGGCGATGACTTTCTTGATTCGTTTTTCACCGGCAACTATTACTCAAAAAGCTACATTAAACGGTTACGCAAGTGCTACGACAAAGTGGTTTTGGAAATGAAAGAAGTTCTCAAAGGCATTCTAATCGGTGGGGCAATAACTGCCGGAATCGCAATAATAACCATTGTGACAGCGGGTGCTTTAGCGCCTGCAATAGCTGTCGCATTGGTTGGATCTAATTTCGCAGGTCTGAGCGGCGCTGCCTTAACAAGCGCTTGCCTTGCTTATCTTGGAGGCGGGGCGATTGCCGTCGGGGGATTGGGAATGGCAGGCGGAACAGCGGTAATCGTTGGCGGTGGGGCAATTCTTGGCCTCGGAGTCGGAGCGGGCGTCGGCAGCACCGTGGGCGCTGTCGGTTTGCTCGGCAAGCAAAATACTATCTTGCAATCGGCAAAACTTCTTGTTGCGGTCAGAGAAATATTTCTCAACGACGAACACGATACAGAGTATTCAAACAGTGTATATGAAAAGTATGTGCAAAATATAATGGACATAGAAAAAGGCTTAGTCGAATTGAAACTACAAGCAGATGTAGCGAGCGGTGATGAAAAGAAAGAACTCAAACGGAGAATAAAGAACGCAGAAGAATCTGTCGAAGCGATGAAACTCGCAAGGAAAAACCTATTGAAATTCAAGAGTTCATTTGAGGAAGGATTATCGCAAACGTAAAATGATAATCATATGTCGCCTGTCAGGCGACCTTTCTTTCGCAGGTTCGGGTTATACTCTGTTCATAAAATAAACGAACGGAGGAAAATCATATGAAAACGAACCTTACAGAACTGGTCTTTATCCTCGACCGCAGCGGGTCTATGGCTGGCTTGGAAAGCGACACCATCGGCGGCTTCAATTCGATGCTCGCCAAACAGCAGGCTGAACCCGGCGAATGCCGCCTCACGACCATTCTTTTTGATGACCGCTACGAGATTTTGCATGACCGGATCGACATCAAGGCGGTCAGCCCGCTTACGGAAAAGGAATACTATGTTCGCGGAAACACTGCCCTGCTCGATGCTATAGGAACGAGCATCAACAAAATCGGCGGCGTGCAGAAGAACACAGCGGAGGATTACCGGGCCGCTAAAGTGCTGTTTATCATCACCACAGACGGCATGGAAAACTCAAGCCATGAGTTCAGTTATGAAAAAATCAAATCCATGATCGAACATCAGAAAACTAAGTACAGTTGGGAGTTCATCTTCCTCGGCGCAAACATCGACGCGGTCGATGTAGCGGACCGTTTCGGCATCGCCCGTAACCGCGCGCAGAGCTTCCATAATGACAGTGAATGTATTGCGTTGAACTACGAAACCATCAGCGAAACGGTCTGCTGCTTTAGGGCGGCTCCTGCCGGAGAGTCTATAGAGGATGATTGGAGCGAAAAAGTTGCTGCCGATTATAAGAAACGCGGCGGCAAGTAAAACGATGTTTCCACTGGGTGAAGCGTCAGAAACTCTGACGGTAGCAGCTTAAAGATTCAAGAGGAGCACTTGGTCTGCTATACAGACCAAGTGCAAAGTCAAGGAAGGCTTGTGAAAAAATATCGATATAGTATTGCAATCGACATGCGATCGTTATATACTAACGATACAAACGATAATGACGATTGGAGATGATGTGCTATGGCAAAATATGAAGAAAGTTCACTCATCGACTTGTCAGATGAAGCTATACGTCAAATGTTGCGTGAAAGCGATAGCACAGAATTTGATCGCTCCCGATCAGCACTGCAAGAGTTGACCTTTATATATGCGGAAAACTTTTTTTCCAAGAGTAATATTGGTTTTACAGAGGCAAATAAGCGCTCATTGGGCTTGATCGATGTGGACGGTTATTATACCAACGCCGCATTGCTTTTTTCCGATCAGTGTGTTCACAGCATAAAGTGCGCGGTTTATGAAGGTATCGGAAAAACTAAATTCAAAGCGCGAAAGGAGTGTTTTGGTTCAATACTGAAGCAAATGGACGAAGCTTATGATTATTTGCAAATGAATAATAACCTGAACTCCACCTTCGACGGCTTAAAACGAATCGATCACCCCGATTATCCGGCATACGCGCTTCGCGAATCGCTTCTCAACACGATTATTCACCGGGATTATGATTACTCCGGCAGCTCTATCATTAACATATTTGACAATAGAATCGAATTTGTATCCTTGGGGGGTTTGGTAAAGGGTATCACAATAAAAGATATTTTGGGTGGGGTATCGCAGCCCAGGAATACGGTAATAGCGGCTACTTTTTACCGGCTTGAATTGATTGAAGCCTATGGCACAGGAATTCAACGTATTATGGAAAGTTATGAGTCATGCCTGCAAAAACCGCTTTTCAAACCGGCGCCCGCATCCTTTGTCGTGATTTTGCCAAAAGTGGATGGAAGTACCGAAGGTGATATCTCCCGTGAGGATTTAATAGTGAAGCATTTAGGTGAAAAAGGCATCATAACTCGTAAAGATGTGGAGCTGGTGCTGGGCATATCTAAATTTAGGGCCATTCAAATAATCAATAAGCTGCTTGCGGAGGGTAAAATCGTAAAATGCGGAGCGGCAAAAGCAGTGCATTATCGGTCAGGAAATCAGGAGAGTGACACCATATACGGTGCTTATATGACACCGTATATGGTGTCACTCGGGAATATGGAGGGGATATGATCATGAGTAACGCATATCAATGGATACCTTTTTATGAGGCGTTTGCCGACAAATTGCTTGAGTTCAGCGATAAGCGGGATGAGCTTTTTGAATTGATCAGCAGGCTCTCTTCTGAGCAACCGCTGATGCAGTATCTTCACTTTGAGCGCGACGGTTGGTGGGAATATGGCCACATTGACCCCTTTACAGTATTTGGAATAATAAATCGCATGACTACGGATGTTAACCGTACTATGCTGGCAAAAATATTTGCCGGAGCTTTTGGCATACAAATTCCCGCCCCTACTCAGTTCACGGGGATACCTGTACTTAATCCCATGAATTCATTTTTTGTAAGGTCGGGTAAAAGCAACGTAAACTCGATTGATGAAGTATGGAATTTATTTATACTGGCGATGAAGGCCGCGGAAACAGGCGATTTTTCGGATGAATTCATGGATGCGTTGGAAAAAGTCATCGCGGTTGAGGGGCTTGGCCTGTATTTTACTACACTGGGATTGTATTGGATCAGGCCAAATTTTTTCATGCCATTGGATAAAAACTCCCGGCAGTTTATTTCAAAAAGCTATGGAATCGATATTCCCGGCGGCAAATGCAGGGGGGAGGAATATGTTAAGTTCTTAGAAACCCTGAAAAAAGAACTTACCAAGCAACCCAACAACAACTCTTTTCCGGAATTATCCCATGCCGCATGGCAGAAAACAGATCCGCCGTCCCCGGAACATGATAGTATTCCGGAAAAGAATATTATTCTCTACGGTACGCCCGGTACAGGAAAAACTTACAGCTCCGCACTTTATGCCGTGTCGATAATTGAAGAAAAATCTATAGAAACCATCACAGCGGAGGTTAAAGCGAAGAGCTATTCCGTTGTATATGATCGATACAAAAAATATAAAGACGATGGGCTGATCGCCTTTACCACATTCCATCAATCTTTTGGATATGAGGAGTTTATCGAAGGTATACGTCCTGTTGTTACTTCAAATGACGATTCTGGCGAGAGCGGCGATATTAAATACGAGGTTCGCAGCGGAATATTTAAAGAATTTTGTGATAAAGCCGGTACGCCGTTTTCAAGCAGTGGTAATATGGATTTTGAAATTGGGAAAAATTCTACTGTCTGGAAGGTTTCACTAGAAGGGGCGGGCAATAACCCGACTAAAACAGAGTGCTTTGAAAACGATCACATCCGTATAGGGTGGGAAGCATATGGTGAAAACATTCCAGATAATACCAATAAGGAAGAATACATATTCGGCGGCAGAAATGAACTAAACGCATTTTATAATAGGATGCAAATCGGCGACATCTTTTTGGTTCTACATTCCCAAAGAACTGTTGACGCCGTTGGAGTTATTACCGGTGAACCGGAATGGCATGATGAATATCCAAATAACAAACGGCTTCGTAAAGTAAAATGGCTTGTCAAGGGGATAAACGAGGATATTGTAGATTTAAATGCCGGAAAAGTAATGGTACAATCATCGGTTTATAAGCTCTCCGTATCTGTATCCGATGCTATTCAGATTGTTAAGCATACTAACCCCCAACTCTTTACACCGACTGTAAAAATACCCAACCGTGTCTTTATCATAGACGAGATAAACAGGGGAAATATTTCGAAAATCTTCGGCGAACTTATTACCCTTATTGAACCGTCTAAAAGAATTGGTGCGGCCGAGGAACTCCGGGCTATACTGCCGTATTCGGGGCAGAAATTTGGTGTGCCAAGTAATGTTCACATCATCGGCACCATGAACACCGCCGACCGTTCCATAGCAATGATGGATACAGCCCTGCGCCGACGCTTCAGTTTTGTGGAAATTAGGCCGGATCCAAGCTTGCTTTCTGATGTCTTGGTGGCAGGGATAGATATCTCCGACATGCTCGATACACTAAATAAACGTATAACAGTTTTACTCGACAGGGAACATACTATAGGGCACTCTTATTTGCTCCCGTTGAAAGACGCCCCAACTATCGAAAACCTGGCCGGGATTTTTGAAAACAAGATAATTCCTCTTTTACAGGAGTATTTCCATGACGATTATGAAAAGATTAGGCTTGTTTTGGGCGATAATCAAAAGACAGACGCTAAAACATGCTTTATCGTCAAAAAAACCGATGTGATGAAACTGTTTCGTTCCGCCGATATTGATGTTCCGGAGTACTACTACGAGATCAACAGCGAAGCGTTTATGAGGATCGATGCCTATGCGTATCTGTGAGCCGATTTCCATAAAAGAATATGACCGGTTAACCTGTGAAGTAGAAGCGCCTGGTTACACTTCGCTGCCGGAAAATATCTTTACAGCACTGGAAAACTTTCTCCTGGCCAATAATACCATGAATAGAACAGAAGCGGCTGAATTATTATCGCTGTCTGCCCGTCCTGGTATTGGCAAAATAATAACCGCAAAAAACTATGTCGGCCTGATTACGATGACTGATGGAACGGTTATTGAAATACTGCCCAAAATTGCGGGAGGCGAAATTAGTATAAGCGACGCGAGAAGGCTTTTGGGGGAAATGCTCAAATCTCTCAAGGATATTGCGTTTAAGGATTTTAATATCTCGCATCTCCGCACAGATCGTATGAACCTTCTGGAAATTTTTATTAAAATGTTTCTTGATGAGGTCGCAATTCTAACGAAGCAGGGACTAAAAGCGTCATATATACCTATGGAAACGAACGAGCGGTTCTATAAAGGAAAACTGCTTGCTGGTTCTAATATCAAATATAATCTGGTAAATAAAGAACGGTTTTTTGTCCGTTATGACGAATTCAACATCAATAGACCGGAAAACCGTCTAATAAAAACCACGATCAACTTTCTTATCAAACAAACAAAAGACGCAAGCAACCGGCAAAAGGCCGCCAATTTGCTGGCTTTCTTTGAGAGTGTGGCATATTCTGCTGACTTTGAAGCGGATTTTTCCAAATCTTTTATCGACCGTAGTATGGATCATTACAGCAAGGCCCTTTCTTGGTGCCGCATTTTTCTTCGCGGTAATAGCTTTACCGCTTACTCCGGTAGTGAAATAGCTATTGCACTGTTATTCCCCATGGAAAAAGTATTCGAAGGCTTCGTGGCGGCCAAGTTGCGTAAACATATAGGTGATGGTGTCACTATACAAACACAAGATAGACGGTACAGCCTATTTGATATGCCAGTCAGCGCTTTTGCTATTCGCCCCGACATAGTTTTGGAATGTGAAGGGCATAAAGTGATTATAGATACAAAGTGGAAACTGCTTTCGGAAAATACCAGTAACAACGGGATTTTGCAGTCCGACATGTATCAAATGTACGCCTATGGTAAAAAATACAAAACAGATAGCACGGTTCTATTGTATCCGCGTTCCGACGCCATGAATAAGACAGCTATACAATACGCCGCCAACGATAATCTCAAAGTAGATGTTGCTTTCATTGACCTTAGAGATGCTGACAGCAGTATTTTATGGCTATTAGAGAAACTGGCATTGTTTATGGTCGGCATACCTTAAATTATTTGGACGAAAAAGTTATTAGGCAAAAAATAGTATTGCAAATTTTCTTGATACAGGATATACTATATAGTGTATCTATTTGGTGTGAAAGAGAGGACTTATTTATGGCTGAAACAAGAACAATCAGCGTAAATCGTTGGGGCAATGGGTTAGGCATACGTCTGCCAAAAGAGTTTACAGATAAAGAAGGCATTACAGAAACGTCTAAAGTAGAAGTAAGCGCAACAGATAGCGGTTTAATAATAACCCGTGCAAAAGAGCCGCGCAGACACATTCCTCTGGCCGAGCGTCTGAAAAATTGGGACGGTCAGCCTTATGAAATAACCGATGAAGATAAGGAATGGCTGAATATGGAGCCGGTAGGGGATGAAATATGGTAGGCGAGAAATTTAAGCAAGGGGATATTATCAAAGTCAATTTGAATCTTACAAAGGGTCACGAGCAAGCAGGGTATCGTCCTGTGCTGGTGGTTAATAATGCGTCCCACACTCGGACGAGCAATATGACAATAGTATGCCCTATTACAAATACCAACAGGCAAAACCCGGTTCACGTTCGCTTGGAAGGGCTGATGACAACGGGTTTTGTAATGTGTGACCAAGTGCGGGCTATTGATTTACAAGTACGGGATTATAGGGTTATCGAAACCGTTGACAAAGAAACGATTTGGGAAGTTTGCGACATATTGCAAGGCGCGGTTGATATAGAGTAATAGCCAACAAGCACATGGAGCATTTTTAAGTGCGGGTCAGTAATTAACTAACGAAAACAGGGGGTTCAATTATGGAAATAGCTGCTATTCAGTTTGAGGTGAACGATTCTGACTCCCGCGCTAAGCGATTTGAGAAAGTTGAAAGTATTTTCTGCGAAATCGGTTGCCAATCAGCCAAGCCGGATTTGATCCTGCTGCCCGAAACATGGGGTTGCGGATATTTTGATTTTGACAACTACAGAAAATATGCCGAACCGCTGGCAGGCGAGACTTATGAATTCATAGCGGCCTGGGCAAAAAAGCTTGATACCTTCATATTGGGCGGCAGTTTTATCGAAGCAGACGGAAACGACCTGTTCAATACATCAATACTGATCAACAAACAGGGGGAACTTATAGCGCATTATCGTAAAATCCACTTATTCGGATATCAATCCCGGGAGCCACAGCTGATAAAAAGAGGATCGGCGCCTGTGGTTATTGAAACAGAATTGGGTGTTATAGGCTTGAGCACTTGTTATGACTTGCGTTTTCCGGAGCAGTACCGCGAAATGATCGACCTGGGAGCGGAGGTTTTTCTGGTGGTCTCGGCCTGGCCTATCAATAGAATTGCCCATTGGCGGCTTTTTAATCAGGCGCGCGCCTTGGAGAATCAAAGCTGGCTGGTTTCCTGTAATTGTTGCGGAAATCACCGTGGCTGGGTATACGGAGGCAACAGCATGACAGTTTCGCCTATGGGCGAAATCGTGGCTGAAGCAGGCTTAGAACCCTGTATTCTGCGAAGCAGCGCCGATGTGACCCTGGTAGATGAATACCGCCAAGGATACCCCGCTTTGGCGGATCGTATAAAATGATAAAAAAGTATTATCCTGCCAATTTCCTTTCACCTTAACAGTATCCCGTACTTTTCAGGTATCGACGGGTCTGTCTGCAACATCGAGATTAGACGCCGCGCCGCGCCATCCGGGGTATATCTGCCGGCCTCCCATGATTCCACCGTTTTTTTAGACACACCAAGAACAAGAGCAAATACTCCCTGTGACATTCCGAGACTTTTTCGCGTCTCTTTTATTTCTTCAACACTTATCGTATCGCAAACCGGGGAAATATTAAGCCGCGATGTGCGGAGGTCGATTTTACCCTCCGAATAATCAAGTAATTCCTGCATCGCCTCGATAAGGTCCTGTCCCATTCTATTCATTTTTGAATCCTCCAATTCTCGTTGATTTGTTCCACCATCGTTTTCAAGATTCTCCGCTCGTTGTCACTTATGTTTTCCTTCTCGCTTTTCGAATATACATAAAGCAATCCCACAACGCTCTTAGCGATAAAATCTACATACAGAACTCTTGCTCCGCCACTTTTCCCCCGACCTTCCAGAGCGATTCGTATTTTTCTAACTCCGCCTGTCCCGCGAATTACAGGATACCCCTGTGGGTCGCTACATATAGCCCTTTGCAGATCAGCAAGGTCATCGTCATTGCATCCGAGCGATTCCCACAATCTATCGAAGACTTTTGTGTGAACAAATACTCTATCAGTTATCATATCTTACTCCCCTAAATTTCTCTAACATTATTATATACGAGTTACGAGGGCAAGTCAAATAATAATTAGGAGGAATATTAAGTGGAGTTTAAAGCTCATATAAACATATTGACATTTGCAATTTACTAAGATATAATTTAGTAAATCATATCTTAGTAAAAATATGGCGGTGACAACATGTTTATTGGCCGTGAAAGGGAGTTGAAAAAGCTCAACGAACTCTACCGTAAAAACGGTTTTCAATTCGCTGTAATTTACGGACGTCGGCGTGTGGGTAAAACAGCGCTTATCAATGAGTTTATTAAGAATAAAGACGCTATCTATTTTATTGGAATAGAAAGCAATGCCGTACAAAACTTGGAGAATTTCAGTAAAAGCATTCTTTCCTACACTGACAGTGCGCTTGAAAACTCTATGTTCCCGTCTTTTCAAACGGCGCTGGAATATGTTTTTAAGTTGGCAAAAACCAAGCGGATAATTCTCGCAATCGACGAATACCCCTACATCGCCAAAGCATCTAAGAGCTTTGCTTCAACATTGCAAGCATTGCTCGATAAAAACAAAGATGCCTCGAAACTGTTTTTGATTCTCTGCGGCTCATCTATGTCATTTATGGAAAATAATGTGCTGGCTTATAAAGCTCCGCTGTATGGCAGAAGAACCGCGCAATTCAAAGTGTTGCCGTTCGACTTTTTCGAGAGCAGAAGATGTTTTAAGAGATTATCAGCTACAGATATCGCTGTCATTTATGGTATTATCGGCGGAACCCCTCAGTATTTGTTACAAATCAACGACCGCTTATCCCTCGAAGAAAATATTAAGCGCTGCTTT
>Ga0082212_10008882_pt1 | contig 13039 bp, 8 predicted proteins | sample TergutNt197P3_FD_71548 | JGI IMG/M metagenome (GOLD analysis project Ga0082212, IMG submission 71548) | Neocapritermes taracua P3 segment gut microbial communities from Petit-Saut dam, French Guiana - Nt197 P3 | ecosystem: Host-associated > Arthropoda: Insects > Digestive system > Gut ... | reverse complement strand
GCCGTGCTGGAATCCAAGCCACCTGACAGGAGGGTGCTGGTAGAAGAGGCGGCGGGTATCCTCAAACACAAGAAGCGCAAGGAACGGGCATCACGCAAGCTTGTCGCCATGGATGCCTCGCTTGAACGGGTGAACGACATCATCCGCATCATCGAATCCCAGCTCAGGCCCCTGGAGCGCCAGGCGGCGCGTGCACAGCAGCACAAGAAGCTCACCGATGAACTGGTGGCGCTTGACTTGGCCCTGGCAGTGGATGACCTGCGTAGCCTGCAGGTTGAGTGGAACCTTCTGGACCACAAGGAGAAGGAGATCGATGCCGAGGTCGAGTTTGTGCGCTTCCGTTTAGCTGAGCGGGAAGCCGAACTCAGCAAACGACAGCTTGCTCTGGAGGAGAAAGGCCTGTTCACCGGGGACCTCAACGAGCAACGGATCCGTTGTCAGTCCATCATCCAGAGGCTTGACGCGGGTATGCTGGTGCTTGAGGAAAAGGGCCGCAACATGGTCTCGCGCCTCTCTGACCTGCGCGCATCCATCTATAACTCCCAGGCGCGCTATAAAGCTGCGACGGCGGAGTTCGAAGAGGTCAGTGAGCGCCTTGGCGAGGGGCAGGGTAAGGTGAAGGGGCTCTATGCGCAGCTCAATGACCTGAGCCGTGACTCTGAGCTTGTCTTCAAGAATAAGAACCGCGCAGAGGAGGAGCGCGATCGCGCCATTACGGCGCTTCGCAACCACCAGACCGCGCTTGACACCGCGCGGATCAATTTTGCCAAGGCATCCGAGTCGCTCAGCTCTTTGGATGTAGAGGAGTCCCTGCTCAGGGAGAGCCACGAGCAGATCGATACAGAATTCATAGGCACGCAGGGGGTATTGGCTGAGCGCCGGGCGAAGTTCGACGCCCTGGAGACACAGCTGGCTAAAGAGCGGGCAGAGTCCAAGCTCGCCAAAGCCGATATCGACAAGCGCGTGCGCCTGTTGGATGACAGGCGACAGAAACGCGACCAGAGCCGCGAGGTCCTTACGGCGATCCAGGCGGAGATTCGCGCCATTGAAGAGGTTGACCGGGCATTTGACACGGCTTCCCCAGCGCTGAACTGGATAAACACGCACCGGGAGGAACTGAGCGGTATCATTGGCAGGCTTGCAGACACCGTAAAGGTCAAAGGCGCTATCAAGCTGCCCTATGGCATGCAGACAGAAGAGGTCGAGGCACTGGTTGAGCGCCTGCTTGGCGCAGACCTCTTTGGCCTTCTTGTGGAGGATGGCAAGGCGGCAGGCAAGATAGCAGACAGGCTGCTCAGTGGCAGCGAGCCTGGGGAGATCTCCCTGGTGCCCTTGGATGTCACCTTGTCACAGGTGGAGAAATCGCCTCGAGGCGAGCGGCTGATCGATTTATTGGAGTTCTCAACTACCGACCAGAATGCCATCAAAGCCCTTCTCGGCGATATCTATCTTGCAGAATCTGTCAGTGAGGCCCTGAAGTTCCACCTCCGCGATACCATAGGCCTGCGCTTTGCCACGCGGGCGGGGGCGGTTGTCTGGCCCAATGGCAAGCTCACGTTGGGTATGCAGCACAACGATGTCGACAGCGTGCTTGCCCGCCACCGCAAACTCAACCTTCTGAAGGAGGAGCAGAAGAACGCCTCCAGCCTTCTTTCCGATGTGGAGCTTGAGGTCTCCAATGCCGAGAGCAACCTTCAAGCGGCGCAACAGGATGACTTCGAGATATCGCAGCGGATGGCTAAGGCCCATGGCGACAGCGACTCTGCAAGGGAGGAGCTGGCGCGGCTTGAGGAATCCATGACACAGCTGCTCTTCCGCCGTGAGGGGCTAGAGCGAAAGCTCAATGACATCGCTGTGCGCCGTAAGTCCTCTGAGCCCATGGCTGACGAGAATGCCGAACGCATCAAGTCGCTTGAGGCTGGCTTGAAAGCCCTTGAGGACAGGGTCACCGACACTGAGGGCATCCTACAGAAAGCGGCCTTGGAGAAGGACCTGGTCTCAGAGAAGCTCTCCGCAACAAAGGTCGAGGTAGAATCAACAAAAGGCTCGCTGAGCTACCTGAAAAGCAGACATGAGAGCCTGCGTCTTGAGATCAAAGAGCTGGAGAGGATGCTTGAGGTCTCAAAGCAGACCGAGCAGTCATTGGATATCATCAGAAGACGGGTCGACCCACTCTATCAACTGTATGAGACCCTGCATGGGGGAGCGACAACCTGGGCGGAGAAACTGCGTGACCAGGTGCAGCTTGAGCAGACCGACTCCAAGAACCTGAAGACCGTCATCAGTGAGGCGACTGCGGCTGTTGAGGCAGCCCGTGGCGAGCTCGAGGGAGTGACGGGGCAACTGGTGGAGCTGCGTATCGAGAAGGCGCGGCTGGAGTCTGAGGTTGAGCATGCCATTACGCGTATCACGCAGGAGAACGGGGTTGCGCTGGAGATAGCGCTGGAGGCGCCCTCGCCCGAGGACCGGCAAAGCGCAGAGAACCAGGCGAACCGTCTACGCAAGAAGCTCACCACCATTGGCGCGGTCAACCATGTAGCCATGGAAGAATATGAGGCGCTCAAGAAACGGCGCGACTACACGCTTGAGCAGGTGGAGGATCTCAGAGAAGCCCGCAAGGCCCTCACCAGGATAGAGCGCGCGCTCGACCGCAAGATGAAGAACCAGTTCCTCGAGACCTTTGAACAGGTGAACAGCAGCTTCCAGGAGGTCTTTGGGACGCTCTTCCCTGGCGGTTTTGGTCAGCTGCTGCTGATAGAGGGTGACGAGTCTGATGATCTGGGGATAGAGGTAAGCGCCCAGCCGCAAGGCAAGAAGATCACCAAGCTCTCCCTGATGAGCGGTGGCGAGAAAGCGCTGACCGCCCTGGCATTGCTTTGTGCGGTCTACAGGATACGCGAGGTCCCCTTCTACATACTTGACGAGGTGGACGCGGCGCTTGACGATACCAACCTCGCGCGCCTGATCGACTACTTCAACCAGATACGTCAGCATACCCAGCTGATACTGGTGACGCATCAGCGTCGTACCATGGAGGCCGCGGATGTCCTCTATGGGGTGTCCATGCAGGCGGCCGGTGTCTCCAAACTGGTCAGCCAGCGCCTTGACCAGGCCCTCAGGCAGGCAGAAGAGCCTATTCTCAGCAGCGACTTGGAGCCCTGATGTCCTGGCTTGAACGACTGAGTGAAGGGCTTTCGCGTACGCGGGAGCGCTTTTCCGAACAGATCAATGTCATCTTCGATCGGGGGCCGCAGCTCGATGATGATTTCTGGGATGCACTGGAGGAGAGCCTGATCCTGGCGGATTTTGGTGGCCCTGCGACCATTGACATCATCGATCAGCTGCAGGATGCGGCCGTACGTCTCGCGCTGCCTGACGGCTATGCCGTTTTCGACCGCATGACCCAGACTATCGCTGGCATGTTCACCCTTGCTGAAGAGGACGTCTTTGCGTTGTCTCCCGTCTGCGTCTTGTTTGTAGGCATCAACGGTTCTGGCAAGACCACCACTGTGGGTAAGCTGGCAAAGGATGGCGTAGACAACGGGCGTACCGTACTTCTCGGCAGTGCAGATACCTTTAGGGCGGCTGCCATCGAGCAACTGGATGTCTGGGCACAGCGGGCGCAGGTCCCTGTTATCAAGCGGGAGCGGGGCGCTGATCCGGCGAGCGTGTCCTTTGAGGTGGTGGAGAAGGCCGAGCAGTTGGGAGCCGACCTTATCCTCATCGACACGGCGGGACGGCTGCATACCTCGGACGACTTGATGCGCGAGTTGGAGAAGGTGGTCAAGGTAACCCGTAAGCGGGCGGAGCAATACCATGGCCCAGACGGAGCTGGCAGGGAACTGCCGGTCAAGACGGTGTTGGTGTTGGATGCGACCACCGGGCAGAACGGCCTGCAGCAGGCCCGGGAGTTCAACCGTGCGCTTGACCTGGACGGTGTTATCATCACCAAGCTTGACGGGACGGCCAAGGGCGGTATTGCCGTTGCCGTGTCGCATGAGTTGGGACTGCCCGTTTTCCGCATAGGTGTGGGGGAGAAGATAGACGATCTGCGCCCCTTCGAACCCGAGGATTTCGCCCGTGCTCTTATCGGCGATACCCGGGAATAGCAAGTCACAGTATATGTGCAGTGACGGATAAAGGAGCGACGCGTGTTTGACAATCTCTCGGATCGTTTGCAGGATGTGTTCACCGGCCTGCGCTCGAAGGGTCGTCTGACCGAGGCTGACATCGAGACTGCCATGCGTGAGATCCGCCTTGCCCTGTTGGAAGCGGATGTCAACTTCAAGGTGGTCAAGGGCTTTGTCGCTGCGGTAAAGGAAAAGGCGCTGACATCCGAGGTGCTTGAGTCGCTGACACCGGCTCAGAACGTGGTGAAGATCGTGCTCGACCAGCTCACCGAGCTGTTGGGCGCGGACGACACCGCCCTGACGCTTTCTTCCCGCATACCCAACGTGATTATGCTGGTGGGCCTGCAGGGTTCAGGCAAGACAACAGCGGCCTCAAAGCTTGCGTACAGGCTGAAAGCGCAGGGGCACAGCCCGCTGCTGGTTGCTGCCGATGTGTACCGCCCAGCGGCCGTCGACCAACTGGAGTCCCTGGGTGCGGATATAGGGGTCAAGGTGTTCAAGGGCGACGGGAAGAACCCGGTGCTCATCGCTGAGGCTGCAGTGCATGAGGCCATCGACACGCTGAGGGACATCGTGATCATCGACACCGCAGGACGCCTGCACGTGGACGAGGAGATGATGGCTGAGGCTGCGGCTATCAAGGCAGCGGTCAAGCCGGAGCAGGTCCTGATGGTTGTGGATGCCATGACTGGCCAGGATGTTGTCAACGCGGCAGCTGCATTCGCCGAGCGTGTGGACTTTGACGGCGTGATCATGGCGAAGATGGACGGCGATGCCCGTGGTGGCGGTGCGCTGTCCATACGCGAGGTGACCGGCAAACCCATCAAGTTCATCTCGGAAGGTGAGAAGCCTTCCTCCCTGGAGGAATTCCACCCCGACCGCCTGGCCAAGCGCATCCTGGGAATGGGCGATGTGGTCACGCTCATCGAGAAGGCCCAGGCCATGGCCGACGAGGAGGTCTCCCAGGCAGAAGCCGAACGCATGGCCCGCGCCGACTTGACCTTTGACGACTTCATCACCATCAACCGTCAGGTACGCAAGATCGGCGGCATGGGCAGCCTGCTCAAGGCCCTTCCTGGAGGTGAGAAAGCCCTGGGGTCAGGGCAGGTCGATGAGGGTATCCTCGACAGGATGGAAGTCATCATCAACTCCATGACCAAGGCGGAACGCCTGAAGCCCTCCATTATCAATGGGTCGAGGCGTCTGCGCATTGCCAATGGGGCCGGCGTACAGGTCTATGAGGTGAACCAGCTTATCAAGCAGTTCGATGAGACCAGAAAGGCCATCAAGAAGATGCAGGTAGCCATGGGCAGCGGTCAGGGCAAGGGCAAGGGGAAAGGTAAGGGAAAGAAAGGCCGTAGCAGGGGTATGCGCGGTATACCCGGCCTGCCTGGTATGGGCGGCATATCCGCCGCCGACCTCAAGGGCCTGGAGGAAATGCTGAAGTGACTCACCCTTTACCGACCTAGACCGTTTGTAGTACCATACCTATTCGTGTGTTTTCTGGAAAGAAAGGCAAGTCTTGAACGCATTATTAATAGCAGTGCTGGTAATCTGGCTGATATCAGGCATCGGTCTGATACTTTTTGTGTTGCTGCACTCGGGCAAGGGTGCTGGGCTCTCTGACATCATCGCTGGTTCGGTCTATAGCAACACCACAGGGACAAGCATAGTCGAGAAGAACCTTGACAGGATCACCATTGTCTTTGCGGTGATCTTCTTTATCACGCTTCTGATATTGATGCTCATCTATCCTCAGGGAACGGTTGCAGGTTATTAACCAGAAGCGGTTTGTGTTGCAATTTGTCGGCGTGGCGGAACGGCAGACGCGCTAGCTTGAGGGGCTAGTGTCCGAACGGACGTGAGGGTTCAAATCCCTCCGCCGACACCAGTTTGGCCAGCTAACTACTAGTTAGCTGGCCATACTGCGTTTAGACGGAGGGATTTGAACACTATTATCTCTGCCCCTTAAGCAGTGATACGTTAAAATTGATTCACTGAACAGCGCGCTATGAATCAAGTGATGTCCCAGAAGACTGATTGCGGGGTACTGGTGGGTTCTCAAGTGGAAACATATGATGCTGGGATCCGTTTGGATGAGGTTCTGCCAGACTATCCAGCGTTTGAGACAGGGATACGACGAGCACCAAGCAGGGGTTATCGTCTGAGTGAGGCGCAGACCCATACAGCGCTGAAGAACGCGCTGCGCTATGTGCCCCCGTGCCTGCATGAGACGCTGGCGCCAGAATTCCTGGAAGAACTGAGGACTTACGGCCGCATCTACGCCTACCGCTTTCGCCCCGAGGGGCGGATCTGGGGCCGACCCATAGATGCATACCAGGGGTGCTGCGTTGAGGGCAGGGCGTTTCAGGTCATGATAGATAACAACCTCGACTTTGAGACGGCGCTGTACCCTTATGAGCTGGTCACCTATGGCGAGACAGGCTCTGTCTTCCAGAACTGGATGCAGTATCGGCTTGTGAAGAAATACCTTGAGGCCCTGACCGACCAGCAGACCCTGGTCATCTCATCGGGGCATCCCCTTGGCTTGTTCCCCTCACGCCATGAAGCGCCTCGGGTCATCATCACCAATGCGCTCATGGTGGGCATGTATGACAACGCGGATGACTGGGAGATCGCCGAGCAGATGGGCGTGGCGAACTATGGGCAGATGACAGCGGGCGGCTGGATGTACATAGGCCCGCAGGGCATTGTGCACGGAACCTTCAACACGCTGCTCCTTGCCGGAAGGCTCAAGCTGGGCATCCCGCATGACGGAGACCTGCGCGGCGTGCTGTTTGTCTCTTCAGGCTTGGGAGGGATGAGCGGCGCACAACCAAAGGCTATCGAGATCGCAGGCGGCGTGGGGATCATCGCGGAGGTGGACGCCTCCCGTATAGAGACCCGTCATAAACAGGGCTGGGTGGGCCACGTCACCGACAGTTGCCAGGAGGCTTTCGCTTTGGCGCAGGGCTATCTCAAGGATAAGCAGCCTGCTTCCATCGCCTACCATGGCAACATCGTCGATTTGCTGGAATATGCCGTAGCGCATGATCTGCCCATACCCCTCATCTCGGACCAGACCTCCTGTCACAACGCCTACAACGGCGGCTATTGTCCTGTTGACATGACGTATGCAGAGCGGACCGCGCTGCTGGCCAGGGATGCAGCAGGCTTCCACAAGGAGGTAGACCGGTCACTTCACCGCCACTACCAGGCAATCAAGGCGCTCACCAAACGTGGCAGCTACTTCTTTGACTATGGCAACAGCTTTTTGAAAGCCCTGTATGACGCAGGTGTGCGTGAGATCTCAAAGAACGGCATAGACGAGAAGGACGGCTTCACCCTTCCCTCCTACGTGGAGGACATACTGGGGCCGGAGCTGTTCGACTATGGCTATGGGCCGTTTCGCTGGTGCTGCCTCTCCGGCAACCCAGAGGACCTGCGCAAGACCGACCAGGCGGCGCTGGCGTGTATAGATCCCAATAGGCGTGGGCAGGACCGGGACAACTGGCTCTGGATTCGCGACGCAGCCCAAAACGACCTTATCGTGGGCACCCAATGCCGCATCCTCTACCAGGACGCTGAGGGGCGCACCCGCATCGCGCTCAAGTTCAATGAGATGGTCAGAAACGGCGAGGTGGGGCCCATCATGTTAGGGCGCGACCACCATGATGTCTCCGGTACCGATTCCCCCTTCCGCGAGACCGCCAACATCAGGGATGGCAGCAATGTGATGGCGGACATGGCGACCCAGTGCTTTGCGGGCAACGCGGCACGGGGCATGAGCCTGGTCGCACTGCACAACGGCGGTGGTGTGGGTATAGGCAAAGCGATAAACGGCGGTTTTGGGATGGTGCTCGATGGCAGCGAAAGAGCTGCTGAGACCGTCGCGAACGCCCTGATGTGGGACGTGATGGGCGGCGTCGCCCGGCGTGGCTGGGCAGGCAATGAACACTCGCTGGAAGTCAGCTCCGCCTACAACCTCAAGCTTCAAGGGCAGGGACACATCACCTTGCCCTATCTTGCAGACGACAGCCTGATAGCTGGGTCTATCGCTGCCGAGAAAGGCAGATGAAGCCGGTGCTTTCCCTTCTGGTCACCAACATAGGACTGCTTGCCACGCCTGAGGGCAGGCATGCCAGGTGCGGCGATGCGCAGGCTGAGATCACGCTGCAACACAACGCGGCAATGGGAGTGGAAGACGGCAACATCGCCTATATCGGCCCAGCAGCACTTGCGCCACCTGCTGAAACGGTCATAGATGCCAAGGGGCGCCTTGCAACGCCGGGTTTGATCGACTGCCATACCCACCTGGTCTTTGGAGGTTGGCGGCAGCAGGAATTCCTGCAGAAGCTTGCGGGTGGATCCTATCTGGACATCCTCGCAGCAGGCGGCGGCATACTCTCCACCACCAGGGCGACCCGCCTGGCAACAGAGGCGGACCTGATCGACAAGGCCGAGCGTCTGCTGGCTGAGATGCTTACCCACGGGGTCACCACCTGTGAGGCGAAGAGCGGCTATGGCCTCTCGTTTGAACATGAGTGCAAGCAACTGAGGGTGGTGAAGGCCCTTAACGAGAAGGGCCCCGTTGAGCTGGTCTCCACCTTTATGGGTGCGCACGCCTTGCCTGAGGAGTTCGTCGATGACCGCGAAGCCTACCTCGCCCTACTCTGTGACACCCTTATACCGCTTGTGGCGCAGGAAGGCCTGGCAAGCTTCTGCGACGTCTTCTGTGAGACGGGAGTATTCAGCCCCACGGAAGCACGGCGCCTGCTTGTAGCAGCCCAGGCTCATGGCCTGGGCCTGAAGATCCATGCTGATGAGATCGACCCTATTGGCGGCAGCCTGTTGGCTGGCGAGCTGGGTGCGACGTCAGCGGAGCATCTGATCGCCTCTGGAGATGAGGAGATAGCGGCGTTGGCTGCGGGCGGGGTTATTGGGGTGTTGCTGCCTGCGACATCGCTGTACCTGGGAAAACCCTACGCACCGGCCCGCAGGATGCTGGCCGGGGGCATGGCGGTTGCCGTGGCAAGCGACTTCAACCCCGGGTCGAGCCCTTCGAACAACCTGCAGCTCTGCATGAACCTCGCCTGCCTGGGGCTTAATCTGACTCCCGCTGAGGCGCTCTGTGCCGTTACCCTCAACGCAGCGGCTGCTGTGGGACAGGCACAACGCCTGGGGACCCTGCAGATAGGCAAGCAGGCCGACCTGCTGCTGTGGGATGCCCCAGACCTGGAATATGTCTTTTATCGTTTTGGGTCGAACCTTGTGTATAGTGTCATCAAGAACGGACGACAGGTCATATAAAGGAGAAGGACAGGCCATGGCAAAGATCGTAGAGTGCATCCCCAACTTCAGCGAGGGAACCGACGAGGCTATACTGCAGGCGCTGGTCGAGGCAGCAACAGGCGTTCCCGGCGTCATGCTGCTCGACTGGTCGGCGGACAAAAGCCACAACCGCAGCGTCTTCACGCTTGCCGGCAGTCCCAACGCTGTGGCAGAGGCAGCGTTTTGCCTGTGTAAAGTTGCCTCAGAAAGGATCGACCTGCGAAACCATACCGGGGAGCACCCACGCATGGGCGCGACCGACGTCATCCCCTTTGTGCCTCTGCGTGAGATGGAGGTCGAGGACTGCGTTGCACTGTCAGAAGAGCTCGCTGAGCGTATCTGGAGCGAGCTATCCATACCTGTCTTCCTTTATGAATCCTCAGCGAGAAGCCCCCAACGGCGAAACCTCGCAGCCATACGCAAGGGACAGTTCGAGGGGATGCCCCAAAAGCTCAAGCAGCCTGAGTGGGCGCCTGACTTTGGCGACCCAGCGCCCCATCCCTCGGCCGGGGTGACCGCGGTAGGCGCTCGGATGCCGCTGATCGCCTTTAATATCAACCTGGATACCAACCGGCTCGATATCGCCAACGCCATCGCCAAGAGCATCCGCGGCTCAAGCGGCGGCTATTCCCACTGCAAGGCGATAGGTGTCATGCTTGAGGAGCGCGGCATCGCACAGGTTTCCATGAACATGGTCGACTTTGAGCAGACGCCGCTCTATCGTGTGTTCGAGGCGGTACGCTTTGAGGCGGCGCGTTGGGGTGTGCGCATACTGGGAAGCGAGGTCATTGGACTGACTCCCGTCAAGGCGCTTGCTGACTGCGCGGCATATTACCTGCAACTGGAGGATTTCGACTACAGCAGTCAGGTGCTGGAACAGCATCTCGACTGATTGCGCTATCCTCAGACGCATCGACTATCTACAAGGAGAACCCATGCTTAACGATAAGACCGTCTCAGAGTTCACCAACCTGTTAGGATCCGATGCACCTGCGCCAGGCGGTGGTTCCGCAGCAGCGTTGATGGGCGCCCTGGGCGTGTCCCTCACCGGAATGGTCGCGGCACTCACTGTGGGGAAGAGCAAGTATGCTGCATATCATACGCAGATGGAGCAGATCAAACGTGAGGCAGATGGGCTGCGTGGCGAATTGCTCACTTTGATGGAGGAGGACACAGCTGTCTTCAATCAGGTGGCGGCTGCCTATGCGCTACCCAGGGACAACGAGCAGGAGAAGTTGGCCCGCACCGATGCTATCCAGGCAGCGCTGCGCTGCTGCACTGAGACACCCTATCAGATGATGTGCGTGTCGATGCAGGCGTTGCGTCTCACAGAAAGGGCGCTGGAAGGCTACAATACCAATGCGGCCAGCGACCTGGGCGTGGCAGCCCTGGGGCTTGGTGCGGCGATACGCAGCGCCTGGCTCAATATCCTGATCAACCTTGGCAGTATTGCTGATGCGGGTTTCTCTGCGCGCTATAGAGCTGAGGGGGAGGCGCTGCTTGCGGATGCCCTGCCCCTCTCGGAGCGTATTTATCAGGTCATTATGGAAAGCCTCTAGGGCCTAGGAGTCAGATGATGCTCATAGTTGGAGACAGACAGCTTGAAGTACTTGATATCATCAACGTCGCCCGGAACCGTGAACGCATCGCCCTATCACAGGATGCGCTGGAACGGATGGCCGTCAGCCGCGCCTGGGTGGACGGGATAGTTGCATCGGATACCCCTGTCTATGGTATCAATACCGGATTCGGTGAATTCACCAAGATCAACATACCGCAAAGCGAACGCGAGCGCCTGCAGCGGAATCTGGTATTGAGTCACTGCACCGGTGTGGGAGAGCGTTTGCCGGAGGACATAGTGAGGGCGGTCATGTTGCTGCGCGTGAACTCGCTCGCCTTGGGTTATTCCGGTATACGTCCCCAGACAGTACAGACCTTGGTGGACCTGCTGAACAGCGATATCTATCCCGTGATACCCTGCAAGGGCTCTGTGGGTGCGAGTGGCGATCTGGCGCCTTTGGCTCACATGGCGGCAGTGCTGTTGGGTGAGGGCTTTGTTGTGAAGGACGGCCAGGAGGTTGCCTGTGCCCCAGTGCTGGAGGCAGCTGGCATAAGCCCCATCTCGTTGGCAGTCAAGGAGGGGCTTGCCCTGTTGAACGGCACACAGGTGATGACAGCCATCGCGGCGTTGACCTGCTATGACGCGCAGATCATCATGAAGACCGCCGACATCGTCGCAGCGCTGTCACTGGAAGCCCTACGCGGGACACGCGCCGCTTTCCACCCTCGCATTGCGGCAGTCCGTCCACACAGAGGACAGAAGGATACCAGCGAGAACCTTCTGCGTCTGACTGAGGATAGTGGGATCATCTCCAGTCACATCGATTGCGATAAGGTACAGGATGCCTATTCATTGCGCTGCGTCAGCCAGGTGCATGGCGCCTCCAAGGATGCGTTGCGTCGCAGCCTGGAAGCTGTTGAAGTGGAGATGAACGCCGTCACTGACAACCCCATTGTCCTGCCCGATACCGGCGAGATCATCTCAGGGGGCAACTTCCACGGACAGCCCATCGCCCTGGTGATGGACTACCTGAAGATCGCCATCTCTGAACTGGGCAGCATCTCTGAGCGACGCCTCAACCGTCTGCTCGATCGCCATTTAAGCGATCTGCCCGCCTTTTTAACCGCTAATCCCGGAGTCAACTCAGGCTACATGATATTGCAGTACACAGCAGCTTCGCTTGTCAGCGAGAACAAGGTGCTCTGCCATCCGGCATCCTGCGACTCCATTCCCACCTCTGCCGAGCAGGAGGATCACGTCAGCATGGGAACAATAGCCGCCCGCCAGGCCCGTGAGATCCTTGAGAACGTGTCCTATGTACTCTCAACAGAGTTTTTAGCTGCAGTGCAGGGCATTGACTATCTGGCACCCTTGCAGGCAGGGCTTGGAACTTCCGCCGTGCATCGGCAGATCCGCAGCCTGGTGCCACATCTGGACAATGACAGGGTGCTCTCACCTGACATACTCACCGTCCACAAGAGCATCATGGACGCAAGCGTGCTGGCAGCTGCCGAGGAGTCTGTTGGGGAGCTGCTGGGGTAGCCATACCTACACAAAAGGGACGACACAAAAAGGGACGTACCTTTTGTGTCGTCGTGTAGGTATACGTCCCTTTTGTGTAGACAGTGCCCCTACCTCTTGTAGAAGTACCCGCTGTTAAGCCCTGGTGCGGCCCCTCCCTTGGGCACTATCACTATCTGCATGGCCTCCATACGGTAGGAATAGCCGGCAGACCCGCACTCCTGGCCGTTTTTGGCCCAGCCCGTCCAGCCTATGCCCTGTACATGCGTGCGGTAGTAGACGTCATAGTTAGAAGCCATGGTGCCGGTGAGCTCTATGCACACGGCCTCCAGGCGCAGACTCTGCCCAGAGGTGCCGGAAGGCGCCCCGTTTGCCGCCCATCCCAGCCAGCCGATGTTCTGCACATGGGTGCGGTAGCGGATGCCCCCTGTATAAGGCGGGCTCTTAAGCGACAAGGACAGCGACTCAAGCCTTAAGCTCTTGCCCGAGGTGCCGA
>Ga0082212_10008881_pt1 | contig 13039 bp, 12 predicted proteins | sample TergutNt197P3_FD_71548 | JGI IMG/M metagenome (GOLD analysis project Ga0082212, IMG submission 71548) | Neocapritermes taracua P3 segment gut microbial communities from Petit-Saut dam, French Guiana - Nt197 P3 | ecosystem: Host-associated > Arthropoda: Insects > Digestive system > Gut ... | reverse complement strand
TCCCAATGAATCCCAGATATTCTTTTACCTGATGAAACAACGGCTGCGTTACGGCAAGATCGTTCATTTTTACCCCGAATGCACTTTGGTGCGTTATGATAAAAACCTGCGGGAATTCCACCGCGGCGCGTTTTATCTGTCCGTTATGGCAAATATTCCGATCGTTCCGATGAGAATCGTATACCGCGAACCTAAAGGTCTTTATAAACTGCTGAAAAGAAAACCGTTAATGACGCTCATATTCGAAAAGCCGGTATATCCCGATGAGAAAGCGGAAGGCGCTGACGCTGTTGACGAACTGAAAAAACGCTCATTCGAATCGATGGAAAGCATTACGGCGTAAATAACAGTTTTGTATGGTTAGATCGTTATGGCAACTGGAACCGCAGAGATTATCCCCGTAAAGTACCTTCTCGCGTCTATAGTCAACGATACGGTCAGCATAATAAGAATGCGGATCATGGAAAAGCCCATTCGTTTTTTTACCAATGTTGACAGCAACATCCCCAACAGCCTTATCGGCGACGAAGTCCGGCTGAGACAGATACTCCTCAACCTCCTGTCCAATGCGGTGAAACACACAAGCAAGGGGCAGATTAGCGTTACTATTACCAAGGAAAAAAGAGAAGGAAGGCAAGTTTGGCTCAAGATCGTTGCCACCGACTCGGGGTGCGGGATTAAACCGGAGGACCGGAATAAACTCTTCGGGGACTTTATACAATTCGATTCAAAGAAAAACCGGGACATTGAAGATACGGATTTGGGTCTCGCCGCCACCAAACGGCTTTGTCTTGATATGGGCGGGGACGTTACTGTGGAAAGCGAGTACGGCAAAGGAAGTTCTTTCACAGTACTAATCCCCCAGGAGGTTGATTCGGAAGAGCCCTTTGCGGCTGTGAACGAACCCGAAAAAAAGAAGATTTTGGTGTACGAACGGCGTGCCGTTTACGCAAAATCGGTGTGCTGGTCCCTGGAAAACATGAAGGTTCCCTACACCCTGGTAAACGAGCAAAACGATTTTAAAGAAGCGTTATGCCGTGAAGAATGGTTTTTTGTGTTTTCCGGTTACAGCCTCTACGAAAAAATCAAGCCATCTATGGAACGCCCGGACACTGATTTTCCCGGCGGAAAGAAGCCGCCTTTGGCCCTGATGGTAGAATGGGGCGTCGAAACCCGCATTCCCGACGCCTGCTTCGTCTCCCTGCCTGTACAGTCCCTGTCCATTGCCGGTGTTCTCAACGGCAAGACGGACAGTAAAAAACATTTTGAAAGCCCTAAAAGTTACGACACTGTAAGGTTTACACTCCCCGATGTAAGGTTGTTAATTGTTGACGATGTCTCCGTCAACCTCATGATAGCAGAAGGTCTCCTTGCACCCTATAAAGCAATTGTGGACACCTGCCTCAGCGGTGCGCAGGCCATTGAACAAGTTCAGCGGCAGAATTACGACATTGTGTTCATGGACCACATGATGCCGGAGATGGACGGCATTGAAGCGACTGCCGCCATCAGAGCCTGGGAAGATGAAAAACGGCTTGAAAAAAAAAGCGTGGAGTTTCCTCAGGAAACACCCAAATTATCGGAAGCCGACAGGATTCCGATAATAGCGCTGACAGCTAACGCGATGCCAGGGGTACGGGAAATGTATATCCAAAAGGGCTTCAGCGATCTCCTTGCAAAACCGATAGATATTTCCAAAATGGAAGAAATAATTGACCGGTGGCTTCCCGGGGGAAAGAAAAAAAAGGTTGCGGAAAACAAAAAGAAACTTGTCATCCTGGTTGATAACGATCCCGAAAATTTACGGGCGGGAAAAAATATCCTGTCGGAAAAATTCATAGTCGCCACAGCGCCTTCAGCAAAAAAAATGTTCACCTTTCTGGAAAAAAATTGTCCCGTTCTGATCCTTTTGGATACTGATATGCCGGAGATCGACGGCTATGAGGCGATCAAAATTCTCAAATCAAAACCGGAAACTAAAGACATTCCCGTTTTCTTTCTCAGCGAGGCATCGGAACGAAAGTCTGCCGGCTCCTGTCCGACCGAAGAAAGGGACCGCGCTTTTGGGGCGGCCGGTTATATTTCCAAACCTTTTGATCCTGCAACTTTATTACAGATAGCGGACTCTGTCATCGCGGCAATGTAATTTTTTTTTGCAGCCGCCCCACCCTCTTTTCAAAATCAAACCGATGCGGTGTATCCGGGGACGTTATTTCCAGACCGCGTATCGCCAGATCAAGAGCTTCAACAGAGTTCCCAAGCCTCCGCTCGCTGTCAATTGCCAAGGCGCGCAGGGCTTGCACCCGCACAGGTTGCGGACGGTCTTCAGATGCGGCCCTACCCAGCCATTCCCTGCCCCCGGTGTATTTTCCCGCCCCGAACAGCGCCAGGCCGTACCACAATTCAGCACGGCCTCCGCCTTTTTTCGCTGTAAAGGCAAGGAGCTTTTGCCCTGTCTCAAGCAAACCGGCATGCTTCGGGTTATTCCGGGCCAATCGTTTTGCGATTTGGTACCAGCACAACGAAAGAGCTTCCCGGTCATAGCTGATTTTTTTCACCGCCGCAAAAGGATCACCGGCAATACCGGCCATCGCGGAAAAAATTGCGGCAAGGCCCGATATGTCCCTGCGGTTATGTTCACAGATCTCCAGCAGGGGGACCGCATCGCCGTTTCTTAAAAACGAAAACCAAATCTCGGGGGCCATTGCGCCGGGGGTGTCGCCCGTTCTGTCCAGACCGAGAATCTCAGTCTCAACCGTCCCCTGTGAACAGTCCGGAAGCATTTTTTTCCAGAGCCTGCGCGACGGGTGCAACAGGTCGGCGTGACGGTACCCGGGCGGGACAATACCGTTCATCAGGCATCGGGTTTTAAGGATCTGCGAATCAAAACACTTGCCGTTGTAACTGACCATTGTGACACCGGCTACGGCATCGGTGCAGCCAACGGCACAGCCGCCGGCACCGCCAACGGCGCCGATGGCGTTTTTAAATTCACCCAGCAACGCTTCAATGAAATCGTTCTCACCGGGGTAATCGAGAAGAAGGTATTGAGTTATACGCAACAGATAAAAAGCGGTTTTCGGCCGCGTCTTTTCTGCAGATGCGCAATCCGGTACCAGCCTTCCGAATGCAGCAAGGAACGCCACAGTTCCCGCCCCGCCTGAAAGGCCCGTAGTTTCAAGATCGAAAAAAAGCAGATCTTCATAAGCCGTACAGCACTCATTATACGTCATGATACCCGGCATTACGATACCGGCCGCATAAGGAATTGTTTCGGGAAGTTCTATTTTTTCACCGCAGACAATCTCCCGCCGCAGAGTCTGAAATCCTGCTGAAACCCACCCCCTTTTTTCAAATAACGATAAAGGTGCGTTTTCAGGTACGGTAACGGTGTTCCTGTTGTTTGATTTGTTGTTAAAGTCATTTGCGCTTGCTATTGGTTGAATACAACCGGTTTTGTTCCGCCCGGAAATCTGAATTCGTCTTAACCTGTCGCGCAAATTTCCGCTCAACAGCACGCCTCCAAGCTAGCGGGAGAAGATCTTAAAACCTATTGTAGTAATAAAACCTGTTGACTTAGGATATTCGGAGGTGTTGATCCTTTTATACGGACGTGAAGACCCGCCGTTGGCTTTGTACCCGACAGTATCGGTAAAATATGAAAAAACCAGCCCCGTCTCGAAAAAAAGGGAAACGGGCAAATCGGGCATATCCCACTCGGCACCTGTTTTGATTATATGCATCCATTGGTAGGCGCCGTCGTGCAGGAAGTATCTTTTTAAGACAGGATTTGAACCGTCCCTGCCATTAGGATCAAGTTCCGAGTTCAAATTGCTTCCGTCAACAGCCTGTGAACCAAAATCGGCACCGTGTCGTATCAATTGATATTGCAGATGCGTCATCAAATTTTTTGCCGGCACTGTCTGGAGCCTGATCAGAATCTCATCCGAATTCGGCGGAAGATAGTAACCCAAAGATGCCCCGTGATTGGTATATCTGGTTTCCATTCTATTATTACCATACCAGGGAGTGATAATACGGTTATGTGTATAACAGTACGGATTAACCCTCGTATAGCTCATTTTCATTGATGAAAAAGAAAGGAACGGCAGGGCAAAACTTACGCCCGCCTGCCCTGCAAGCATAGTGCGATCAAGCTCATACCAATCCAAAACCCAGAACGCCTCATCCCAAAAAAGAGAAAACCATATATTGCCAATCCCGGGATATTGAGCCTTGATGTTAACAGTCATTCCCAGATTATCAAAATCGCCAACGTTATTTTTATAAAAAATCGTATTGGTTATCGGTGACATATACCCCAGTTCAAAACGCTTGGGCCATACCACAGTTTCTCCCAGATCCAGAAAAAAATAATTTTTATATCGAAACTGCATCATCGTTATTGAATAGGCGTTTTGAGAGGTCATCCCGGATTCTTTTTCCCCTTTTGTGTTAAAGAATTCAAGAACCCCGGTCATTGTGGAAATGCCAAACCATGAAAAAGGCCGGAATTCGGCTTCAACTCCCAGAAAAGGCCGCGCCGCCTGATTCAAAGCAAGATTGCTGCCAAGAGGGGTTGATCCCCATTCACGGGATAAACGTCCCAGCCGCAGAAACAATATATTTTCAAAAAAAGAGGCCGATAATTCCGACAAAAGGTTGTAGGCACCGGAAATACCAATTGGCCAGGATTCAAAATCCGCCACGCTTCTGATAGGGTGAACCGAGGCATCCCACCGTTTTTTATAACTATAGGGGAAATGTGTCAAAGGTTCGCCGAAGACGGTGATTTCCTCGTTTACATACCCCTGTTTCTCAAGGTATCCCCCTTTATCGAGATCACCAAAACCCTCATAATAGGTCCAATAATTGCCAAGTTCCCTTCGCGGTGCCTTCATAAGGCCGCCTTCACCGCTGAATTCCCAAGAAACATTGCCGCCTATATCTCCGTTTAAATAAATACGCAGCCATATTTCCGTGCCAAAATACCGCTTGTCAAAAGAGGGATAAATACCGGATGAGGCTTCAATGCTCAAATTCGTGCCTACATTCAGCGATAGCGGAGTTTCATTTTTACCGACGGCGGTTTCATTGTGGTACATACCTCTGTACCAATCCATACCGTCTTTGGGTTTTGCGAATTTTTCCAGATACTGTTCCAGAATTTCCCGTTCGGTGCCGTTCAGACTCTTTATGTTTTCCGTATCAAGAATTTCTTTTATTGCCGTAATGATAACATTCCGCGTATACGGCTTGATTCCCGACAGGGGGGCGCACAGACCCTTTAACTGCGCCTGTTCCAGGATATAGTAAACCTTGTTTTCCAGCGGTACGGAAACGTGGGTTTGTGCGGAAAGGCCGGCACAAAGAAGAACAAACATGAAGAAAAGAAGTTTTATTGTTTTTGACAGCATATTTTTCCAGTTAAAGGTCAGCTTACAGAACAAAAAGAATAATGTCAAGGCGGAACTGCCAGGCAGTTCCGCAGGCATTTTTTCCAGCAGCGAAGCCAATATATCCATTCTTAATCGTAAAAAAGGCATAGGCCGAATACGTTTTGAGCGCCGCCTTCTTTTAATGCGACTGCACAGGCGTCAAGGGTGGAACCGGTGGTCATTACGTCGTCAATTAACACGCAGGTTTGGGGAACCCGCTTTACCGGCACAATGCGCCCGAGCAGATTGGTACGGCGGTTTTCACGGCCCAGTTCTTTTTGACTCTTGGACGGAAGCCGTTTCAGGCAGCGGCTTACCCTTATGCCCCGACTGATAGACAAGCCGCCCGTACTCCGGCCCCTCTCCAGCAGCCCTGCCAAAAAATCAACCTGATCCCAGCCCGTTTTCCGTATTTTTCCCGGACGCGGGGGGACGGGAACAACGTTGATGCCGGACGGAAAGGCGCCGCTTTCCAGTGTGTTGATAACCTTCTCCGCAAAATAACGGGCGGGGGCCGGGTTTTTGTCAAATTTATACGCGGTAAGCATTTTACGGTATTTTCCCGTGTAAGGAAAAAGAACGCTGATCCCGTCCAAAAAAAATTCCTCCCTAAGGCGGCATGAAAGACAACGGCCGTGTTCGGAAATAAGCGGCCTGCCGCAGTACGTGCAGTCTGCATTTGCCCGCCTTTCTTCCAGTTCCGCCTCAAGCCTGTTTCGGCAGGGCCCGCATAACCCGTACCACGCCTCCCCGGCGTTAATAAGGCCCGTACCGCAGATCGAACAGCCAAAGGGAAAAAAATATTCCTTCAGATAAACAACCCCCCGCCGGGCATTGTACTTTAAGCGATTTAAATTCCAGTATTCCATATAACATATATGGCGGAAATGGTCGTTTTGCTTTAGTTGATTCCCCGATACTATTTTTTCACCTTCACTATAAATTCCGCCCTTCCCCTTACGCCGAATTTTGTAAAAATGTTGGAAACGTGAAATTTAACGGTTCTTTCGGTGATAAAAAGACGGTTCCCCTTTTCCTCATTGCTCAGGCCCTCCTGCATCAACAGTAAGGCAACTTCCGTTTCCCGTTCGCTCAGATTGTAATCTTTGAAAACATCATCTGTATTGTGAACCGGGTCTGCGGCGGCAATCGTGAGCAGTATTACGGCATAGGAGTCGTCAATTGACAGCACTCTGAACGAGCCTGCCGGAATGAATGCGTTGATATGAATCAGGGTGATTGAAACCGGCAGTAACCACGCAAGGTAACCGTTTAGATTTTTCTGCCAGTACAGATCGACAATAACAAAGGGATAGATCACGATAATCATCCGTATCATCGTAACGTTCAGGGTATACAGAATCAGAAAGAGCTGATGCGAACGGCTGAACAACAGCAGTGAAGGGGCCAGCAAAAACAGGAGGGAAAAAACAAAGCACCCGTAACAGTGAGCCTGAACATATATTGCGAAGGACGGCGGCGTTCTCTGAGATCCCGAAGAGGCAGGAGCAATGGTAAAAGAAAAGCTCCCAATATACTGCCCAGCATGCTCAACATATGAACCTGTATCATTTTTTCCTGCCCTGCGGACATGGTGAAAAGAGGAATGAGGTTAGAACAAATCGGAATGAGAACCGGTGCGATGGAATGTAACGGTATGGGCCGCACTGTCAATTTCATAAATTGCGTAAGGCAGAATTTCGTCTTCTATTCAACCACAAATCCTTTAATAGAAAGGTCCTTAATATCATTACCGAAAACTTTACTAAAAAGAGATTTGTTTCCATTGTTTAAGCTGTTATTTAGCCGCTGAACCCTTCTTGTCTGGGCTTGAGTGTCTAATGCGGCAATCTCCATATACTGATTTATTGAAAGGAGCATAAGCGCATTAACAATTTTTGAAGTTTGAATATCAGCTAATAATCTCTCCCTGCTCCTTCTATCATTTACAGGATAAAGCCTTTCAGGAAGTGCTTCAATGTTAATTTCGTTAAACAGTATTTCTGCCATACCCATCGCCATAGTGGAGGCATATCCGTATAATAACTGTCCGGTCAAACTACTAGATCCGTCTACCTGGGAACCGCTGATATTTTTTATCATCTGAAGAGTTTGCTGATAGGTATCAGCGTAAACATATAGGTTCTTTCCCAAACCATTACTATTGGCTGCATTTTCGAGAAATTTTACCTCATTGTTTGACAGTTCCAGATGAATAAAATATTGAGGCATATTTGAAATATAATCTGGGTAATTGAGAGAAATGACTGTTCCCCCTTTAGGTGGAATAATATATCTGCTGTCATCGGGTGTCAGTGTAATGGTGTAAACTTCCTCAGGATCGCTGTCATTGGAGTACACAATACTTAAACCGTTATAGACGGCAGTTGCATTTAACATTTTTCTATGGTTCATTGATCTATCAGGAAGATGACCTTTATACATAGATTTATAATAATCATCACCTATAAATTCCTCTACAATACTAAATACAGGTGTTTCAATGAGGAAATTTCGTTGGGAGTAATCATCCTTTATAGCTTCATTAATACCTTTTCTTTCATGATCATCTTTGCTTATTTTAAACGAATTTCCGGTTATATATCTGTCATTATTACTATCACCGTATTCAATTGAGTCGTCTTGTAATATAAATGCTAAAACATTCCTTTCTAGTGGGGTTAGGTGCGTTAAGTATCCCTCATAAATAAAAGTATCACCTGTTGATCTGTTGTATTTAAAATTATCCGCTTCGATAGACCCAGGCCATCGGGACAAATCATCTTTAAAGGCTTTATTAATATCACTTGCGTTCAAAGGACACAGGACAGCGTCTTTCGGAATATTGATACCATTCGTTGAAAAAGAAGATAGTGTACTTTCCTTAATTTCATCGTCATAGGAATATGTAACTGTCTTACCGTTATATACTACGGTTATTGGACGTTCAAAACTACTGGCTCCGCTATAAAACGGAACAACGCCTTTATAAGTAAAGTAATTACCGTTCGATTCAGTGAGATTTAATTGTGGTACTCCGTTTCCCATGTCTGCCCGGGCTCGTTCAAGGCCGTCTTGAATATTTTTATTAATGATTCTGGCAATTTCTTCTGGATTTGCCGGATCGGATATTTGAACGATTATTTCGGGTGTATTATCTGTCTTCTTGCATGATATTGCTGTATAAAAAGTGATACAACAAAAAACAGCAATCCATATGTTAAACTTTATTCTGTTTTTAACCATTTTTTCCTTTTTTGCCAATACTCGTGCCTGTAGCCAAACAACGTCAATCGATCATAGGGATTGACGTTGCTTCATGATTATACGAGAACTGTAGAGATTCTACGAGAATATGACATTTATTAACCTATCATATTCCTTTGTGTTGTTTTCATCTCTGCTTATATCTGTTTTGAATTTTGTTCCGTCTTTTCGGTAGATGAAAAAGGTTTTGTGGATAGCGAAAATTATGCCCAAAATAGTACCAATAAGGAGTACAAAAATACCGCCAATCAAAGCGAAACCAATTAGAGCACTTCCACCCATACACATCAAAAGCGTTACGATTGAAAAAGTTCGTTTGATTTTGACAGAGTCGATAGCGGAACGGGAGATTGTTACCGGATCCCCTTTTGGCGTTTGAATTTTTGTCTTATCGTCAATTTTTAACTTTTTTATGACAATAGTATCAGTATTGAGTGTTATAATTGTATGGATACTACCGTATATAAAATCAAAAGTATGGGGATCTTTTTCAACCGCCTGTGACGGTTGACTACCAGCATTCTGCGTACTTTCAACAGCTACATATTCAGTACCGGTTTTTGAAATCAACGACTTGAAAATGTCTTCCAGATCCTGAACCATTGAGTCTTTAAACTCAAGATTATCTTCTGTCAATTTGATTTTGATTGTAGAGGATTTGCTTTTTTCTATATCCCACAAAAGCAATTCAACCTCAAACGAAGGCAGTATAGGTGTTTTTTTGACAGATGTTATCTCGTGGATAATGAATTTATCAAAAAACCATGCCCCCTTTGTTTTTACAGGAACACCCATATTACCCGATGAGATGTTAGAAAGAGTATACCAAATACCCTTATCCGTAACAGCCAGACCTTCAAGACCTATTAAGGCGTTACCCGCAATCACCCCCAAAACGGTTCCTTCACCACCGATTTTCTTTAGGGCTTTTTGGCAACTTTCGTCATTCAACCTTTCGCCTGAATAGACAAAAGGCAGTTTGCTCTGGCCTAAAACTTCAACCATCTTTTCAATGTCCATATTTATCCTCCTATATGGGCGACTTTACTGGTTCAGTAATAAGAAAAATCCTTATAGAATAGTGCATAATCCTATAAGAACGTTCAAGTATCTTTTGGACAATATTTATGATCATCAGGCCGCCTCTTTAATCAGTGTTTTCTGATCCGCCTGTAGCAAGATGGCATTCACATCGTGTAAATCAAAAATCTCCCGTTCAACACAAAAGCGCACCACTAAATCAAATATCGAACTGTTGCTCAATGCAAAACCGGCATTTTGCAGAAATTCGCTGAAATCTACAGGCTTGAGTTTAAGCGCAAGACCAAAGGCAATGGCGGTACTCTTTGCAGGATGGTAATTAGCTGTTGCCATTATTTTTGAATAAAGCCGTTTGTCTATCCATGCGGCTTTGTAAAGTTCAGCAGGGCTTATCCCTTTTTCTTCCCGTAGCTTATCCAGGACAAAAGCAAAACTTTCGTAGTCGCGTTTTTCATTGATAAAACCAGACATTAGGTCCGAAACTTCACTAAAACTCTTTCCTTTGATTCCTTTGGTTTTTTTATTGATTCTTTTCTTCCCTGTCTTTTTCATATCGGGAAATATGCCTGTAAAAGAGACAAGCCTGTAATGTTCTTTAATATAGAGCTTTAGTTCGGCTATAAGATTATCGTTTATCAAAATCATCGCTTCTCCCATACTTCAAGTTTTCAAGACCGTTCCGGTATATACTGGGACGGTCTAATCTTTACGCTATGTCATCTATTCACTTTTGCACTACTGCCGGATGATTCGGCAGACATCTCCATAATTTTCGCTGTTGCGCCGTTCAGGATGCCGCTTATGCCGTCCAGTGCGGTGACCAAGGGCGAAGCAATCCGAGCCGCTATAACGTCTTCCAGTTCGATTTCCTCCCTTGTCTTTCCGGCGTTCGGGTCCGCAAGCTCCTCTTCGCTTGTTTCAAAAGACTCAGCGAAACGCTCAAGCTCCCCTGCCACCCCGGTTAGAATACCGCTAAGTTTTTCCAGACCTTCCATAAAGGCGTTGTCCATATTTGCCATATTTTCCTCCATATCGTTTGGGATACGGATAATATAGCCACTGCCTAGTCCAAAACGGTCGCCCTGGGAGCGACACCTCCGTTTCTATATCAATTCTATAAAATCCTTATAGAATTGTGAATAATACTACAAGATATTTGAGGATAAAGCAAGCCCCTATATAATATTTTCTAGTAATGAGGAAAAATAACCGGGGAGAAGCCTTAAAAGCTTTGTTAAGCCGCAATATCAAGCTTTTCAGGGTACATTCTGGCCTTTCTCAAGCTGAACTGGCCGAGAAATCTGGAATTTCCGTCCCTTACTTAGGGGCAGTTGAGCGGGGCGACAAATGGCCGAGCCCGACTACCCTAGCCGAAATAGCCCATAGTTTGGGTCTTCAGCCGTATGACCTCTTAAAACCGGAAAACGCATCCTCTCAGGAAGTCAGAAAGGTCGTAGCGAAGCTTGCCAGAGACATTTCGGCCTTGGTGAACGAATCGGTAAAAACTCTGAATAACATCGCAAAAGAAGGCAGCGGTGAGGGAAAGAGTTAGAAACAGCCGTTTTTTCCAAAGACATATACCAGTTTTAATCAACATCGCCAAATCACGGCACAATTAACGGATTACACGCAAATCCGGCCTTGACAATTCCGTAATGCCGTTCCATTATGGGTTACTTAGTAACCTCACCAAAGGATGTTATATGGCAGGAAAAAATACGGATACGCGGGAAAAAGAGAAGAAAGCCCGGCAAGCTAACGCTGAAAAACAAAAACGCTACAGGGAGAGCATGAAAGCCCAAGGCTACCGTGCGCGGCTTGTATGGGAAAAACCTTTGGATTCCGATTGGGTGAGGGCGGCAGCGCCGGTAATACGAAAAAGTACATTAAGCATCGCCAATAGCAACCAGACTATTGGGGAAACCACGGAGAATATTTACTGGACGTTTATTGAATACTGCAAGAAGAATAAAATTCCAAAAACTGTATGGGAACCAGTATTGAGGGATATTCAGGTTCTTCTAAAGCCGCTTTTTGGGGAAACATAGAGGGTTACTTAGTAACCCTGCTAATTATTTGATTATGATAGTAGGAAATGGCTTATAAGGTGTGGGGTACCTACCACATCATACAAAAATCTTTCAGCTAACAAAGCGGCACTTGATAACGTCAGTTACCCCTATCAGGCCCTCTATTACAGAGGCGGTGACTGCACATATCTTTCAATACTGTTCTGCTCACTACTCGAAGCACTAAAAATTGAAACTACCTTTATAACCATACCCGGCCACCTCTACATGGCGTTTGAAGTAGGCGATGCCAATTGGCTAGAAGGAAACCCCGACATCATTGAATTGAACGGAAAACGCTGGCTGCCGGTAGAGATAACCGTCCCCGATCAGGGCTTTACCCGCGCATGGCGTATCGGGACACGGGAATGGCGAACCAGCGGAACAGAAGCCACCCTCTTCCCAATCCGCGAAGCGTGGCAGTTCTACCCGCCCGTAACCGTCCCCGCTTCCGGCGACCACCACCCCGAAATGCCCGACCGTGCCGGCATATTGAAAGCAATGGAAACGGAACTGCGCAAACAGTGATACACTATATTAATAGTTAATCCTATATATTTGAAAAATACAAATCTTTTTCATGTTTTTAGCCAAATTATTCTCTTTTTCTCTTGTATCTTTTAAAAGATAGATGAATAATAAAGAGTATTAATACCGCAGGGCATCGAACTTTTTGTTCGCGCCCTGCACCCGATGCCTGCGGCATCTTCCGCGGCAAGCTGCGGGGTATTAAACCCTTCGTTGACCTGCCTCGCTCGGTCATGCGATAGCAAGCTATTAGACAAAATAAAATCAAAATGTGTTGACGAATATATATTTTTAATATATTATGAATATACAAAATCATTTTTGGAGGAAAAATAGAAATGAAGAAATAAAGATAATTCTAATAGCTTGGGAGTTTTTAGAGGTTCCCTATTGTATACCCGTTGGTGCAATAGGAAAAAATTTGATACAATGCTGGGATACAGCTTTAGTATACACATTCGTTGAATGTGGAAAATCTATTTTTACTCACATAATGTTGGGTACTATCAAAGGAGTGTTTTATGAAAAACACAATTAAACTGTTGGGGATTATTGCTATTGTGGCGATAATCGGCTTGAGTATGGTTGGTTGCAAAATTATGGATGATGACTTTACATTTACATTTTACAACAACTCCGATTATACTGTAACTGTAAGTTGCGCCGATCTTAAACCTTCAAATTTTTCTATTCTTC
>Ga0082212_10008880_pt1 | contig 13039 bp, 8 predicted proteins | sample TergutNt197P3_FD_71548 | JGI IMG/M metagenome (GOLD analysis project Ga0082212, IMG submission 71548) | Neocapritermes taracua P3 segment gut microbial communities from Petit-Saut dam, French Guiana - Nt197 P3 | ecosystem: Host-associated > Arthropoda: Insects > Digestive system > Gut ... | reverse complement strand
ATCTGCAAACAGATGAAGAGGCAGGGGCTTATCGCGCATTGTCCATTAATGAAATTAAATATTTTTTGGAATCTGCAAATATCGCATATACTTCTGCGGTTCAAACGGAAGAGATTCAAAAAAATGAAAATGAAGCGGATGAAAACGAAGAAACTCCAATACAGGAATCCAATCCAGAAAGATCGGATTATAAAGCGTTAGAAGAAGCAATTATATATGCAAATATTTTTACAAAAAATGATAATCAGGATAAAAAATATACAACGGATAGTTTTATGGAATTAAAATTGGCTTTGGCGAATGCAATGACAGTAAGCAATAATGAACAGGCAACAAAAGAAGAAATTGATGTGGCAACGCTTGCGCTTCACGCAGCGATGGATGCCTTGGAAGAAAACAATGCCATGGGATGGATTTTGGTTATAGTAATGATATTTTTCATTTTACTGATAGCTTTTGTAGTGTTCTTATTATTAAAAAAAGGAGTATTTCAAAGTAAATCACAAGGCTTGGTCGTATACCGTGAAAACAATGCAAGAATGGGTGGATATGGAGAATTTGCAGCTACGACAGAGAATGCTTCCAATCAGAGCAATAGTCAATATCAAACGGGAAATAGTGGGGCGGGTGAAACTTCCATACTGAATGCGGGCTCATCCAATGCAACCACCTTGTTAGGTGCAGGAAAAGGAAATATTATAAAAGGTTATTTAATCAGAAAACGAACGACTGAAAGAATCGTAATTGATTCTGCTGAATTTACGTTAGGAAAAGATTATAGCATAGTAAACTATTGCATTCAAGACGCAGAAGCAATTAGCAGGCGTCATGCCAAAATTATACGTAAAGGCATGGATTATTATTTAATAGATTTACAATCTACAAATTATACATATTTAAATGATGACAGAGTGATGCCGGGAGAAGATAGAAAATTAAAGCCAAATGACTTGATTAAGCTGGCAGATGAGGAATTTGAATTTACATTAGCCTAAATTGGCATACTGATAAGGAGTCTGAGAATGGAATATCTTACGGCAGTCCAAACGGATTTGGGGATTAAAAAAGAAACAAACCAAGATGCGGCATTGATTAAGGAAGCGATTACGGATAAGGGAAACGTGATATTAGGTGTACTTTGTGATGGAATGGGAGGATTGGAAAAAGGAGAATTGGCAAGCACGGCTGTCATTAAGGCTTTTTCAAAATGGTTTGAAGAAGTGTTGCCTGACATTTTATATAAAGAATTATCACCGAATATCATTAAAGAGAGTTGGAATAATTTAGTTGATGATGTAAATGAAAAAATCGAAACGTATGGAGCAAACAAACATATAAATCTTGGGACGACATTGGTTTGCGTATTACTTATAGAAGGGAAATATTATGTATATAATATAGGGGATTCAAGGGCATATCTGCTTTCGAATCATATTTCACAGTTGACGCATGATCATACATACGTCCAAATGGAATTGGATGCAGGCAGGATGACGAGAGAAGAGATGGAGGTGGATGAAAAAAGAAACATATTGTTGCAATGTATTGGGGTCTCTAAAACGATTCAGCCGGATTTTTTTGTAGGTGAATGCTTTGATAATTCAGTATTTTTATTATGTAGCGATGGATTTAGACATAAAATATCTGATGAAGAGATTTATGAGAATCTAAATGCAGGATGCATTATTGATGAGCAAAAAGGAAATCAAGCCTTGCGTTATTTGATTAAAGTAATAAAAGATAGAGATGAACAGGATAATATTACGGCAGTTTTAATCAAGATTTTAGGAGATAAAAATGCTTGAATTAGGAACAATTATTGATGACAAGTATAAAATATTAAATAAAATAGGGGAAGGTGGAATGAGCATTGTTTATTTGGCAATGAATGAGCGTGCCAACAAACAATGGGCAATCAAGGAAGTTCGTAAAAAAGGTGTTGAAAATTATGAGGTAATTAAGCAAGGGCAAATTGTGGAAACAAATATGCTAAAGCAGCTAAATCACCCCAACCTTCCCAGCATTATTGACGTAATTGATGAAGAAGATACATTTTTAATTGTAATGGATTATATAGAAGGCAATCCTTTGAGTCGCAGGATTGAGGAAAATGGTGCACAACCTTATGAAGAAGTAATTGAATGGTCTAAGCAGTTGTGCGATGTATTGGGATATTTACATTCCAGAAAGCCGCCTATTATTTATAGGGATATGAAGCCCTCTAATGTTATGCTCAAGCCGGACGGAACTGTCATGTTAATAGATTTTGGAACGGCCAGAGAGTTTAAAGAAAAAAGCGTGGAAGATACGACATGTTTGGGAACACAAGGATATGCAGCACCGGAACAATTTGGAGGCAGGGGACAAACGGATGCAAGAACGGATGTTTATTGCTTGGGAGCGACCATGTATCATCTCGTTACAGGACATAATCCAAGTGAGCCGCCTTATGAAATGTATCCAATCAGGCATTGGAATCCTCTGTTGTCGTCCGGATTGGAAAAAATCATAATAAAATGTACACAGCGTAATCCCGACGACCGTTTTGAGTCCTGTGGAGAACTTTATTATGCATTGAAGCATTACAAAGAAGCAGAAGACGAGTATCAAAAGACACAAAACAGGAGATGGACTTTATTTGTTGCTACGGTTTCCCTGTCTGTCATATTTGGAATTTTTGCTTTTCTCTGCAATTTTGGAATACATAAGGCAACAGAAAATAACTACGGCGTATACATGGAATATGCAAATACAGCTATAGAAGCTATAGAAAAATATGAGTATTATAAAAAAGCAATTGAGCTGGATCCCGCAAATAAAGAAGCATATTTAAGCATGATTGAAGCTATGCGAATAGATGGGATATTTACAGAGGAAGAAAATAAAATAATCCGTAGCGTGATGGCATTAGGCAAAGGAGCATTGTCAAAGAATCCGGATGCATATTATGAGGTGGCATACCAATTAGGCATTATGTACTATTATTATTATGAAAAAAATGAAAATAAAAGAGATGCAGAAAACTGGCTAAAGATTGCGGGAGAAGCTCCGGTATCGGACAATATGACGCAAGCAATGATTACCAGGGCAAAAAGATTAGGAGAAGTAGCAGGATATTTTGATTTGTTGGAAATTACAAATAAGGAGGGAGATGCGCAGGCAAGCTATTCTAAATATTGGCAAGATATTACCGAACTTACGAATGAAGATATCGCGAAAGAAGATAATAATGTAACCGCATTGGTCATGTATAAATTTATGGCATATCAGATAGCAACTTACGCGCAAAGATATAAAGAAGCGGGCATTACCAAAACAATGATGGAAGATGAAATTACAACCATACAAAGGGCATTAGATGCATTGGTTTTAAAAGATAGTAAATACGAGGAAGAATTGAAACAGACTATATTGGGGTACTTGCAATTAGCAAAAAACTCAGTAGAAAATACGTTTGATGAAGTAAATGTACCGAAAGAAAATACACAACAAGTTGTTGAATAGAAATCAATTTATTAAAAAATACAAATGCTATAAAAGGGAGGAAAAATAATATGCCAGAATTTTTAATTGAACCACAAAGAGTGAATAGCAATTCCGAAGATATGAAGGGTTATAGTAGAAAAATAGGGGAATTCGGAACAGATTTGGAAAGCATAAAAAATAATATGGGTGTTTCCTATTTGAATTTAAGAAGTGCATTAGATACTATACATAATGATATTTTAAAAGAAGCTTTAAATATGGATTCATTAGGTAAAGCGTTCGCCATGATCTTGCAAGCATATGTTTCTGCTGAGGGAACAATTACAAATGATGGTCAGGATAAACGTAGGTGGTATCAGAGAATTTTAGGAGAACTTGGATTGGGGGATGAAAGGTATGCGGATCCTGCATATCACAGTACAACTAAAGAACAAGAAGAAGCGTGGGATAATGAAATGAGACGTTTAACAGATGAATTATTAAATGATTCTAGATTTTCAGAAGATACATGGAACAACGCAAATATGGATGAGCGAAAACAGATGCTCAAAGACTTTATGGATGAAATTGCTGTTATATATGGTATTGAAGTGGCAGAGAATATAAATTTTACTAATAAACCAGGAGAAAATGGTGGTTATAATTTAGGTAGTTATCAACATTCAGGTAGACAGGTAAGTATTAACGAATGGGCAATGGATGATAATAATGTAAGAAATACTTATAGATTAATGGAGACTATTTCTCATGAATTGAGGCATGCATACCAAAGTCAGGCAGTAGATCATCCTGAAAGATTCCAAGTCACTCAGCAAACGATTGACATATGGGAAACAAATTCAAATAATTACATAGGCTCAAATGGAAGATTTGATTTATATCAAGAGCAACCAATAGAAAAAGATGCACGTTGGATGTCAGGCAATCCTTGAGAAAGGGTGAACATATTCTATGAAAAAAATATTATTATGTATGGGGTTATTGCTATTAACAGGATGTAATGCACTAGATAATGAAAAGGATAAAGAAGATGTAACAACAGAATATCCGGCAACAGAATATCAGACAGTTACTACGGAGGAAAAGAAGATGGAAGTGAACACAATTTATGTGGATTTATTAAAAGAAGCATTGTTTCATGAAGATAAAGAATTAGATTCTCGAACGGAGAAAAATTTAGAAGATATTTCATTGTCGATGGAAAGAGCGTCGCTTGGAGAAATTGTAAGAGCGGAACTGATAGAAATTACCATGTACAAGGAAGAACCGGATCTCTATTTAGTAGAGGTAAAAAATACTGAAGGACAAATCTTTGTGATTTTTTTGAATAATCGATATGCAATCACAGGAATTACAAGAGATTCTAGACACGGAGAAACAGTGATGGAGATAACGGAATGAATGGAATACAATCAGATATTCAATTTTTTCAAATACTCTTTTTGGTTTTTTTGATATGTGCAATTTTGCTTTTGATTCTTTCCATAGTATTGTTTTTTAAATTTGATATTAAAAAGACATTTTACTTGAAAACGGGAAGAAGCGGCAGAATGGAGCTAAAAGAAATTTCTCAAAAAAACGAAAATGATAAACACAAAAAACAAAGAAAAATCATACCAATGCCGGATACAAAGAAAACAGAAAAATTATCGCCTACAGTATCTTTATATGATATGGAAAAAACACAAAAGGAAAAAAATGATAAGGATGTTTTGCAAAGGAAAGAGCCTTTGGCAAGATTTCATATTATAAGAGATATTATGATTATACATTCACAGGAAAATATTTAGGGGGAGAGTCAATGAAACTTTATAGCAAAGAAGAAATGTATCTTAGTTTCAGCATTTTGAATGTAGAGAAGGTAGAAGGCTTAGATATGGAATCAATTGATTATAAAAGTATTGAAGAATCAGATATAGAAACAATGATAGAAAAAGGAATATTAGAAAGAGATGAAAACGGAAATGCGGATTTCTCTAAAGATTCTTTTTTGTGCTTCAGCACGATTGCAAGACCGGATGCTTACATTACTTTTTGCAAAGAGGATGATGCTCTGCATTATATGAATTTATATATAAAAGGGGCTTCTATTGTATATACAGTAATGCAAGGTGAAGAAATTGGAGTAAAGTGGATACCGACTATTCCGTTAGCAATAGGTTCTTATGCGGGATTTTGGAAAGAATTTGCATTAGAAGAAACGATAATTTCTAATGAAAAATTGAAAAAAACATTTTATATGAATGACCAAGATTTAGATACACAGTTGTTGCAATATTTAGAGGAATCTTTAATAGAAAATGAGCCGGCATCCAAAATATTTAATACTGTAGATGAAACATTGAAGATATCTGGATACGATATAAAAAATCCTGAAAATAATATGAAAATGTTTATTTGGGGTAATGATAAAAAGTATGTGCAATGTACTATTAAAGGTAAGAATGCGACTTATAGTATTCCGAATAAGGAAGATGCAATCAACTCTATAACGGATTGGTTTGCAGGTACGTATAGTAGTGTGTTAAAAAAGGAGGGGAAACAATGAAACAGTTAAAATTAAATGTAGTCAGACGATGCATGACAATAATTTTTTCAATAGTAATAGCTATATCAGCTTTTCCAAATTTGCCTGACATAGTACAGGATGGGAGGATTGCAATAGTTGAAGCGGCTTCATGGAGTGAAATTCATAATCCAAAACCCAACAAGTCTACGCATGCAGACTTTCAGCAATATGGTCACATTACTGAGTATAGCTATGTTTATTTTGGAAGTTATCCGCAATCAGAAGTGACAGGAAAAGACTTGACATCCAGTATTATCAATGCCAAATATGATGGTAATGGAGAAGCAATCATAAATGGGGTCAAATATAAAAGATTGTCAAAGGATACAGTAAGGCGGGTAGTAAATTATGAAGGCTATTATAATTGGAATAGTGGAGGCTTTCGTTATTTTAGATATCAACCTATAAAATGGAGAGTATTAGAACTGACAAGCGGAACCATTTTTTTGTTGGCAGAAAGCGCTTTGGATACACAACAATTTTATCCTACAAGTGCTAATCGTACATGGGCTGCAAGCACGGTGCGTTCTTGGCTAAACGGATATGGAGCAAGTATGAATAGTGCAGGTGAGGATTATTCAAAGGTAGGGCAAAATTTCATGCATACGGCGTTTGATACGGCACAGATATCATGCATTCAAACAACGCATTTGGAGAATCCTCCACATCCTGAATTTCAGGTCAATAGTGGGGCATCTACACAAGATAAGATATTTCTGTTGTCTTATGACGAGTTAAGCAAGGAGGATTTTGGATTTTGTGTCCAAGATAAGTTTTACGGCTGCAAGTCACTTAGTATTGTAATGACGGATTATACGTATGCAATGGGATTGCAAAAATATCCCGGAAGTAGTCTGATGTTAAAAAACAAGGCAACATGGCTTTCACGAACAAAAGGGCAGGATATATTGTCTGTAACAGAGGTTTTGTGGGGTGGAACAATCAATGGCATACGTGCATTGATTGCTTATGAGGGAATCGTTCCCGCATTAAAACTAAACCGTAATAATTCCAAGTTGCATAAGGTTATGTTTTATTCCGCAGGAGGAAACAGCATTGATTCTCAGTATCATATCGGAAATAGCCAAATCATAAAACCGGATAATCCAAGCAGACAGGACTATACGTTTGGCGGATGGTATACGGATTCGGCATGTACGAAGCTTTATAACTTTGCGAATATTATTTCATCTGACATGACGTTATATGCAAAGTGGACGAAAAAAGAGCCGCCTGTGGATACAAAAATTACGGATCAGGAAAAATCAAATTATGTGATTACGAAATCAGGTGATCAAGGTCGAACTGTTATGTATACAGGAAGCAATGACAAAAACGCAACAAAGATTACCATTCCAAGTACCGTTACAATTAATGGATATACGTATCAGGTCACTAGCATTGCAAATGATGCCTTTAAGAACAATCAGAAATTAAAGAGCATAACGATAGGAAGCAATGTCAAAACCATTGGGGCAAGAGCATTTAAAAACTGTAAAGCATTAAAAAAGATTGTGATTCCTGCAAAAGTGCAAAACATAGGAAAGGAAGCATTTTATAACTGTAAAAAACTAAAGAATATCAATATAAAAACAAGTAAACTAACGAACAAATCGGTTGGGAAGAATGCGTTTAAAAAGACACATAGCAAAGCGGTTGTAAAGACACCGAAGAAAAAGTTGAATGCTTATAAAAAAATGCTTCCCAAAAAAGGATTGAGCAAAAAGGCAAATGTAAAAAAATAGGTAAACAAGGAGGATAAAAAAAATGAAAAAACAAAGGCAAATTTTAAAAAAGAAAATAGCAATGGCATTGGCATGGATCATGATACTTAGTGTATCCATGCCGCCTAGCGGCAATATGTCTGTTGCAGGAGATGGTGATGCTATATATACAGTGGAATTTTATTATAAAGGAACAAAGTTAGATGGCGTCACATGTGACTATTTTGATAGTGATGATCATATAACTTTTCCAAAAGATTTTGATTTTGATACAGAAACTTATACATATCATGTGAAAGCAGAAAATGGAATAGAAGAAGACACAGGGGAACTTCCTGAACCGGACGCTAATAATGTAATCAGTATTAAGCTTACTAAGTTTGTAAAACCCAAAATAGACAGCAATGCAACGTATGTATTAAAGGAGGGGGGACAGAAGGAAGAAATCAAAACCAATCTTCAAGACCTGTATACAGGATTTAAATGGATGTTTAAAAGCACAGAATCTTCTGTAATTTCTGATTCTGATAATCAATTTTTGATAAATGGTAGCGGAAGTACGAAAATTACATTATGTGCAGAAGGGTTTGAGGAAGATCTTGTTGACAAAAAAGAAATTAGGGTATATAGAAATTATGATATTAAAGCTAAAATAACAAATGTAGATGGAAATTATAATCTTGACAATGAGCTATTTGTAATTAAAGAATTAGATGAAAATGAGATTGATCCGGAAAATAATAGATATCAATTGTTACAGGATACAGAATATATTTTTGAATATGGAACTCAACGAAAAACATTCAAGGCAGAAACAGATAAAGAAATTAAAGTGGAAGTTGAATATGAAAAGGCTTGCCTGGTACTTAGCAAAAAAGGAACCATCATTACGGATGCGAAGATTACGGTTTTGCAAAAAAATTCAGAAGATAAAGCAAACACATTGAACGATGGTCAAGAATATGATTATAAAATTGACTATGCGGGGTTTGTTGTTTTGGAAGAATATAGGAATCCAAATTCGACAAGGGACAATTCAGATGCCGAAAAGATATATACGCATAAGTATAAATCCGGAAAAATACCTGTTGTTACGATGAAATTAAAAGAACCTGATTTTACAATCGATAATTACAACAGTCCTGCTACATTTTTTTATAAAGACATAGACGAATGCACAATAAAACTTACTACACAATATGCAAATGTTGTTACGATTAAATTTGAAACTAATTTGCCAGAAGGCGAAGATGGGATTTCTATAAATGGAGACAAAATAGAAATCAATAAAGCTGGAACATATACAATTCTTTGTAAGGTTTCAGCCTATGATGAAACAATTCAATCAAAAAGATTTGATTTATCAATCCAAAAAAGACGTTTGACTTGGGATAAAGAAAAACTAATAGAAAAATTACAAAAAACAGAACCAGAAAAAGATTATAATGCAGATCCGTATTTTAATGAAAAAATAGAAGCTTCTGAAATATTTGATGATCCTACTTTAAAAAATCAAAATTTAGAAGTGGAAGTAAACTATAGAGTTTGCAGTGCTGATGTTAGAAGAGATCAGACTAATAATAATATCATTCCGTATGATATCATCTTTGACGTAGAAGCGAAAGTAGTTGGAGAAAATGTAAAAAATTATGGAGTTGATAATTGTTTCATACTACAAATTGATGGTTGCAAAAAAATAATTAAAAGTGTAGAAAAAAAAGTAGCGGTATCAAATGTACCAGTTGAATGGTCTTATAGAAGTTGTGTGTATAGTAAATATGACGAGTTATTTAGATTTATTGATCCTCCACAGAATCCATACATGTCACCGGCATTAATACAAAGAATATTAATTGATTATATTATTGATCTTGAACAGACAAAGGAATTAATATTGGAAGATATTATTCCGGCTAAGCTGGATTTTCAAGATGCAGGCGGAACAAGTAACGAATATTATATACAAAATGGTAATTATAAATTCACTTTTGATGAAAACACAATTCACTTAATAATTAAACCTGAAAGTATAGTGGATGAAAATATTTATGGATATATCAAGTTGATTAGAGATACTTCATTAGAAGGAATGCCAAGAACAATAGAAGATAGTAATTATTGCAAAAATGGGGATATTATATCTGCAGATTGGAATGATCTTACCGGGGCATATGAAGGATATTATCATTTGATAGGATTTTTTCCTTCTAATAAAAACGGAAGTACAAGCTATAATGGAAACAATGGACAAGGCAATTCTAATGGAAATAACGGCAATAGCACAGGGAATGAGAATGATGCAAAATATTTAGAATTCATAGAAATTGATGATAATACAAAGGAATTTTACGATGTTTGTTTTGTAAAGAATCAAGGCGCTAATGGTAATCATTATGAAAAAATAGGAAGCATCCATTTTGTGAGAAATGCAAAAAAAGATCAAGTAATACAAGAACAAAGCATTTCACTGGATGCAGATGGACGACCTATCAAAACAATTTATATCGATAGTGATAGTCCGGAAGGTGAAATCAAACACACTTATTCAAAATTATCCAATACAATGCAAGAATCTTTTAATATAAGGAGCAATAAGGATTCAGTCGTAATCATATTGGGTGGAGAGGATAAAACATCAGACTTATCTGATATGTTTTATCTAATTTCCAAAGATATAAAAAGTTTGGACGATTTGCAAGAAAGTAAGCAGTGGATATCGGTATTCAATAAAGCGAAAAAATCAAAAGAAAAAGAATCATGGGAATATGAATATAAAATGGACCCATTTCCTAGAAACAGTCAATTTATAGTATATATGAAACTAATAGATCATGCATATAATGTAAGCTATTTCAATCCTGTGGGAGAAATGAAAAAAAATGAGAATACCGGTGGCATCATATTAGACAATGCAAAGCCTACTATTGATATAAGCATTCAAAATAAAGGGTCTGCAAAAGGCGTATATAAAGAAGATTTGGAAGTAAGGATTCATGTGGAAGATCCATTGGTGGACAGCACATATAAAGAAGGTGTAAAGCAAGTTCGCTCAAACTTAAAACAAATTAAATATTGGATAGAAATGGATGGGAAAAAGTATAAGGCTACAACAATAGATTATACACATGAAAAATATTGGACAAAAAAAGATAAGGATGAAATTACAATTATGGAATGCCAAAATGGTAACATTCCGGAAACCGAAATTTCTCTTGCTATTCCCGTAAAGCATTTTAACAGCAATAATGTTAAATTACATGTGGAAGCAGAAGATTATGCATCTAATGTGGGCAAAAGCGTATTGCCTATTCAGATTGATTGCACAAATCCTATCATTGAGGTTAAATACGATAATCATGATGTTACGGGAGGTCGGTATTATCAAAAGAAGCGTACGGCAACCATAACGATTACAGAGCGTAATTTTGACCCTTCTGCTGTAAATATCAGCATAATATGTGGAGATAAAAGGAATTACAGGCAAAGTCAGTGGGAAAGCAGCGCGAAAAATGGAGTTTCAGATGAAACGACCCATACCTGTACCATAACCTATGAGGGTGATGATGATTACATATTCACGATGGAATGTACAGATTTAGCGGGGAATAAAGCGAAATATGAAAAAACAGACAGTTTCACGATTGATACAACAGCACCGGAGATACAAGTTGCTTATAGTCAGGGTGTTTCTAACGGCAGTTTCCATAATCAGCCGATTACCGCAACCGTAACAATCAAGGAGCGAAATTTTGACCCGCAGAGCGTTGTCAGTCAGATTCAAGCAAGCTTAGAAGGACAAGCAATTTCGGCACCTTCTATTGGTAGCTTTAGCACACAGGGAGACATTCATACAGTCACAATTCATTATGATGCTGATGGAGATTATACATTTAATATAAATGTTACAGATATAGCAGGCAATCAAGCCAATTCGTATCAAGAAGATAGGTTTACGATAGATACACAGGCTCCCGAACTAGAGATTACGAATATAAAGGATAAGTCTGCAAATCGGAATGCCGTTGCGCCTGTGATTACATGTACTGATATAAATTATAATCCGGATCAGTTAGAAATCAAACTGGTTGGTGCAAACAATGGGCCTATAAGTTTAGATCAAATAGGGTACAGTGTAAACAATATTGCACATGGAAAAGAGTTTCAATTTTCTGATTTTCCGTATAAAGAAGGAATAGATGATTTATATACTCTGACGGCTGTGGCAAGAGATCTGGCAGGAAATGTGGCAGAACAGGAGGTCCAATTCTCCGTGAACAGATTTGGCTCGGTATTTATAGTGGGTGAAAATACAAAGCAATGGTTTAGCGAAGAAGAATATATATATTTGCAGCAAGAACAGGAAATTAGTGTAGTTGAGATTAATGTAAATGAAGTGGTTTCACAATCAGTTTTTTCTAGTCGTGATGAAGAACTCAACACAATTGCAAATTATGAAAGCAGTAATGAAGAGGAAAAAGCGGCGGAAGCTTATTATAAAGTTACTCGTTCCGACCATGGTGCCGCATGGAATGCATACCACTATTCTATAAATAAACAGAATTTCATAAATGAAGGAAATTATGCGGTTACAATTTCCTCCAAAGACATTGCGGGTAATACCGGGAGTAATGTGAGCAGTAAAAGAGAAAACAGTAATATTCCCATAGAATTTGCAGTGGATAAAACGCCTCCGGTAATAGTACTTTTGGGCGCGGAAGACGGAGAGCAATTTAAGGCAAGTCAAAAAGAAATATATTTTGACGTGTATGATAATTTAGCATTAAAAGAAGTAAAAATATCTTTGAATAATCATGAGGTTGTGTATACCGCAGACGAAGTAAAGGCAGTGGACGGCATGATTGCGCTCAATATTCCCGAGTCAAATAAATGGCAGACAGTACGTGTATCTGCAATTGACATGGCAGGCAATGTTATGACTTCCGAAAGTAAATCAGGAGACGCCAAGCCATATATGGAATATTCATTTTTTGTCACGTCAAATGTACTGGTCGGTCTAATAAACAATAAGACGTTCTTGTGGAGTAGCGTTTCTGTGACATTGCTGGCAATGGGGGCTTTATCAGGAATGATTTTGTATCGCAGAAAAAAGCGAGCGAAATAAAACGGAGAGGATAAAAGAATGAAGAACATATTAGAAATATTAAGTACGGATTTGGCCTTCATGATTTATGAAATCATTTTGGTAGGGATGTTATTCTTTTTAAATATAAAATTAAGAAAAAGGAATAAAAACAAATTA
>Ga0082212_10008879_pt1 | contig 13039 bp, 11 predicted proteins | sample TergutNt197P3_FD_71548 | JGI IMG/M metagenome (GOLD analysis project Ga0082212, IMG submission 71548) | Neocapritermes taracua P3 segment gut microbial communities from Petit-Saut dam, French Guiana - Nt197 P3 | ecosystem: Host-associated > Arthropoda: Insects > Digestive system > Gut ... | reverse complement strand
GCCCTCTTTCAAAAACTGATAATCCAACGTGTGTTCCACCAATACGGTCGGTTTGTCATGTTCCACTTGAAACGACCGCGACTCCTTATACGTCGTCAACACCACGGAGGTCTTGACGGTGAGTCCATCAATGTGCGATAACAACTGTTGGATGTCCCTATCCCATTCCGCCTGTATTTTTCTTTGGTGCCGGACGTATTCCCCCCCCGCGTTGCCTAATTCCGTACCGGAACCGTCATACGACCGCTGATGTCTTGCATCGGTAATGCTGATTTCTTTCAGATTGGTAATGCCAAAGGCGGGAGCAACAATCCGACCGATGGAGACAATGGTGCTATCCGGGAGCGGTGTGTTTTGAACGGCTTCAACGGCAACACTGACGGAGGTAATTTGTGTTCGTGCCCAAACGTTTCGATGCCAATCGGGACGTTTGTTGCTGGCAACGGTAACGCTGGCGATGCCGGGTAACATTTTGATCGCTTCGGCACATTGTATTTCTGTGCTGGTCGTCATCCGTGTATTTGCCATTTTGGCACTGTCCCAAGCACTTAATTTACTTGCGGTATCATGCCGTATCGTACCGGTTGGTTTAAGTATATCGTCAGCCGATAGGGCGGCAATGTACGCACTCTCTTTGTTTTTGGGAACTTGTAATTGATCGCCAGCGACCCATTGATGTCCTGTCAAACCGGCTTTGGAAATCGCATATTCAGCGGCACGTTGTTGATCACGTTCGAACGACTGTCCACCGAACAGGCGAACGGTTTTGCTAACCGGATCGGATGCGGGAATGCTACCGACGATGAGATAGCCGAGCGACAGCAGAAGCGTTGCCATAAGCAGAGCGGCAACGACACGATTGCCGAAGGTCATGCTCATGTACAGGTCTTTCAACCGTGCGTAAAGTTGAGCGGCGTGCTGTTTCAGGTTCGATAAAAATTGTTCCATGGGAGGAGTAAGGAGAAAGAATAAAGGAGTAAGGAGTAAAGGAAAAAGGGTTAATGATTAGTAGTTAGGAGGGATGAACGATAGGCATGAAGTAAGCGTCCAATTTCATTCGTTAAGTCCCACATTGTGTCGTTATTTGTATATCCAAGGTCTTTTGAAAGGATGATATAGTAACGGCATTCCTCTAATGATCCTTCCGATATGTTGAGCATTCGTGCTTTGTCTGCTTTGGATTGTTTCTTAAAGCCTTCTGCGATATTTGCCGCGATGGACACGGCGGCACGGCGAAACTGCGATGTTAGTCCATAAATCTCTTCGCGAGGAAAATCCGAGCGGGTAGTTTGATAAACAGCCAGCACAAACTGATGCGATTTTTGCCAAACAATTAAATCTCTAAAACTTTTTGCCGGTTGCATTCTATTGACTCCTTTCTCCTCTATTCTTACTCCTTACTCCTTTATTCTTTCTCCTTCACTACACTCTCATTCCCTGTATTTCCTGATATGCCGAGACGAGTTTGTTTCGGATTTGCATCATCATCTTGAAGGCGATGTCCGCCTTTTGGACTGCCGTCAACACTTCTGCCATTCCGATTTCTCCGCCGCACATCAATTTTTCGACGGCGTTGTCCGCTTTTTGCTGCATCATGTTCACTTCGCCGACACCGCCGAGCACCAAATCCTTGAACGTCGTCCGCTTGATCTCTTCGACGGTCATCGGACGGTCGGGATTGTCCATTTTGTATCCCAGTTTGCCCATTCCCTGCCGATGTTCGATCTCGCCGATCTTATGACCGGGACTGGTGCCGACACCGCTGTATATTCCGCTGATTCCGTCCATTTTTTGAGGAGTAAGGAGAAAGAAGTAAGGAGTAAGAATGTTCCGATTCATACTCCAACTCACCTCTTTTCCCCTTCTTCTTTCTCCTTACTCCTTACTCCTTTCTACTTTACGTAATAATCCTTAACGACTGGTTCGCCATTGATTTCGTGATGTCCATCGCACCGAGATTCGCTTCGTAGGAGCGTCCCGATTCAATGGCATCGGTCATTTCGGTAACGAGATTGATTCTCGGTAAATTGATAAATCCCTGTTCGTCCGCATCGGGATGAAACGGTACATACTTTCGCTCCGGCGGCAGTTCATCTCTGGAAATTTCCCGAACGAAAACACCCGCAGAGCCGTTCGGACCAATGGTGTTGTCCTCTTGAAACTTGACGAAACGCGGATCGTAAGGTTTGAGTTCCCCGAATTCATTTCTGGTCGAGGTAATGTTTGCCAAGTTACTGGCAATGGCGGTCATGCGAATCCGTTGGGAAACGAGACCGCTGGTGCTGACATCCAAGATTTTGAGCATACAATCTCCTCTTTTTCTAGGTATGCGGATAGTAAAGAATTCCGCCGACTAGGACAAGAGCAAAATTTTCAACATTTTACGGAGCGAACGTCACTAAGGAATAAACCTCTGAACATCTGTCGTGTAGATAATGCCGCCGCCGGTTCGCTTGAACACCGACAAATCTTTCACCGCATTCAAAATGTTCGCCGCCGAATCCTTTTCTGCTACAATAATGAGCATTTCCTTTTCCGAACCTAGCGTCATGCCAAAGAACTGAACATCTTCCTCTCGGCGCGTACCGTGAGCATTCAAGATCGTGCCGCCCCTTGCCCCCGCCTCGCGAGCAACAGTCATCACATCATACGCATCCCCATGACTGACAATAAATGTTATTTGTACATCGCTGGATTCCATCTTTCACTCCTATAAAAAAAAGTATATCGCCAACGCTCCCGTAAAAGTCATCGCAATCGTGTACGGAAGCGTCAGTTTGAACATTTGAAAATACGACAATCGTAAAAGCGGGGCAAGTGCCGAAGTCAAAAGGAAAAGCAACGCCGCATGTCCATTCGGAGTCGCCATCGCCGGAATGTTCGTGCCCATATTCACCACAACGGCAAGTTTTTCAAACTCTTCCCCCGAAATAACGGTCTTGCCCACATATCGGGCAGTCAGATCATTCAGGGTTCCGTTTTTGCATGCTGTGTCAACGTCATTGATAAATTGAGTAATAATCACGTTGTCAGGAGTAATTCTCACATCGGGAATCGAACTGATATATTGAGCAATCGCTTGCGGAACGTTCCCATTCGCATACGCTGATTCCAAATTGATATTGCTAATCACCTGGGAAATGATACCACTGGTGTAGGCGGTTTCCACTTCGTTGATAAAAATCGTGGCGATAAACACGTTATCACTGGTAAAGGAGAGCGTTCCGTTCGTGAAATAAAGAGCGATCAGTTGTGCCTTGCCGCTGAAAGTAAAAACCCACCCCGCTAACGGAGCGACGAGATGTTGCTCATGAACGACTCCGAGAATAGCAAAAAAAACCACGATCAGCATAGCGAAAGGCATGGCGTTGGTAAATGCCACCCCCAAATCATGTTCTTTTGTCAGACCGGTGAATGCCGTTACGATGATAATCAATCCGATGCCGATCAATCCAACTTCTGCGACGTGAAAGGCGAGGGCAAAAACCAGCAGTACGAAAACGATGACTTGAACGACATACACATAAAAATTTTGGTCTGTCATTTCTTGGATTTTCTTCGTGTAATCTTTCAAGATTAGTTCCCTCGCTCTTTCCGACATTTGATAACGGAAGCCGGGGAGTTTGAAATACTCCAACGAGAAACAGACGAGAAAGCCGGCAATCGCCGCCGGCACCGAAATCGGCGCACAGTGAACGATAAAACCCAAGAAAGACCAGCCCATCTTGCTCCCGATCATCATGTTGTTCGGTTCCCCCACGATGGTCATTGTTCCGCCAATAATCGTTCCGACGGTTCCATGCACGATGAGATTTCGCAGAAAACCTTTGAATTCCTCCATCTCTTTTTCGTTGCCGCTATGACTTTCGACCCGGTGATAGATAGCGTAAAAATTAAAACAGACGGCAATCGCAATGGCGACCAACGTGAGCGCATCCAAAAAGGCGGATAAAGAGGCACAGATAAAACAAAAGACCAACGAGAGTACGTATTTCTTGCGAAAGACGAGAAACAATTTCGTCATGGCAATGAAAAGCACATCTTTGATGAAATAAATTGCCGACACCATGAAAATGAGCAGCAGCAACGTGGGAACGTTCACGAGAATTTCGTTGTAGATTGTTTCGGGATTGGTCAGTCCGATGACCAGTGCTTCCAGGGCGATCAATCCGCCCGGTTGGAGCGGATAACATTTCAGAGCGCAGGCGAGAGTGAAAATGAATTGAATCAGAACGACCCAGCCGGCAACGAAGGGATCCACGAAGTAATACAGTAATGGATTCAGAATCAAGAAGGCGACAATGGTCATTTTGTACCATGCCGGAGATTGTCCTAAAAAATTGGTTGTTAACAGGCGAAAGATATTTTTCACAGACTCCATTTTTTCGATTCGCAGGTCTGGAATATACTATCATTTTTTAATGCTTTGTCAAGCGAGAAACAGATAATAATATCCTACGGCAACGAGTATGCCGGGCAGCATATTTGCCACTTTTAGTTTTGCGCTCAGTGCCATGTTGAGTCCGATGGCAAAAATCATGACTCCGCCTGCCGCTGAAATTTGGACAACCAACGCGTCCGTCAGTACGTGCTGTAACGAGCCGGCAAACATTTCGATACTTCCTTGATACAGCAAAATTGCTCCTGCCGAGAACAATACGCCGAGTCCAAAAGTGGATGCCAACACCATCGAAGTCATGCCGTCGAGAATAGATTTGGTTACAATCGTGCTATGGTCATTGCTGATGCCGCTCTTAATGGAACCGATGATTGCCATCGCCCCCACGCAAAACAACACGGTTGCCGTTACAAATCCTTCGGCAAATGTGGAGTTGGTTTCTTTGCGGCTCAACTTTTTCTGCACCCAAAGTCCCAATTTATTGAGTCCATCTTCGATGTGCAAGAGTTCGCCGGTGAGTGTTCCGAGTGCCAGGGAAACTGCCATAAGCATAAAATCACCTTTGACTGCGTCGGCAATACCGATGATGCAAACGCACAATCCGATGGAGCGGGCGACATTTTCCGCAAGTGTTTTCGGTATTTTTCCTCTCAGTAGAAGACCAATACTGGCACCTAGCAAGACGGCAACGACGTTGATTAATGTACCAGTGATACTGATCGACATACCTTTTATTATAATCGTTTTGCCGATTTTCGAAGACGGGGACTACTCGATCAAAGAAAATTGTGCGGAAGAGGACACGAATCGAACTCGGTAAATATGGGATTTTTGAGAGATTGGAAATAAAGTGGAGAAAAATTAGCGGGCTGACAAAATTTTCACACCCCCCAGACTTGTGAACTGATCCAGCGTTCATGTTGACATGGACAGAATCTCCTGCTAGAATGACCGAACTACCCGCTGTTTTTTCACAATAAGAATGTCATTATTTGTGGTTTCCGTTCCGCTGATACTGTATCAAATCTACGGACTTGCAGTGCCGATTGTCATCCTCGCCGCTCTCTACGGCTTTCGTTGGAGGGCTGGTTTGTGGGGAAATAGTGTTACACTGGGAGTCATCCTGTTTTCCGTTCTCATCGCCCTCGGTTGGTGGGAAGACATCGCTTATCTGCTCGCCACACAGGCACCGGCAACATTGTTCCTCGCCGATAACATCGCCATTTGGTTGTTGTTTATCATTAATCTTGTGATTCTCGATACGATAACACGCTTCATGTCCACCGTGAAAGTCAAATTCAACGACACCGTCGAAAGTGTCGGCAACGGTATTGTCCTGTTCCTGCTCTTTATGGTACTGGTCAGATTCGTTGTCATTGCCAATGGACACTTAGGAATGGTTGGCGACCATCACGATGTCGTTCTGAACCAGAGTCCCGCGACAAACGCCGCAATCGGCGCATTGCGAGTGCTGTCCAAAGGAAATTTATCCGGCTTCTCACAGGTCAACCAATTTGACAGCAGTGGGAATTTTCTGGAATTACAACTGCAACGCCGACAGGCTCTCATGCTTAACATGCAAGGCGAAGGCGGTTCCATGCAAGGAACGGACTCACAAGTCGAAAAAATCCAACGAAGAGAGTGATATTGCAACAACAGCCGTTTTTATTCCTTAACGATGCACGAGTTACCAAACCTCATCGAAAACATTCGGACGGCTTTGGCGTTTTCCGAGTCGGTGCCGCCCGATAAATTGGCACAATACGCAAGGCAATACGCCGAAGAATGCCGGAAGTTGAACGAACGACTCCAACGTTGTCTTCCCTATTTGCGAGGAGGAAACGTTGCCGAAGCCGTCCGACTCGCCGAAGCACAACCCCACATTACAGAAACATTCAATCTGCTCGATTTTGAAAATCGGCAAGGCTGGGTCGAAATCTGCGATGCTCTCGGATTCGATGTTCCGCAACCGCTCGCCGTCGATATTTTTCATGAATTGAACGATGCCTATTTACAGCGGGCATCACTCGATCCTTTACTGAAATGGCATCGGCTTTTTGCGCTCAACGGTTCCCCTCTTCGAGAACGGCTTACCGTGTTGCGTTCCCTCGCCAAAAGTGATCCGATGAATCTTTTTTGGCAGACCGATCAAGAAACGTTCGAGAAAGCACGAATTTTGGAAATCCATCGAGACGTTGCCGATGCACTTGCCCATGACAACATGCCGCGATTGCAAAAACTCTATCGGGAATTGACCGCTCCCGGTTGGCTTATTACACCGCCGCCGGAATATCGACAACAAATCTGTACTGCCGTGCTGGAAAAATACGCCGCCGAATTGATGCAAGCCTTTTCCGCTTTCGATTATTCCGAAGCCGAGGCGGTCTATCAATCCATGCAGCAGGTTCTCGTTACCAATCGGATGGGGATGCCGACGGCGATTGAAGAGAACATTCGGGCGGCGGTGCAATGGTTGCACGAAACGACACACGAGCAATACTTTCTCGCCCAATTTCATCGGGAAGCCGCCACGCTTCAAGAGACTCTCGACGGCACTGCGACTCGGCAGACATTGGAAAACCTCTATTATTCGTTGCAAAATACGGCGGTTCAGGCGAAGCAAGTAATTCCTCAAGACTTGGACTGGCACTATCACAGCCGAATGGATTATCTGTCGCGGGTCGAAAAGTACCGATACGGAATCGTGATTACCGCCTTTGCCGGCTCGATTCTTTTGGTCGCCGCCTTCCTCATTTATGCGCTCGTTGAACGTTCCTTTGCGGAACAAGTTGCCCAAACTTTGGAAACGTTGCAGAGCATCGAAACAGAAAACCGGATTGACGATATTGAGCCAACGCTCAAAACGATCAAACCGAAGGTGGCACAATCCCCAAATGTGGAGCCGATTATTGCCCGATTGCAAGGAACTCGCGACAAAGACAACGTCAGGGCAAAAACATTCGAACATTACTGGGGGCAAGCCGACCGTCTGATGGAGCAGCGGTCTGACAGCGAAGGATTAAAAGCGGCAAAAGCCTCAGTGGATCAAGCCAATGCGCTGAAGCGGACACCGCAAGAGATGACGCTCTACACTGATCTGCGGAGTAAGTATGACCGGCTGTTTGCGCAGTTGCAGTTGGATGCCGACCGCACTTTTAGCGGTTTGTTTGTGCAGTACAATCAGGAATTCAACGATCTGCCCCGTTCGGCAAACGAACAATATCAACCAGACGAATTGCTGGAACAGTTGACGACGTTGGCGGTAAATGTCCAAAATTTGTTGTCGCAACATTCGGATATTTCGGATAGACAAAAGCGGGAAGGGGAAAGTTTACTGGATTCGATTGACAACCGGCAGAAAACGATTCAGCAGGCGGCAAAGGAAACTGATGCGTTCAAACAGATTGCGTCGCAGATTCGTGATTTGCCATCCAGCAAAAAAATTTTGCTGGATTTCGTGACGAAATATCCGAAACATCCGGCAGCGGATGACATCAAGAATCTGTTGAAAGATTTCGATTCAATTCAAGATGCTGCCGAATCGCTTCAAACGCTGTGCCGAAGTTATGTTACGGCAACGACTGATTTTCTCCAGCGGCGAAGTGCTGCGCCGAACATCAAAAACCAATACGACACCGCAGTCGCCAAGATAGCGAACATCGAATCGGTTTTCTCTGCCGCCGATGATGTGTTGACATTGGCAAACATGAAACCAATAGATGACAACACATTCAAAGCGACGGAAGCACTCTTAAAAACGATTGCCCAAAAAGACCTGTATCCGTGGATTGACGAAAGGAAAAATTGGTATTATCTCACGGCGCAGCCGGTCATTGATGCCAGCGGAAGAGTGAGCAACACAAACATCGAATATGTAACAGCGTTTGGTGCAACACCGAAAAAATATACACTTACATCCAACAATGCGGAGCAAAATAAGGGGAATTATGATGTACGTCAGTCGACGTTTGCCGGCGAAGCGTTGAATCAACTCGACAATCTGACGACCGATACGAATGTACAGAAAGATGCGGCGGAAATCATTGGCAGACTTTTGGTGAAGATGAATGATGCACAGGGCATTGATCCGATTTTGAAAATCGTTTTGTTCCATACATTCATTTTGGATTATTCCGCAGTGGATCCGATTTTTGCCGAAAAATTCAAGCGGCTCACGAAGTTGATCGACGACAGCGACGTGGATTTTTCCGTGAACTGGATGGATGTCGAGTCACGTAGCGTTCCGACGCAACGGCAAAAAGCAGATGTGATACTTCGGCGGTTCGCGGGAACTGCCGAGGTGAAAACGCTTGCGGACAACACGAAAAAGGAGACGAATAGTTTCCGGCAAAAATTGCTCGAGACGAGTCCAAAGTTTGAGTTCGTCGGCGTATTGACGAAGCAGGGGCAATGGTCGTTACCGGTGGAAAAATTGTCGGCGGACACGGGCAAATTGTTTACGTTACAGATGCTCGGCGATAAAGTTCAGGCGGTACAAGTCGGAACTGTTCGTGATGGCAATATCGTTTTGTCGAATAGTATTACTGTATTGCAATGTTCACCGGTGTTTTTAGGGGATTAAATTGCAATCATATAGAAGGAATTAAATGACTCATCCGAAAACTATGGAAATTATTAGTCCCCGACTCTTCTTTTGTTTGGTTTCGTGATCTTTCAGGGACGTACAATCTCGGCAAATTGGGGTGGCGTAGATTAACAGAAAACGTTATCATTCCTTGATTTTTAACTCCGAATGAGTTACGTTTCCGATGATCCGACCGACGCATCAATTCCGAGCGATATTCAATGGTACGACCATTCCCGTGTTGGAACAGGTCGTGAACTTTGATGAAGCACGTCAGGCTTTGCTTTCCGGTAACATTGCAAACTATGACACTCCACTATACCAAGCGCGGGATATGGACGTGGGACATTTCAAACGCAGACTGGCGCAAGCCTGCGAACGCCGCCATCGTCCGCCGGGTCCTTTTGGACCCGATTGGCCTCTAAAAAACGGTAGTGCATCGGCAGTCGGCGACGATTGGCCCATCGATAATACTATTCTGTATCATGACTTGAATAACGTTGGAATGGAATTTCAGGTAACGGAAATGGCAAAGAACAACTTGGAGTTCAATACTGCCGTCAGCATTATGAAACATCAAATGAATCTTTTGCTGACCGCCATTAGCGAGCGAGTATAATATCAAAATCGCTATTGTGGAGTTCTCGGTTTTTGCGTTGTTTTTTTCAAGCGAGTTTTCATTGATCGGCATAAGCATCGAATTTTTACATACTTTTTTCCAATCGCGGCAAACTCGGCAGAATAATCGTAAATTGTGTGCCGTAACTCAATTCGCTCTGGACAGCAATTCGTCCATTGTGGGCTTCAATAATTTTTTGTACCGTTGCGAGTCCTAATCCGCTCCCTCCTTTTTTCGTCGAAAAAAAAGCGTCGAAAAGATGTCCCAATGTATCGGCATCCATTCCGCAACCGGTGTCGATCAAGTCAACCGCAATTTCGTTTCCTCCGCTCCGTGTTCGGATGACCAGTTCGCCGCCGCCGGGCATCGCTTGCTGAGCGTTCAACACAAGATTGAATAATGCCCGATGGAAAGAACGGCGATCTAACAATACCGACGGTAAATCGCTTGCCAAGTATTCAATCACTTCGATTTTCGACTCTGCCGCTTGGGGGCGGAACAACTCGATCACTTCCCGAACGGCGGCATTGGCATCGCTCGGTTGCAATTCGAGTCGGTGTGCACTCGCAAAACTGAGAAAATCGTTGAGCAGTTCTTCCAAGCGGCGACATTCTCGTTTGACGACATCAATTTTTCGCAGTGCTCTTCGTCCCTGTGGCGTGTCAATCTCTTCGAGGTCTTCCGCCAAAAGTTCGACATTCAGCCGAATGGTCGAAAGAGGATTTTTGATTTCGTGTGCCAATCCTCCTGCCAGTCGGGCAATTTCGGTGTAGCGATCCATAACGTCAATTTTACACTATTCCTTTTTAGTCGGTACTCCGGTTAGAGGCAATACAAAACCTTCGTGTCCCTGTGCGGAGCGAAACAAAAGGAATGTCATTTGAGAAATGATGTGCTATCTTCTCGCTTCCTTAATCACTTCAATCGCGTCGGCAAAACGTTGAACCGTTTCCGCATCCCGACGCATGACCTCTTCAAAATACCGAGCCAAGACAGAACGAATCTGCTCGTCTTCCACCCGCTTTTCCACCATCAGAGTCAACGGAATGTCAAACCTGCCAAGATCGCCCCAGAGACGAAGTCCTAGCGTCCGAACCGCACGAGACTCATCCTGCATCATCCACGTCAACGCCTTTTCTCCATCGCCGCGGGCATCGACAAAACACCGGCGACACGCCTCCGCCAACATTCGCTCTTCCTGCGTCATCGGTATTGTGCCAAGCCAATTCGGTAATTGGATTTCACCAAAGCGATATTGATTCGACTGCAACAACATGCTTCCTTGCGTACTCACATAAAAGGGCTGTGATTGAGCGGCGGATTGCCAAACGATCCGCTCTCCATTCTTCGGAACGAAACCGAGAATCGGACCGGTCTTTGGCTTTTGCTCTATCGGCGGTCTCGTACTGTTCGACGGATCCGTAATCTCGGCAAATGTGTCTACAAACAGAACGCTTTCCGTACCGGGAACACTGACGATGCCGCGTGATTTTTCCGTTTCGATCCGCAACGGTCGATTCGGTTGCAATGGATGAATAATCACTCGACCGTAATCGACAAAAATCCCCGGTATGCCAGATGCGTCGAGCGGCAAAATGCACAGTTTGGCATCGCCGAACATCTCGATTCGGAAACTGCCGGCAAGTTCAAACGTTCCTCGAAAGGGTGCCGCCGTTAGCAGATATTGTTCCCCATACAAATCAAAGGGCAACGGTTGCAACTCCCACGGAGCCTGCGCCGATTCGGCTGAAAACACCACACTCGGTTGAGGCATCGGTACTGCACGACCGAGAGGACGCAGCATCGTTCCTGAAACTTGTACCACCGGTTGCGACTGCGAAGTCTGCATCGGATGTTGCACCGGCGCAGCAGCCAACGGCATCGGCATCGGTGCGGCAGGCATCGAACGTTCCCTACCTGTGGCAGGATATACGTTCGATCCGGGCGGTGTGTCACTGAATTGCTGCGAAGGTTCTGGCGACGGTGTAGGACGAGGACTCTGTCGAACAGGAACATCTGCCGGAATACGTGCCGAAGAGGTCATCGGGTGGAACGTGATCATCGGCTCGTCTCCTGTCGCTGATGCCTTCGGGAATTCCTGAATGGGTTCAGAATCGGTTTTTGCGATCTCGAGGTTAGGCAGCGACGTTGCTGATGCAGGAGGAACAGGAGGTGCGGGTGTGGCAGGCGGTTCAGGAGCGGCAATGTCTTGTACCATCGGCGGCAAAACTTCGGTAATCACTGCGAACGGATCTGTAATCGGTTCCGTCGGAATTTCAAACGTTTCCTTCACGTACACCGCTTGTTCGATCGGTTCAAGCGGTGTCAACGATGCCGGCGGCATCAGAAAATCGGTCGGTTCGGCAACTTCCTGTGCAGACGCTTGAAACTCCCAAGCCGAGGCGAACGGATCGGCAATTTCAGGGGCAACGTAATCGTTTTCCGCAACGGGTGTTTCCACTTCGCCGAGATGACGGAATTGGTGAGCGGTGCGTTTGTCTTCGAGTTGTTGCCAACCGAGATACAGTGCGCAGATGCACAATCCGAGAATCGTGAACGTCCAGAGCGGCGACTTTTTTTGCTCTGCCGGTAAAGCCGGCGACGAAGCAAAGAGAGCCGGTGACTGTGTCGCCGTTCTGGGCTTAACGGGAAACAAACGACTCCAAAACGATGCCGGTTTGACCGGTACCAACGCCGTTGATGAGTCGTAAGGACGAAAATGTTTGGACTGTTCGGATGCAGAATTTTTTGTTTCCGACATATTCGTATTGGTGGTTAATGCATCGTAACATTTGAATCGGCATTCCCTGCTGGTTCGAGCAGGTTCGCCGAGAACGTTCGACAAAATGTGATGAATAGACGCAATTTCAGCGAGATATTTATCGGCGGAGAGACAATAGACTTCGAATTTATCTTGGACGTTGCCGGGCATTTGATGATCGAGATATTCGGCGACGTAGTTGGGATCGAGTTCTTCTTGGCGGTCAACGAGACCGGGTACACCGAGAGTGGAATTGCGAACGACGGAACGGATGCGTTGAAGGGATGCTTCGGCGTGTTGATCGGTCGGCAGAAGTTGTTCTAATCGCCGATGTTGTTCGACATCGAAGACGTTGTCTTCAAAAGCCAAAAGGGTGCGCAGTGAAAGCCGCATTTTGGGAAAAACCGTGAAACTCTATTATTTCTCTGAGGGAATCATGCAGAAATCGGAAAAATGTGTCAAGAGCAATTTTTCGCTTGACTTCTCTGTTTTCACATGGTACAATAAGGGGGTACTGGATTTATACCTACATAAACTATAAGGAGCAGAACTATGCAACGCAGCGTCATTTTAAACTCCTCTAACAATGGGGGGGGGGGGGGTATCGAAAGCCCTTAACATACAAGGACTTACGGCGACACAATGCCTTCACTCTTGTCGAACTTCTCCTCGCCT
>Ga0082212_10008878_pt1 | contig 13042 bp, 19 predicted proteins | sample TergutNt197P3_FD_71548 | JGI IMG/M metagenome (GOLD analysis project Ga0082212, IMG submission 71548) | Neocapritermes taracua P3 segment gut microbial communities from Petit-Saut dam, French Guiana - Nt197 P3 | ecosystem: Host-associated > Arthropoda: Insects > Digestive system > Gut ... | reverse complement strand
CTTGAGGTAGACCCAATGCTTATAGTTCAAGGCTGGACAATGAGTAAGGTGCAGGTTAAGCCACGAACAATGATACAGTTGCCACCTGACGCTAAGATAACTCCGTTCTCACTTAATACTCCAAGTCTTGATAACTATAACCAAGACCACTCTCAAGGACAGGCTCTTATCTATCAGCTTGCTGGCTATCCAGAAGCAAATATACCAGGAGATGTCTCTGGCTCTTCTGCTATCGGAAAGACACCAACTGCTATCAAGCAAGCACAGGCTAACATTGAAGCTGCTGATAATCAGGTTCAGCATAACCTCAAGTTATTCTTAGAGGAACTGTTTGTTGAAAGTCTAAAGATTTATTTTGATAACTTACCAGATGAGTTTCTTGTTGAGGTAAGCCAAGAGTATGAACAACGTCTTATTCCAATAGCACCAGAGCGGTTTGTTGCTGACCAAGTAGTTATCATAAGCAATCAAGACTTGAGTATGTTTGACTACGAGATTGAGATAGAGAGTGGAAAAGATGATGTTGATAGCATGAAGCTAGACAGCATTATGAAAATGCTTGGTCTGCTTGAGCAGTCTCCAATGCTTGCCCAGAGAGTGCAGGTGCTTGGCATTGCTGATGACTTAATAAAAGAGATTATCTTTGCTACTGGATTGAATAACGACAACATAGCAAAGAAACTTAGCTTCTTAGATAACCCGAATACTATGGGCATTGGACAACCAGGTGGCGATGCAATGGCTGGTATGCCAGTACCTCCAGAGCAAGCAATGGCTGAACAGATGATGATGCAAGGTGGTATGCCTAACCAAAATCCGATAGTGCAGACACAACCTCAGAACCCTGTTAGACAACAAGGGGTGATGTAGTATGGCGACAACCTACACAGGTGGTTTAGCTGGTGCTATAAGTAGTGCTCTTGGAGCAGGTAATAACTCTCAGTATGTTGACAATAACACACGTAACACTGGGTATCTGTTGCCTGGTGACCCTCATTACAACGAAGCACTTGCTACTGGGAACAGTGCTTCTGCTCCTGCGTCAACTGTACAAAATATACAGAACCAATACGGAACAAGTACTGTAAATACAACATCTAGTGGAGGTAGCGTAGGTGGAGGTGGGCAAGCTGCGCCAACTACTCATAATCTTACACTTAACACAACTGTTAAGATTGAAACGAATGAACTTGATAAGCCAAAACCAGCAATGGGAAGTAAGGCTTATGAAAAGCTAAGTGATGAAGAAAAGTATCAAAATGCACTTCAATGGCAGAAATGGTATCAGGCAGAAGCAAAGCAAGCGTTGTCTGAATACAATGCTGCAAAACTTGAGCTTACTCGCCTTGAGATGCAGTATCCAGAGTATAATAGAAGTCAGTCACAGTCACAGGCTATTCTTAATGCTCGTGCAAAAGTTGCAAAGCTAGAAAATGCCTATAATACTGCTAAGAACTACGCAGATAACATAAGTGCAAGCAAATCAGTAACGGACGCTGGCACAAAAGTAAGTGGAGACAATGTCACTGGCTCTGTCACTACGTCTTATGTTATTACAGATAAAGATGGAAAGACTGTCTCAACGTCATTTACACAAAACAGCGATAATCAAGGAATGACTGCTTCTGAGCTACGTAGCAAGCAGGAAGCAGATAGAAATAGGCTTGCTCAGGCAGGTACTGCTGAACAGCGTGCTGCTGCTGAACAATCTATAAATGAAAGCCAAGCTGCTGCTGAACGTGACTTTGCTCACAACTCAGCAATGACTGAACTTGAAAATTATCGTAATCAGTTTCAAGGAAATCTTGATAAGCTAACTCAAGACTATCAAGCAGACCAGCTACAGAGCAACCAAGATTTGCTTATGTCAAGCAATGAGACGTTTAGAAATGCCGTACAAAATAGTCGTGAAGCAAACCAAATACTGAGCCAATATAATCTAGGTGGCTCCTCGCTTGGTGGACGGCTTGACCAGATTGCAGCAGAAGCAGCTAATCAGTCAAATCAAGTATCTGCACTTACCTATAACCAAGCAATGCGTGAAGCTGATAGGAATTATGGCGATGCAAGGTTGGCTCTTGAAAACCAGAGAGCTGATAGAGAAAACGCTTATAACCAATCTTTTGCTCAGGCTAATGCTGACTATCTTAGTCGTATGGCAGGAATAGCTGGAAACTCTGCTTTAGATATGTCACAGTACGCTAATGCTGACTACTGGTATGGCACTATGTTTGACCAGCAAGGAAATAGACTTGATAATTTTGCTGGAACTGGAACGTATGACAGCAAACAAATGCGTGACTGGGCTAACCAGCAAGCAGCAAAATATCAAGGTCTACAAGACCAGTATGCTCAACAACAACAACAGTATTCTACTCAGCAAGCAGGCACTGTTGCCAATCAGTATGTCTCTCAGTATCAGACACCAGCAGCACAAACATATGCTACTGGGTTGAAATCATATACACCAGTAAACTCAAATACGTCTATACTTGGTAATACAGAACTACAACCACGCTTAGAGCAAGAGAAAGAGGGTCAGTTATGACAACAACAATGAACATAAGAGACTTTCCGAGAGGAACAAATCCTCCTATTACGTTTAATATGACAAACCCAGATGGTTCTCCATTTTCGCTTGCAAAAGCAAGTGGAGAACTTGGCTGTGTTGTTGCTATGGTCATTAGAGAAGAGCCGTGGGAGGATAGTGACAATGATGATACCGCCTTAATCAGAAGGCGTGTTGGTTTTTGGAATGTTGATACTCAAGACGATTTCTTTTTAATAAACAATCCGCAAATTGGTGACTTATGTTGGGTAAACTTCCCAGCACCAGACGCTCTTGATGGTTCAGTTTTTTTATTTGATGGTCTAAGTTGGAACTTTGGAGAAACAGACGAGAATAGAATACTTGATGGAATGTTTACACTAAGGTTTACAAGAGAGGAAACCTTGTTGCCTATTGGTAGATATTACCACTCAGTTGATATAATGTTCCCTAACGGTGAGGTATCCAAAGTAATGCGTGGCACAATAAATATAACAAGTAATACGATAAATGAGATTTAGGAGAAACCATGACTGATATAAACGTTGATGTATCTTTAGGTGGAACTCCTATAGTTGTAAATGCTACTGTAGCTTGCGGAGCTAGTGGACCACAAGGACCGCAAGGAATACAAGGACCACAGGGACCACAAGGAGAACAGGGAATACAAGGTCCTGCTGGTCCGACAGGACCACAAGGAGAACCAGGAGGCAGCTCGTCTGGTGGTATTGAAGAGGCACCTATAGATGGATTACAATATGTAAGGCAAGACGCTACATGGATGGAGATTTCAATGGATACAACAGGTATAGAAAATAAGTTAGATGAAATTGTGGTTGGACTGTCAAGCATAAACTCAACGCTAAAAGGTTATGTACTATTTATGCAATCTAACCAAGGATACACTACCACTGAAATGCCAGGGTTTATCGGAGTTGAAGTTTCTAAAAGTATTCTTGGTGGTGTTATAGCACCAGAATACCTATGGGATATAGACCAAAATTACTTTATGGATAATTATGGTTATGCTGTCAAATTCAATGGATGGATTGATGACTATTCTGGTGCTATATTACAGCCAGGTGATACTATTTTGGTACGTCAGCCACCATTTTCAGCATATAACGTACATTCTTTTACTCCAGAATTTGTAGAAGACGAGGATTAGAATAAGTGGAAATTAACAATGTCTTAGCAACCATACTAGAAGCAGCAGGGGCGTTGGTGGTAATCGCTGCTGCTGCGGGAGTTATATATAAGTGGATACTTCCGATATTTAGGATACGGTCTGATGTAGATGAGTTGAAGCGGAGTGTCGAGAGGTTAGAGATGAAATCGTCTGATGACTACAAACGCCAAATAAGTATGAAAGATTTGTTGTATACTATAGGAGAAGCAATGCTTGTCCAGATGCACCAAACAAATCATTCTGATGACGAGCAAAAAAAGCGTGAGGAAATTGACAATGCTTACAAGAAGCTGCAAGCGTCACTTATTCGCGCTGGTTCAGAAGATTTAGATTAGAATAATTTCTACTATTGTAGATGAGGAGAGTATAATGGGAAGATTTAGACGAGCAAGCTCTAGCGACAACTCAGAAGCATTTGAAACTCAAGTAGTTCAAGCACTTGATAATGGAGATGGCACTCTAGGTATCACATTTTCAAACATATCAACTTGGGCTGACGAGTGTGATTTTATAACTTACTCTCGTGACGTTAATACAAGTGAAATAGACGAACAAACTCGTATCGTTTGGACTGGTGTTAAAGTAGACAATACCCATGTTACGGCTACTCGTGTTGGAGGAACTGCTCCTGACAATCAGCTTGATGGTAGCTACTTTGGCACTGTTGTACCTACTCATTTTTGGGCTAACAATATAGTTGAAGCACTTACCGAGTGCTTACCTGACGATGGAGAAAATGGTATTCGTGGACACGATGGAAACTATCTATCATTCATAGTATCACCAAACCAACCGTCTCCAGTACAAGGCAGAACTATTGTCTGGTTTAGACCTATAAATTAGGAGTAATCATGGCAGTTACTTCTGGATATTACCCAAGCTCTACTGGGTCAGCACATGGAACAAGTAATGGTACATACCGAATGAAATTTGACTATGAACTAATAAATAATAATAACAATCAGTCATACAAAATAACAACTCGTACAATCGGGCAAAATAAAGGTAATTATGATTGGTATGGAATAGTTAATTGTTATGTAAATGGTTCTTCTGTTGGTCAAAAAAAAGGTGGAAAATCAAGTGGAGCTTCAAGCAGTTTTTTTGACTTTGCGGATACTGGAACAATAACAACAACAGTGTCAAGACCAGCTATTGGAGCATCTGCACTGACACGTAGTGTTGGTTGTCGTATGCGTATCTATACATACTATTCAAATATGTCTGCTGAGAATGGAACACTCAAAGGACAAACTAACCGCTCTGGTGCATCTGGTACGACAGCAATTAAAACTCTATCTATACCCGCAAGGGCAGGGCTAGGAACACCAGCAGCTCCACTTGTAAGTGGTGGTGGTAACTCAAGAATAGTCACTGTTCCTGCCGTTACAAATGGCAGTGAATATGTTTTATTCTATAATACCAACACTGGTCTTGAGAGATACGGTTTAGTAAACAATTCGTCAAGAGTATTAAATCTACTTGCAAATAGGTGGTATACATTCTCATATCAGGTGCTTGGAACTGGTGGAGATACAAAAACAAGCCCATCTACCGCCATTCATCTGACAACTCCAACAGCACCATCTAACCTGCTTGCTGCAAGTGTAGCTGGTACAACTAATGTTAATTTAACATGGTCAAACAACGCACAATTTCCTTGGAGAGTTGAAATTGAAAGAGCGACAAACAGCGCATTTACAACTGGAGTAACACTAGTTTATGATGGAGCAGCTAAAAGCTCTCACACTGACAGTGTAGCTGGTGGACCTTTTTATTACAGAGTAAGAGTAAGAACACTACCAGATGGCTCCGCAGCAGGCGGTTCAACGATTGCTTCTGGCGGAGGAATAATAACTAACTGGAGTAATGTTTCTCAGGTTACTACAATTATTGCTCCTACTGCTCCAAGTAATCTAAAGAGGAACACTCCATTTGATAGCAACACATTTTCGCTTAGTTGGAACAACAATGCAACAACTCAAGCACCTTGGTCATCTGTTCAGTATATGGTTTCAGATGATGGCATAAACTGGATTGGTGATGACAACGGAAATCCTCTTCCTATAAATACTGATGGTCCAGCTACATTAGTTCTTCCAGACGATGTTCCTGACGCAAGAATATACTTTAGAGTTCGTTCAGTAAATCCAATCGGAACAAGCGAATGGGTTGTCTCTCCAGCTATGTTTGGAATAACTCCAGCACCACGAATTGATAGTATAACTAATGACCGTTTTAGTACTGACTGTACATTCTCTTATGATATATATTATCCAGATGACTTGTATGAAGATGAGTACATATCTCCAGATGGTACTGGTAGTGCAGTTCCGATAGGTTTTCCACAGGCGCAAGTTTCTTTTTCAGACGATGATGGCGTAACGTTTGGAAACTGGATACCTGTACCAAGCACAAAGCTGAGTGAAGAAACAGTCGGAGATAGGCTTACTCATACGTATATGTGTTCTCATGAGGTTACTGAACTTACAACAAAGCGATTTAGATTTAGGTCAATAGTTGGAATAAGACCAGACGACAGTGGTAGAACAAGCCAGTGGACTGAAACAGAGCCAATAGAAGTCCAATTTGAACCTCTTGCTCCAACGGCTACTTATGATAAAGAAACTCAAACTCTATCAATGTCTGCACCTGTTGATAATGTATCAGATGAAGATAGAACAATTAGATTATTGATAGATGGCATTGAATACGATACGTGGATAACTGATGGAGGAATTTGGGAGCTTGACATAACACCATTTTTGCCATCGTCAAGGTTTACAATTCAAATGGAAAGTTCTACTTACTTTGGATTTTCTCGTTCACAAATACAAACCATAAACTTTGATGATGTGACTATTGGCGGAGCAAGAGGTCAATCATTCCGTGTAGCTTTAGTGTACGAGGATGGCACTGTCCACCAAGCAGCAACCACCCTCATAACCTAAGAACCCCGCCATTCCTAGCCTGCGTTCGTCAACGCTCCCTACTTATGCCTAACGTATAGTCTACATAAGTACATCTACCTATCAAGAAAATCCCACCTATTGCTTGCAGCAAGCATTTTCCACAGAGCCATTTTGTCTTTGTCGTTCCAATCAGCAAGAACCCTTTTCTTTAGGTTCTCAAGCTGTTTCTCAGAACCATTTGAGTTTGACCATTTGTTATATAGTAACTCACAAAAACTATCAAACTCAAGTACATCTTTCCCACTTCTTTTTCTAGCCATTACTTCAACTTAATCTTTTGTCCAACGGTTATCAAGTTTGCATTTTTGATGTAGTTGAGAGCAATCAACTTTGCAGTTGTCGTACCATACTTAGCAGCAATTCCTGAAAGTGTTTCGCCTTTTTTGACTGTGTGAACCGTTGCCTTTGCTGGAGTTGTCGTAACCTTTGCTCCTGAGAGTTTCGGTATTTCAACCGTGTTGATTTTCTTAATATCACTGTCACTATATCCAGCTTTCTTTAGGCGAGTAATTCTCGTATCTCCATTGCCCCAGTACGTCCAAGGCTTCTTGCCAGAACTATCAACGTAACTACACTTTCCAGTCCAGATTTCTTTTGCCACCGCTGCAAGGCTAATCTTTTTCCACTTAGTAGGAGCAGGAGCAGGTGTGACTGGCTTGGGAGCAGCAACCTTGAGTGCTGGTTTCTTGACTTTATACTTGTCAAACAGTGTCTCAACTGTCTTTGGCATACCTTTACCGTCAAGAGCATCGTTTACTGTCTTAGTAATCTCTAGAAACTTGCTCTGCAAATAAGGACCAGGGCAACTTGTTGCAATGAACATATTGTGTCGTGTCATAGTTCCTAGCGTTGTTCCTGTGTAGTTAAGCCTAAACCCAAATGTCATGCACTCCCAAATAAGATTAGCAATCAGTTTCTCAATCGCTTTGTCTGATACGAACCAGTTAGGAGCACCCGAGATATTTGCTACTTCATAGGTGCAAGAAACAAGGTCATTCGCCCTATTGCTTGAAGTGCCTGGTGCTGTTTCATAGTAACAACCTTGCACCATACGACCATCAGAGCCAATGCAGTTTGTTGCGCTTGCTCCACGAGAAGCATTAGTAAATAGTTTTGCAGCAGCGTCAGCAGTCATATTGCCAGCCATATGATGGGGTGTTGCTTTGCTAATGTTCTTAATACTTCTTGCTCCGTGAGTGTTGTTTGACGCAGCGATAATAACTGCATCTGCAAAAGGAGATTTAGTATTCGCCATTTAACTCACCCTTTCTCATTTGCTGTAGGTGTGCTTCCATTTCTGAAGTACATTCTTCTGTCACTGGCAGCTCAACGTCAACTTCCTTGTGATTGACAAGTTCAATCTCTGGTTGAAACTGAGCAAGAATAGACCTGAGATTGTCTATGATACTACTTCCTAGAATACTCATTTTACTTCGTCTCCTCTCAGTGTGTTAGACAAGTGGATGATATTTTTCATCAGTTCATTAAGACAAATATCTCCATTCTTTACACCGTCAATAGCAATGTCTGCTTTCTGTGCTGGCGTTGTCAACGAGCAGTTATACCACGTTGCTCCAACTGCACCAAAAATTGTTCCAAGCAGTGTCACAAGTGTATAAACCATGTTCTCATCAATCGCCAACGGAGTGATACCAAAAGCACCAAGAATAATGTTCAAGATACTAATAGATAGCACAATTACCGATACAATACTCTGCTTTCGCATACTTATTCACCGTCCTTAAACTCAAGTGTGTCAACCAATTCCATTTTTCTCTTTTTACCATAGAGCCTTATTATAGGTACTTCGTGTGTGCCAATGCCTAGAATAAGCCTGTCTCTGCTCACTAACAATTTCTTGTCTGGCGAAGCGACAATAGCCCCGTATTCTTTCAGTTGTGGTTTTGATTTATTTGCTACTGCTACAACTGAAATATCTGCACCCTCTAGCACAGCACGATTATCTTTCACGATATAAACTGTTGGAGAACCAGAGCGACAAGTACCAACGCTTATTGCAACTTGCTTAACGCTTGTAGGTTCTTGTTTGAACACTGGGTCGAATCTCAATGCTGCTCTTTCGTTTATCTTTTCAAATATCCAATATCCAACATTTTCAAACAGTTTCTCAGAGCTTGTTGCATTACAAAAAGCAACATCAACAAATCCTTTTTCGTTATATTCTAATCTGTGTAGTTTCACTATTTCTCCTTTCTCTTTTAGAGCGTGAGCCACCATTTAGATGGCTCACTGATTTTCTATCGTGGATTACGCATGGTGTTGTGGTGCTGGTCGTGATGACCATCTTTCCCAATCCAACCCATGTGATACTTGATATGAACTGCTTCGCTCAAAGCATTAACAGTATCATGAACCCTCGGTCTGAGTGGTCCACGATGTGCCTTGTGCTCTGCAAGGTCACGCTCTAAATCATCAAGCATTTCACTTATTGCTTCGTCCACGAGACTGCTTAGTCTGTGCATTGAAACCCCTAACTCTCGTATCTGATGGACTTGACTTACCTGTTAAATAGCCACGCAAAACATCAACGTCACTTTCCTCAAACTTAACTTCAAGGAAAGGTATTTTGACTGGACCATTTTGCTCAAGTGCTTCTTTGATGCTGTCACACATTGTGTCAACATCGCCTACCTTGCCGTCCTCGGTAACTACACCAAGTGCGCTAAAAATAGGGTCACTTGCAATTTGGTCAAAGTACTTTTCAATCAAACCGCTTGACTTTGCTTGTGCTATTGCAGCAGCAATGCCAATCTTTTTGAATGTTGTTGCTCCCTCCATCGCAGGGATAACTTCATTATCAATATAAGCAGCAAGTGCTACTTCAAGTTCAGCCAAGTCCATCATCTAGTCCTTTCTAGGCTGCTGGCGTGGTTGCAGCAGGTGTAGTGCTGCTATCACAAACTCCAGCAAGCGCAGGGTTAATAACCTCAGTACAAGGAATGTACTTCTTAGTTTCGGGCATCTTGCACCAAATGCGCTCGTCTCCGTACTGAGCTTCAAGTTTATCAACGTCAACCTTGTTCTTGAGCTGACAAATCTCTTTTTGCAAATCTTCAAACTTACACGTCATGTCGCGATACAAAGCAAAATCGCCACGCTCGGCACACTGCTCTGCTTTAAGAATAGCTACCTCTTCACGCAAGTGAGCTGCTTCTTTCGTTTCATAACAACCACACTCTCCGTGATGACCATGACCGTCATGTCCGTAACCACCGTTACCAAACAGACCACGACCACCGAAACCACCGTTCAGCCCACCAGCAAACAAACCGAGAGCTGTTCCTGCGATACCGAGACCAAGCCCAGCACCTGCTACGCCCTTGCTGGCGTACTCTTTGTGTCCGTAATACTCCATAATAACACCTACTTTCTGATACGAATTACATTGTTGTGCGCACAACGTAATTATACCACGTCTACCAACTTTCGTAGCTTGTTTGAAACTCCTCTGGCTGGTTGTAGAATTGAGAGTAAGAGAAAGCAGATACACTCTCGTATTCAGTTTGCACTAGGTGTGACTGTTGAGTACACATATCATAGATGTACGCCAGCATATCAACGGCATCGTCCGTCTGGTTCTTTCCCTTTATATTATAAGAAGTAACTTGATTGTATAAGTCGTACCACATATTCTTCCAACCAACAGGAAACCAGACGTTCTGTTGAACCCATCCTGACGATTGGATAATCCGTGCTTCCTTGTTTGACGTTTGTATTTTATCTAAGAAAACACAGGACTTATTGTGAACCAGACGGCGCACGTTGCGGGCGAACAAACGACCACCATTGTTTGCTTCTGTGAACGCAACTCGCACATTCCATCTATCAAACTTCTGTGCAACAGCAATCTCGGTTACTTCCATAGGGCTATCTGATAGGACATAATCAAGCAGATAAGCAATACCATCACGCTCAATATATATCCCAGCACAAAGAAAGTTGCTACCTCTATCAGCAGTATCAGTCACTGCATAAACATATTCATTTGGTGCGGGTACAACTTCCTGTGGTTTATACTCATTAAAATCTCTATATAAACGACCAGCAATATCAACTGGTCTTTGTTGATAGTTTGCCATGAGAATATCATGGTTCATGTTTCGTGCTTTTTCTTCCAAAGAAACTTCATCTAGTATCTCAGGACAAAGAAACACTTTCTCTCCATCTTCCGTTTCATTCCAAGCACAGTAGTCAACGTGTTCACACTCAAAACTATCAAGTATGCGACCAGACAAATCGTCTGTAGCCCATCTAGTTGAGACCATAATAACTTTCCAGTCTCCCTCAAGACGTGACATCATGGTATTAAAGAACCACTCTGCTTGTGTCTCTTTTGCAAGGTCGCTGTATGCTTCAAGAGAGTTTTTGATAAGGTCGTCAGCAAAAAGGAGTGTACAACCTATGCCTGTAGCAGTTCCGCCAGGTGACGTTGCGAGATACGATGGAACAGGAGAACCGTCTAATGCCCACATATCAGCAGCAGCGTCTCCTTTACTGACTGTAATGTTTGGAAACACATCAGCGAACTGTAGCTTGCTGCTTTGACCACTTGGCGTTTGTATTGCGTTTCTTACACGCTTTGCGAACTGTCCAGCAAGTCTCTCATTATATGAGCAAGTTATAATGCGGTTTGTAGGGTCTGAGCCAAATAGCCACTCAGAGAAAAGCTGACCAGTAAGCGACTTACAAAAGCGTGGTGGCATATTGACAACCATGAAACGCTTGTCTGTCTGCTCCCAGAACTTCTGAATACGAACGCACAAGTCTTTAAGCCACGGTCTATCTTCTTTGTAGATATCAGGCAATCGTAGCTTTGCGTAATTCCAAAAACTCCTGCGAGACAGCTCAATAGCTAAGAGCCTTTCGCTTGCTGCGTCAACTTTAGACATTATTTTCTCTCACTAAAAATTATATAGAAAAACAGTGCTGAAAAACATAGTACAAGAATAATAAATATTATATATATTGTTAGGTTACTCATTTCTTACCACTCAATCTGTGTTTTGTCTAATTGAACTTCTTTTTCAAGTTCAGTTTCAATGTGAAAGTTATGCGCTGCTTGCACGAACATCTGTTGAACAGGAATAAGTATCTCAGCAGCTTTCTTGCGAGCAGCAATCTCAAGACGAGAACCGACAAGCGGTAGCGTATCTACCCGATTAAAGCTGTCAATCTCATTTTGTAGATAGTCTGCATAATGTCTGAATGTTTCTGCTACGTCTTGTCCTGTGTACGTGTTGCTCATACAAATCTCCTTTCAAACTCGTGATTAAGAGCAATAATCATACGCCTATATCTCAATGGATTGTTCTGTCGCTTGCACCAATGGATACAGTTTTCAATATGCCTGTTACTCATGTTCTTAAATCGTGTTCCATCTTTCCACATACCCATCTCAGCTAACTGGTCTGGTGTTGGAACGCCATTTGACATATCTTCATACATGCTTGTATAGTCTGGATAGAGTTCAATAACATTATTCATCTATAACCACCTCACATTCTTCTGGTTCTTCTGGCTCACCAAGCAATGCCCTTATCTCGTCTGTAGTAAGCTGCTCTATCTGTGATATGCGCTTGCTTACTATCATCTGCCTTGTCTCGCTCTTGCCTAACCCCTGGTCCAAAATCTTGTGAAGGTCATTTATGTCACCATCAAGAATTGACTGTGCATATCTGCGAACCATAAACTCAACGTGCATATCATCAGCAATCATAATGAGTTGACCCTCAGTGAGATTAGACAGCCGTGCAATCTTATCTCTGACCGTATTGCAGCTAGCAAACAGTGTGTCTGGTTGGACACGCTCCTCGGAAGTAAACGTTTGCAACATTCCATCTATTCTCATGAAGTCTTTCATCTTTGCTTCATGAGGGAGTGGGAAGCTGTCTATGCTCACGCCTGCCTGCTCAAGAGCAAAGCGAGAGACAGCATACTTGAACATTTCAAATGTAGCAAAGTCAGAGACAACATTAGCTGCTCCGTCTATCTCTCTGCCAAAGTCAGAAGCCAGCTTGTCAATAAAACTGTACCTATCTTGCTTATCTTGTTCAGATAACTTCATTGTCTACCTCAATGATAACTGCTGCACACATTCCACCAGTACAATCCTGCTTGCATATATCAACACGCTGTCTCTTTTCACACAACAACTCCATTGCTTTATGTCGGTATGCTTCGTTGCTTTCATCAAGCTCCATATCCTCAACTAAAGAGATAGCAACATCTAATCCGTCAGCCATGCCCTGATAATCGAAGTTAGAAGTTTCTTTGAACTCAGCTATTAGTTCGTTGAACTTGTGATAGAGCTTT
>Ga0082212_10008877_pt1 | contig 13043 bp, 10 predicted proteins | sample TergutNt197P3_FD_71548 | JGI IMG/M metagenome (GOLD analysis project Ga0082212, IMG submission 71548) | Neocapritermes taracua P3 segment gut microbial communities from Petit-Saut dam, French Guiana - Nt197 P3 | ecosystem: Host-associated > Arthropoda: Insects > Digestive system > Gut ... | reverse complement strand
CCCCGTTATATCATTCTTGACTTTGCTCAAATCAAAGAAGAAGAACCTGTTTCTACAGAAGAAGCCATGACCTCCGTAAGAAAATATTTAAAAAAACACCTCCCGGCTTTTCAAGAGTTGGCAAAATAATTTTCTATGAAACGCATCTCACTGGAAACGTTAATCGCCATGCATAGCGAGCTTATAACCCAGACTGGCGGTCTTGATGGCGTACGGGATTTAAATATGTTAGACGCTTCTGTCAATTCGCCTTTTCACACATTCGGCGGACAATATTTATATCCTACCATCCAGGCAATGGCAGCACATCTTACCTTTTCATTAATCAAAAACCATCCCTTTCTTGATGGCAACAAACGTATCGGCATTTTAGCTATGTTGGTATTTTTGGAGTTAAACGGTCTTCCGCTAGTTTGTACCGATGATGAGCTTGTCTCTTTAGGTTTGGGTCTTGCCGAAAGTTCTATTGATGAATCAGAGTTAATTGATTGGATTATTTCACACAGCTAAAAAATAATACGTTTTACCCTTTCCATCACTCCCTAAAAATCTGCGTATCCAACACCAGCTTTTCCTTAGCAGGAAATCTTTCCTCAAACACTCCCAACTCATCCTTATCAACTTTATAAATCTCGCCCTCAAAAAATTTTCCGCTGATATTTTCCAGCGCTTTTGGAAATAATTCCAGCGCCATTAAAGCGTCATTATACTTGCCTTCCATGTCCGTAATTCCGTATTCTTCGCAGTTTTTAAAACCAAATCTATGGTAATATTTTGGGTTTCCATAAATAATAATTGCATTAAAACCCATTTCGCGGGATTTATTAATTGTATGCTCTATTAACTTCCTGCCTACTCCCTTTCTTTGATACATTGGTAACACGCTTACAGGGCCAAATGTTAGAACGTCATGCTCTTTGGTAGCGCTTATTATTTTTGCCTTAACATAAACAATGTTACCTGCAATTTCATTATTATGAACCGCAACATAATCAAGCTCTTTAACAAATTCTTTTGCCTTTCTCAGGTTATGGATCAACAAATGTTCATCGCATCCCGGTTTATAAATATTCCAGAATGCTTCCCTTGTCAGGTTTTCAACTGTTTCATAATCTTTTTCTTCTTCCAGTCTTAAAGTGACTTCTATTGATTCTTTATTTTTATACTCGTGGTCGAACCAGTGTTCATAGGTATATTGTCCAAAATGTTTTCCGCCAATTACCATATTTTTTCCAAATCAATAGTATTATTTTTTTTAGTTAAATGTCAATGTTTTATCATTTGTTGATTTTCGTTCTTTGATAATATCGTCGGGGTTAATATCGCCTGTCAGTAACGGCGACAATTGATTATGAATTTTTCCATTTTTTATAACGTTACTTCTGTTGTTGTTTGCATAACAATAGACGCAGCCGTTGGAACAGGTGTTATATTCGCCGATATCAACGCTTTTTACACAGCCGCATTCCAGCCTCTGATTTTTGTCTTTTTCAACAAGCAGATTACATCCTGCTATCTTTGAGATTAATTCATCATCAATGCAACGGGCATGGGTTATACCGTATTTAGAAAGGTCAATGTCTTCAGCGCATGTGTCAATTGAAAGATGATTTATTTTTGCGATTTCAGAAAATTTTTCTGCAATAATATTTTTTTCTTCTGTTGAAATTTCTGTAATATTCAAAGGCTTGATGTTTTCTGTTATCTTTTTGTAAAAATCAATAAAACTGATCGTTACTTTTTTTGTATAACCATTCAGAGCGCCGGCAAATTCTTCAAACTTGTCTGTGTGATACGCAATATTATATTTGCTGTTAAGCAAAATTGGATCATAGCGCCATATAACTCTTTGCGGGCTAATTTTATCTGATAACTTTTTGAAAGTATCAATTATTTCATTTTTAGGCGGAAGGTTTAGCTCTATATCCTGATCGTACGGATTAAGTGTAAATGAAAAATAATATGTGTAATCCTTAATTAAATCAAGTTTATCGATCATTGGGCTGGGGTTTTTACTCCAGAAAACAATGCAGTCAATAGAATCGGGGTGCAATTTTATTTCGCTAATTTGGCTTGAAATAAACGGGTTTCTTACATATACAACTTTTTCTTTTATCCTGTTATAAAACCATTCTGAAAAGTACGAAGGTATATCCGTTCTTCTGCTTGCACTGATTATCAATGCTTCCACTCTGCTTGTATTCTGTCCATTGTTTCCATAAGAACCAGAGATTCATCCAAGGTCATTATTTCGCTTTCAATTTTTCCCTCTTTTATACACTTTATCACTTCTTCGGCTTCATAATTATATCCGTTTGAAACAAAATTTTCCGGTGTATAATCAAGTACATCCTGCTCGCCTGTAAAAAGCCTTGCGTTACGCGCCCAAATGAAATTGGGAATATGTATTCTGCCCTGTGTTCCGTAAATCCATGCGTCGTTTGTCATTTTTGTACGAAGCGCTGAAGCCGCATATGCTATCCGCCGTCCGCCGTAACAGAGAATTGACATATTTTGTTCATCAACTCCTGTTGGGCCGAAAAAGGCTTTAGACTTTATTTCTTCAGGTTTTTTACCGCCAAAAACCATGGAAATAAGCGAAAGGGGGTAGATTCCGGCATCCAGCAATGCCCCACCGCCCAAATCAGGGTTGAACAGTCTGTTCTGCGGATCATAGGGAGCGTTAAACCCAAAATTGGCTTCTATCATTGTAACTTCTCCAATGCGGTTTTCAGAAAGCCATTCTCTTGCCTTTTGAAGCGGCGGGGTAAACCGTGTCCACATTGCTTCCATTAAGAAAGTTTTGTTTTCCCGCGCGGCGTTTATCATCTCTTTAAATTCAACGGCATTTATCGCGCATGGCTTTTCGCATAACACAGCTTTTTTCGCCTTGAGGGCCCGTACAGTCAAATCTTTATGGGTTGTGTGAGGAGTTCCGATATACACTACATCAATTTCCGGATCTTCCAGCATTTTGTCGTAATTGTCAAAAATCTTTTTGATGCCGTATTTTGCGGCAAAGTTTTGAGCGTTTTCTTTTGAGCGGGAAACTACCGCGGCGGCGCAGCCTCCGGCCGCTTTCAAGCCGGTTATAAATTTGTTTGTGATTCCGCCGCTTCCGACAAGCGCCCAGTTGACATTATCTTTCAAAATATTACTCCACTTTGAATTTTGAAACTTCGGCAGACAGACTGGAAATGCAATCCTTATTTGTTTTGCTTATATCATTTACCTTGCGTACCGCAGTATTTATCTGTTCCGCTCCGTTTGCCATTTCGCTCATACCGTCAGAAATTTCAACAGTTACCTTCTCAAGGTTTTTGCTTTCCTGAATAACTTCCTTACTGCTTGCAAACATTTCCTCTGCGCCATGTTTTACTTTTTCTGTCAGTTCATTCATTATGGCGACTGCTTCAAGAATCTGCTGGCTGCCCTTTCCCTGTTCTTCCATTGCGCTGCGAATATTTGTTTCCTGCTGTGAAACTGTACGAACACGTTCATCAATACTATGAAATTTTTCCAGTACCGTATTGGTCGATGCTGTTATGGTGTCAATTGCGGTTTTAATTTTCTTCAAAACATCGGATATCGTTTTTGACTGTTCAGATGAATTAACCGCAAGTTTACGGATTTCTCCTGCGACTACCGCGAAACCTTTTCCTGTTTCGCCTGCATGGGCAGCCTCTATCGCGGCGTTCATGCTTAACAAATTGGTCTGGCTTGCAATGCTTTCCATCACCGAGTTGATCTGTAAAAGCCCCTCGGATTCCTTTGCGATCTCCTGAATATCCTGCGAGACCTTCTGTAAACTGCTTCGGCCCTCATCAGAAACTTTTATCAGTTCCTGCACGCTTTTCTCGTTATGAATCAATGTATTGGTAACGCTCTGCACATTTGCAAGCATCTCTTCAATAGCGGAAGAAGATTGCGCTACGCTGTCAGTCTGAGCCTCAACATTTTTATTCAGCTGTTCAATATTAACCGTCACCTGTTCCATGCTGGCTTTTGTTTCGATAACCGATGCAGACTGATTAGTCGTTTTTTGCTTAACGGACTGTATAGCGGTTGTAATTTGATTTACAACTTCCGTAGTCTGGTTCATTGTGACGGCGAGATTGTTACCTGCATTAAACGAAGATTCTGCTTCCTTTTTAACATTAGTGATCATATCTTTTATTTTATCTAATGTTACATTGAAATAATTGGCAAGATTCCCAATTTCATCATCACGGGCATTGCTGATTCGTTTGGTCAAATCTCCTTCACCTTGTGATATTTCTTTTACAATGGCGCTGATTTTTCCAATCGGGACAAAGATTTTTCGCAGGAAGAAAAATAAAAGTAAAAGTCCGACGGCAATGGAAATACCGGCAATTACAGCCTGCTCCATTTCTTCAGCCACTATTGAATCATGAAGATACGTCCCGTCAAAATCACAACCCACTACTCCAACAACTTTTCCGACAGAGTTAAATATGGGAGCATAAATGGAAAATAACCAGCCCCATTCTTCCTGATATACCAGATTGCTTAATTCTGTTTTTCCGGTAACAAATACCCTTTTATATGCTTCGTCGTCTTCGATATCTTCCTCATCTCCCAAGTCAGAAAATTCATCAATATCATCAGGTGTCGCACTGCCGTCAATAATATAGTATGCAGTATTCCCGGCCGGAGGAGACATTGTGAAAAGATACTGGCACATGGAAAATTCCTTGATCTGAAAAAGCTGCAATCTGGTTTCTTCATAAAACGGATCGTCTTTATCCAATGAATGAGTCAGCGCCTCGAATGAGTCCCCGTCAATAATGGAGGCTACTTTTTCTGCTATGTAAATACCTGTAGTAGAAAAAGTGTCAATGGTAACATGTGACATCTTCCGCCCGCCCAACACTGCCGACACTCCGACACTGACACTGATGAACAAAGCAAAGCAAATGATAAATTGAAATTTAATTGAATTAAACCATTTCATGTTTTTCCTCTTTTGTATTGATAATATATATGCCTCTGTAATTAAACGCTTGTCTTTAACTTCCTCTCTTTTTCAAAACGGCTGATCGCAAGCTCGATTAACCGTGTGATAAGCTCGGTATATGAAATGCCGCTTGCTTCCCACATTTTTGGGTACATGCTGATTTTAGTGAAGCCGGGCATTGTGTTGATTTCGTTGGCGATTATTTCGCCGTTTTGTTTAAGGAAAAAATCGACACGGGAAAGTCCTTCGCAGCAGAGTGTTTGAAAAACTTTTACAGCAAGCTGTTGAATTTGTTTTTTCTGTTCTTCATCAATTTTAGCGGGAATAATAAGCGCCGCGCCGTTTTCATCAAGATACTTTGCGTCATAAGAATAAAATTCATGGGAGGGAATTATTTCGCCGGGGACTGACGCCTGCGGTTCGTCATTTCCAAGAACGGCGCACTCTATTTCCCGCCCGGGAATAAATTCTTCAATGACAATTTTTGTGTCGTACTGGAAAGCGTCTTTTACCGCCGCGTTAAATTCATCTTCGCTGCGGACTTTGCTTATCCCTACAGAAGAACCCATGTTCGCAGGCTTGATAAAAAGAGGGCTGCCAAGTTCTTTTTCTATTTCTGAAAAAGAGGGTATTTTTTCATGACTCCTGAAGGAAAGAAACTTGCCGATGGGGATTCCCGCATCACGCAGAATCCGCTTCATCAGTTCCTTATCCATTCCAACCGCAGAGCCAAGCACTCCGGCTCCCACAAATGGAATGTCAGCTAACTTTAAAAACCCCTGAATGGTTCCGTCTTCGCCGAACGGCCCGTGTAAAATCGGGAAAACTGCGTCAAGGTGAACAGATTCAAAAATGTTTGCAGTATCATCGAGTCTTTGGTTTTCAGAAAGCGAGCTGCCTGCAAGCGAGCTGCTTGCAAGCAAGCTTCTGCTTTCAGGCTGCAATGCTACAGCTTTTCCTTCAGTGTTCAAGCTGATAAGAGAAGGGTTGTCTGGATTCAGCAAAAATTTCTGTGCGTCATTTAACAACCAGCGCCCTGATTTATCAATTCCTATAAGTACAGGTTCAAATTTTTCTCTGTCAATCGCTTCGTAAATATTCCTTGCGGAAAGAAGTGAAATCTCATGCTCTGCGGATTTGCCGCCAAAAAGTATTCCGACAACTTTTTTTTTCATTTAACGTCCTAATAGCGCCCCGTAAGTCTTCGCCATGGACTCATTCCAAAGCGGGTCATGAAATAAAGCCAGCCAAAAGCAAAGCCGGCAAGGTGGGTAAGATGTGCAACATTGCTGTTGGTTCCGGTGAGGGAAAAAATCAATTCAAGGGCTGTAAAACCGAGCACCATTACAGGCGCGCGAAGGGGAAGAATTCCCCAAAGATAAATAATCGAGTCGGGGAATAGAATCGCATAAGCAAGCTCCACGGCAAAAATCGCGCCGGATGCGCCTACAAGCGGAATTCCTGCTGCGCCTGTAAAATAATACGCAAAACAGGAGAACACTCCCGCAAGCGCTCCTGTAAGCAGGTAATATAGAAGAAACTCGCGGCTTCCCATCTGTCTTTCAACATGGATTCCAAAAATAAAAAGACCAAGCATATTAAAAAGAATGTGCCTGAAATTGGCATGCATAAACATATATGAGATAAAAGTCCAGATCCAGCCCTTGTGTATAACCTGAGCAGGTACCATAGGCATTCTGTCCAGTATATTAATCCAAAAATGCAGCAATTGCTCGCCGGTTTTTCCCCAAGCCAGAATAGTGTAAAGATTTCTGCCAAGTAACCATGTTACCGCAAAAATTAAAACATTTATTCCAATCAGCCAATAAACCATGCCGACATTGGTGTATCTGAACGGCCGCCTGATTAAATTATTCATATATAGAGAATATCTATAAACGGCTTTAAGGGCAATATACAGCCTCATCAACAATGCGCCGGTAATCTTCGATTGTTTCGGCGCGGACTGCCTTTTCCCGCAGAGCCGCTCCGCCTTTGAAACCTTTTGTGTAGGCGCAAAATTGTTTTCGCATTTCAAGACAGGCAGTGCGCTCGCCGATGTCTGCGGAGAGCATTTCAAGATGACGCATTGCCGCGGCTATCTTTGCGGGATACGGCGCGCTCTGCCATGAACCGGTTTCCAGCAGCGCGCGCGTTTCTGAAAAAATAAATGGATTGCCCATCGCTCCCCTTGCAAACATGATCGCCGCGCAGCCCGTTTCTTTTAACATCTGCTGAGCGTCTTCCGGCGTATAAAGATCGCCGGAGCCGGCAACAGGCACTGGTATCCGTGTAACAAGTTCTGCAATATACGGCCACTCGCTTTTTCCGCCGTAATTCTGGCTCCGTGTCCTTGGATGCAGACTCACCATTGCAGCTCCCGCTTCAACCGCGATCCTTGCGCACTCAATGTAATTGATCGATTTGCTGTCCCACCCGGAACGGAGTTTTATCGTTACTGGAACTCCGCTAAGACTTTCGCGGGATGCGCGGACTACTGCCTCCACTACCCTGCCGATATTCGCGGGATTTTTCATAAGCGCGGAACCCGCTCCGTTTTTTACAACTTTTGGAACCGGGCAGCCGGCATTGATGTCCACAGCGTCGGGGCGAAGCGGAGCAAGAAGAACCGCCGCTTTATAGAAGGATTCGCTATCCGCGCCGAAGAGTTGTATCGCATAACGTTCTTCATTTTCTGCGCGGCGGACAAGGGCTGCGGCGGCATTATTAACAGCGACGTTTTTACCATTGTCCCTTATCTGAACACCAAGTCCGTAACGTCCGTAATTCCGGTACAATGCTTCGGCGGAGATTAACTCGGTAAATGAAAAGCAGGCTCCCTGTTCTACGCACAGCGAGCGGAAAGAGCGATCAGTATAACCTGCTACGGGCGCGAGAAAAAGATTGCCGTTTAGCTCAAGAGAACCTATTTTTACTGGACGGTAAAGAGTCACACAGCGCCGCTTTTCAAGCGTTGTTATTCGCCTGGTAAACCGAAAAATTTATTCGCGTTATTCCAAAGCTGAGCGGAAAGAGCCTCTTCATCCATATCAAGCATTTCTGCCATGAAGCGCGCAGTAAGCGGTAAATACTTCGGCATGTTTCTTTTGCCGCGATGATCGGCTGGAACCATGAACGGAGCTTCCGATTCGATTAGTATTCTGTCCACGGGAAGAACTCCCAGTGTCTCGTGCAAATTTTTTGCGTTTTTATAAGTGAGGTTTCCGGCAAAGGAAAAATAAACATTCAAATCCAGCACTTTTTCTGCATAGGCGGCATCTTCCGAATAACAATGAAGCACTCCGCCTCTTGAGGGCAGACGGTCGCGAAGAATGTCCAGCACATCATGACCTGCATCGCGGTTATGGATTATAACCGGCATATTGAGTTTGTTTGCAAGATCAAGCTGAGAGATAAAAAGCTCGATCTGGGATTTTTTATCGCCGAATTTCCGGTAATAGTCCAGACCAATTTCGCCAATGGCGACTACTCTTGGGTTTTGAACAGCCTGCTCAATATTCGAGACCCAATCCCTTCCCGGATTCTGTACCTCAGACGGGCTTACTCCTACTGCGTGGTATACATCCGCCGCAGATTTCAGGTTTTCATAAACCTGACCAAAGTCATGAAGACTGTTGCAGATAGAGACAATTCTGTTAACGGAGACCTGTCTTGCCTCCTGAATAACAATGAGTTGTTCAATTGGGTCTTCAACAATAAGCCCAAGATGGGCGTGAGTATCAAAATACTGCATAGCTTAATCCAAAAGATATGATATTCTGACCCTGCTCCCGGCACCTGACCACTTGGTTCAAGTGGTCAGGCTGATGTCACTTCCCTGACCGGGACAAGTCTTTACCAAACTGGTAAACCCTATTTTAGCATACCTGTTTTCTGCCGTCAATAAAAATATTATGCAAAAAAACTACTAAAACTTCAGTTTCTAGCGGTTCCCTATTGCAGACCGCCGGACGAAGTCAGTTCCTCCCAGCGGGAGGGTTCAAGCACGTCTTTGTCTATGCGGACAAAAACTTCCGGCCTGTAGTCGCTGGTTGGGCGCATTGCATTGCTTGCGTTAAGGTAGCCAAGATTTATTCCGGGAGCGCCGAAACTTCCGGTAAGCTGCATCCTTATCATGGTTTCCGGATTCCTGGTGATAGAATCCCAGGCGCGGGCGGATTCAGCATAATATGCAATGGCTGTTGAACGTAAATTACGGTTTGTAGTCTGATCTGCAAGCATTTCGTATACAACTCCGGCATTGTTCATTGCCATCATGATACGTTCGCCCAATTCAAGGAATTGAGGATTATCGTTGGGCAGAAGTACAGGCATTCTTACTCGCTGACTGTCAAGGACATCAAGCAGACGGTTGTAATACCCTTGAGCCGCGAAATAATCGCCGCGGTGATAAGAAGCATTACCAAGAGCATAGAGAAGCCTTCTGTTCAGAGGAAGATCAGCAGAGGCTTTGACAAGATACTCAAGCGCGTTTCTCCAGTCCTGTTGCTGGTAATACGCCGATCCCATGCGGTACTGAATCTCAGGCGGGGCATAGCCGTAATATTCAGCCTTCTCGTAATCACTTAATGCGGCAGTCATGTTTCCTGATTTTACAAAGTATTCAAGATCGCCCTTTGACGCATAAAGCTGACCAAGCTGAGGAGAAGGGGGAAGCAGGTTTCTGGAAAGGAAATCTTCGTATAACTGTATTCCCTTTACCACCTGTTCTTCGGCAGGGAAGAATTCCCTGTTGTTAACAAGAAGATTCGAATAACGGAAATGGGTATCAACGCGGTATTTGCGGCGCTGTACAGTTTCGGTTCGCGCCAGATCAAAAGCGCGGATTGCGTTTTCAAGCGTGAGCCGTTCGTCATAAGTATTGCCAAGATTATGATGATACCGCGCAAGATGATAGTGCGGCTCCGGCAGTTCAGGATCGCCCCTTACAGCTTCCAGCAGCATGCCGCGAACGCTCTCAATACTTTCGACATATGCATCAGGAACGCCTTTTACTTCTTCAAGCTGTTTGTCCAAAAGGTAGCCGCCAAGCTCCCCTAAAGACGAAGGAGAAAGCGCTGCTTTTTTATCATTTTCAAACCAGGCTCTGCAGTTAAGGACTTCCTTTAAGTTGTCTGTACGGATAAAATATTTCATCATCCGTTCCATAACGGGCGGCGTCCATCCGTATCTCTCCAGCACTCTTGCGTAGGAAAAACGCGCATCTTCATATTTGTCATAAAATTTTTCAGGATCAGAATCGCCCCACAAGAGGAAATTGTCTCCAGCGTTGATAAGGCCTTCATAATCATTTGTCGCATAATCAAGAAGCTGCTGCTGCAGGAGTCTGTTTGCTTTGTCATAATTCATTAAATAATATGTTTCAAGATGCGCATAAGCCAGAACTCCATTTTTATCCCTGGGATAGTGCCTTAAAAGCTCATCATACTTTTCTTCCGCAAGCAGATAACGGCGCTGATCCCGGAATGCGTCAGCATAAAGAAAAAACCACTTCTTCTTAGGGTGTGTAGCGAAGGCTTCGTTGAACAATTGATTCGCACGCTGATACTCACCTGCAGGTATACGTTCATAACCGCGCTTGTAAGTTGATTCAGCTTTTATCGGAATGTAGACAAATTTATATCCAAGGTAAAAAACAGAAGCTGCAAAAGCCGCAATGATTGCAAACAGCCTGAGTACAGGAAGAAAATTATGAATGAAAATATATGCAAAACTGGCTTTTTCCGCTTCAAAAGCGGCGCCTGTCATTTTTTCAAAACCTCTGGGAATTATTATTGGCTTGCCCAAAAGCTCTTCAGCAAATGCGGCGGTTTCTCTTACGCCTGCGTTGTTCTTTAAGAGAAAAATTAATTTTGATAATTGCTGCGGTAATAAAACCCTTTCAACAATTAATTCTTCACAGGCAACCCTCAAATTTAACGGATACGAAGACAGGGTCTCAAGTAAACCGTCAACATCATCCTGGCTTAACCGGATTTCTTCGACATCGTCATCTGCCTTAAATTCATCTTTGACTACTGGTTTTTTTTTGCTGAAAATCTTTTTCTTCGGCGCAGGCGCAGTAACGGTAGGAGTTTTTGTTTTTTCAAAAATTTCCTCAAGCCCGGGGATGTGAAAATCATCATCGCCGAAAGTTCCGCTCGACATAAGCTCCGGGCCTTGTTCTTCAACTTCAGTTTCCAGTTCGATTGAATCGGAATCAAAGTCGCTGCCAAGATCAAGGTTTCCGGCGTCATCGCCTGCGCCTTCTGAACCGCCGTCAGCTCCAAGATCGAAATCCGGCATTGAGTCGCCGAAATCGGCGCCGGAAAAATCGGTGTCCGGCATTGGGGTGTCAAAATCAGTGCCAAAGTCAGAACCGGAGAAATCAGTATCGGGCATTGGACTGTCAAAGTCAGAACCGGAAAAATCCGTTTCAGGCATTGGGCTGTCAAGATCAGTGCCAAAATCAGAAGCGGAGAAATCTGTTTCGGGCATTGAATCACCAAAGCCGGAGTCAAAATCCGCGCCGGAGAAATCTGTGTCTGCCGTTTCGCCGCCAAGATCAAATGACTCGCCGGCATCGCCTGAAAAATCCGTTTCAGGCATTTCACCGCCAAAGTCGATTCCTTCATCTTCAGCGCCGGCTCCGGAAAAATCTGTTTCCGGCAGGGAGCCGTCAAAATCGGAGCCGAAATCAGAAGCAGAAAAATCATCGCCCGCGGTTTCCGGAGGAGTTTCAAAATCTTCACCGCCAAGGTCAAATGACTCGCCGCCCATATCAATATGGCTGTCCGTATCAGCGGCTTCTTCAGAATCGGAGGCTGGCATATCAAAATCGGCAAAATCATCACCTGCAGGAATCTCTGTTTCAGGCATTGCAAAGTCGGTCAAATCACTTTCAAGGCTTTCGCCGCCAAGGTCTATTGCGCTGCTATCATCATGGTCGCCTTCGGGAAGGCCAAGGTCAGATGAGCCAAAATCCGCCAAATCAAAGCCGCCCGTACCAGCATCACCCAAGCCGGCATCTTCATCGCCGCCAGCGAAGGTTTCTTCGCCTTCGCCGCCGCCTTCAAATCCTGCAAGATCAAAGCTTGAGAAGTCAACGTCTGCCGGCTCCTGTGCAGGTTCGTCTTCCGGAGTAAATGACTCGCCGCCCATATCAATACTGCTTTCCATGCCGGCGGTATCGTCAGAATCGGATGGAGGCATGGCAAAAGAGGCAAGGTCAAAATCGCCGGCTGCTCCATCGTCACCGGTTCCTGAGAAAGCGTCTCCTAAATCAATGCCGTCAGTACCGCTGTCAGCGCCGGCTTCTGAAAAGGCATCTGCAAAATCTCCTGAACTAAAATCAGCCGGATCTTGATGCTCTTGCGGCATTGAAAAATCTCCGCCCATGCCGGAAAACGGATCCATCTGTCCATTATCAAAAGCGGAATCTTCGCTGCTCTGCGGTGCGGCCTGGCTTCCGGCGCCAAGATCAAAAAGATCGTCGATAGACGGAGGCTCGTCCAAATGCTGCGGAGGTATATCAACCGGAAGACTGCCAAGAAAAGCGTCAAAATCAAAACCGCCTCCCGAATCGTCCTGCGGAATACCAAGGTCGAGGTCATCAGAAGAAGCGCCTTCGGGGGAAGGACGGGAAAATTCCATAGGAGCGGCTTCTTTATCGGGGAGGGGAAGGAGATCTAAATTCAAGTTTTGAGCTATGACATTATTTTTTTCATTTGCTATGTCAGCAAAAGAGGACATGAACTCACCAAGTGAATTTAACGATGGCATATTAAGATAATTATATATCGACCGATAATTGTAAAGAATGTATGAAAAGGATTATTTTATTTGTAATTTTCATATTAATTGCCTCTTTTTCATGGTCTGAAGACTGGGAATCGTATGAAACAATAAACCGGCTGCTAACGATTCAAACTCCCGGCTCTCCGGTTATTCAGGATGACGTGGTAATCTTTACCGCAGACTCAAATCTTCGAAGGGTAGGGGTAGCCTTTGCCCATGAGAATTTTTCCAATATTTACTGGTTCAGGCAGCTGCTTGTCTCTCAGGA
>Ga0082212_10008875_pt1 | contig 13044 bp, 13 predicted proteins | sample TergutNt197P3_FD_71548 | JGI IMG/M metagenome (GOLD analysis project Ga0082212, IMG submission 71548) | Neocapritermes taracua P3 segment gut microbial communities from Petit-Saut dam, French Guiana - Nt197 P3 | ecosystem: Host-associated > Arthropoda: Insects > Digestive system > Gut ... | reverse complement strand
CAGTTGCCATCTCTGCGCGTGCATCGGGCGAGGTGCCGTTAAACAACATACCCAAAGCCATAGTCACACTCAGGGGTGATATAAAGGCGTTCTCTTTATCACCGGATGTGGCTACCTCCCGAAAGAGGTTGAACGCAAAAGCGTTGTCGCCGGCCAATTTCTCGGTTTGCTTGGTGGTCAGTGTAATAGGATTTGCAGATTGGACCTCTACTTCAGGTTCCACATCAGGGAGGGTACTCTTGTTGCAGGAGAAATATCCCAAAGAGAGGCATACAAACAAAAGGGAGCAAAAAACGTTTTTCATAACGATTGAGTTTTTGAGATTATACTCTATAGATGCACAAAGATCAAAAACGTTGCACCGTCATTCAAATTTTTGCATCAATAACTCCAGAATCTTGAGGGAGGCAAGGGATACGGAGGTGCCGGGGCCAAATACGGCCATGGCGCCTGCATCATAAAGAATCTGGTAGTCCTGAGCGGGAATGACGCCCCCCACAACCACCATAATGTCGGGGCGTCCCAATTTATCGAGTTCGTCAATGATTTGAGGTACAAGGGTTTTGTGTCCTGCCGCTAAAGAAGATACGCCCACGATGTGCACGTCGTTTTCTACGGCCTGCTTGGCGGCTTCGGCAGGGGTTTGAAAGAGGGGGCCCATATCTACGTCAAAGCCAACGTCTGCGTAGCCGGTGGCCACCACTTTGGCGCCGCGGTCGTGTCCGTCCTGACCCAATTTGGCGATCATAATACGGGGTTGGCGTCCCTCTTTTTTGGCAAATTCGGCGGCTAATTCTTTGGCGCGGGCAAAATGGGTATCGTTTTTAATTTCTGAAGAATATACTCCTGTGTTCATACGGATTACGGCTTTATATCGTCCAACAATTTTTTCGCAGGCGTCCGAAATTTCGCCTAAGGTAGCGCGGTTTTGGGCGGCGGTTATGGCTAAGGCTAAAAGGTTGCCGCTTTTGGTCTCTACGGCCCGGGTAATGGCGGCCAAACTTTCGGCTACTTTGGCTTGGTCTCGGCGGGAGCGGAGGGTTTGGAGGCGGGCAATCTGCGATTCGCGCACTTTGGTATTGTCTACGTCAAGGATTTCGATGGGATCTTCCTTGTCGAGTCGGTACTTATTGATGCCCATAATGGCGTCGGTACCCGAATCGATTCTGGCCTGTTTGCGTGCGGCAGCCTCCTCAATGCGGAGTTTGGGGATGCCCGTTTCGATCGCCTTGGCCATGCCGCCCAATTTTTCGATCTCCTGAATATGCTCCCAGGCGCGTTGGGCAATCTCGTGCGTCAGGGATTCGACGTAATAAGAGCCGGCCCATGGGTCGACCGAACGGCAGACGTTGGTTTCGGATTGGATGTAAATCTGGGTGTTGCGAGCAATGCGGGCAGAAAAGTCGGTAGGCAAAGCAATCGCCTCGTCCAAAGCGTTGGTGTGGAGGGATTGGGTGTGTCCCAGGGCGGCGGCCATCGCCTCAATGCAGGTGCGCGCCACGTTGTTGTACGGATCCTGTTCGGTCAGCGACCACCCCGAAGTCTGGCTGTGGGTACGCAAAGAGAGCGATTTGGGATTTTTGGGGTTAAACTGATGTACCAACTTGGCCCAAATCATCCGTGCGGCGCGCATCTTGGCGATCTCCATAAAGTGGTTCATGCCAATGCCCCAAAAGAAAGAGAGGCGGGGGGCAAATTCGTCTATGTTCATGCCGGCGGCGATTCCAGTGCGGAGGTATTCCAAGCCGTCTGCTAAGGTATAGGCCATTTCGATGTCGCAGGTGGCTCCGGCCTCCTGCATATGGTAGCCCGAAATCGAAATCGAATTGAATTTGGGCATATTTTTGGAGGTGTAGGCAAAGATGTCGCCAATGATCCGCATCGAAAAATCGGGGGGGTAAATATAGGTGTTGCGCACCATAAACTCTTTGAGAATATCGTTTTGGATCGTTCCGTTTAACTCTTCCAAGGTGGCCCCCTGTTCCAATCCGGCGACTATATAAAAAGCGAGTATGGGCAATACGGCGCCGTTCATGGTCATGGATACCGACATTTTGTTTAAGGGAATCTGATCAAACAGTACCTTCATGTCTTCTACGCTGCATATACTCACTCCGGCTTTGCCCACATCGCCCACTACGCGGGGATGGTCGGCGTCGTATCCACGGTGGGTGGCCAAGTCAAAGGCTACGGAGAGTCCTTTTTGGCCTGAGGCCAAATTGCGGCGATAGAAGGCGTTGGATTCTTCGGCAGTAGAAAAGCCGGCGTATTGGCGGATCGTCCAGGGGCTCATGACGTACATGGTGCTGTAGGGGCCGCGTAGAAAGGGGGCCAATCCGGCGGCGTAGTTCAGGTGCTCCATGTTGGCCAAGTCGTCCCGGGTGTAGCAGTTTTTAACGGCGATTTGTTCGGGAGTCATCCAAACGGTTTCTTTAAAATCAGGTCTCATAATCTTATATTCCTAAATCTGTCTGATATTGTTTAAGCGTTTCCAATACGTTGGATTTTACATTGATAAAGTGGGTAATGCCTTGGGCTTCCAATGCTGCCCTGCAGTCGGGATCGCCGGCTACCACCAAGATGCTTTGTGAACCAAGCAGTTCTGCGATTTTGGGAACGGCGGCGGCGTATTCGTCGTCTGCGGCGCAGGCAACGATGATCTCGGCTTTGACGGCCTGAGCGGCTGTTACCCCCTCTTCTATGGTGGCAAAGCGGTTGTTGTCGATTACCTCAAATCCGGCAACGGCAAAGAAGTTGCAGGCAAACTGGGCGCGGGCGCGGCACATAGCTAAATTGCCAAAGGTGAGCATAAAGGCTTTGGGGGTTTTTCCACTTTTTTCGGTAGCATAGCGCAAGGTTTCAAAGGCTTGGGCGCCGCGGTAGGGGGCCATGCTTTCGGTTGCGGCAGGAGGGGTAACCATTTCGGGGGTTACGGCAGCGTCCGCTTTTTCGTTAAAATTTGGAAATTGATTGGTGCCCAGTAAAATATCTCTACGGGTAGCCATGTTTGCATCGCGTTTTTGGGCGGCGGCTTTTATTTGTGCCTGAACAATGCCCCCTTGAAATGCGGCGGTGTATCCTCCTTTATCTTCGACCTCCTTAAAGAGTTTCCAGGCGTGGTCGGCAATCGATTGGGTCAGGGTTTCTATGTAGTAGGAGCCTGCGGCTGGATCGACTACTTTATCAAAATGGGCCTCCTCTTTGAGGATGATCTGGGTATTGCGGGCAATCCGGTTGCTAAAGGCGCTTGGATCGCGAAAGGCATAGTCAAAGGGAAGTACCTCTAAGGAGTCTACTCCGGCAATGGCGGCGCTCATGGCTTCGGTCGTCCCGCGGAGCATATTTACGTATGGATCGTATATAGTTTGGTTCCAGGGGCTTGTAATGGCGTGTGCCTGCATCTTCATGCTTTTTTCGTCGGTGGTTCCGTAGGCCTTGATCGTATTGGCCCACAAGAGGCGTCCGGCCCTATACTTGGCAACCTCCATAAAATAGTTTGATCCTATTGCAAAGGTAAAGCGGATGCGGTTGGCGGCTTCATTGGCCTCAATACCATTGTCTATAAGATGATTCATGTAGTCGCTGCCTATGGCTAAACCAAAGGCTAACTCTTGAACAATGGTAGCGCCTGCGGCATGGAGGGCGTAGGCATCTACGCCTGCCACGCGAATATGGGGAAAGCCCTGCACGGCTGCCACACAATCCTTTAGGGTGGAATATTCGTGTATGTCAAAGGAAGCGCGTACTAATGCGGGGTCTGCATTTTGTTGTTGGGCGTATGCCGTAAAACTTTGGATATAACTAAGGGCGGTGGAGGGAGCGCAGCCTTCAAAATGAATGGAGGTTTTGTTCAGATCAATCTCTTTTAACAGGATCGCCATGTCGCCTTGGGTGCAGGTTTTACCTCCGTCTATGCAAAATCCGACCGATTCCACTCCTTTGGCCAAACCGTCCAAGGCTTGCCGGTTGGCTTCTTGATACCCCTCATGGGCGCAATACCCCTGATGAACCAACCAGTGGTTGTGCTCTTTGGTTCCCCGAACAAAAGGAAAGTCTCCGGGTTTGGTGTTCAGGTATTTGACTTCTTGCAGGTCTTCCTGACGGTAGTAGGGACGCAGGGCGATCCCTTCTATGGTTTTCCATACCAATTTCTTAGAGTAATCGGCTCCTTTGAGGTCTTTTTCGATGACCGCTTCCCATTGTTGGGTAGAAACGGGTGGAAATTCGCTAAATAGTTGTTCTGCCATATAATGTTGATTGGTTATACGCGGCAAAGGTAAAAATTATTGGCCAAATTAAACCCGCCTATCCCCGCATAGTGGCATAGTAGGAGAAAGCGCCTCCTCGATCACCTCATTTTTAGCCATATAAGGCAAAGTAACCTGCAAGAGCGGGCTACGTTGCATCTCCCGTTCTATGGCAAAGCGGGCGGCGGGGTTGCGGGCCCAGGCGCGGCGGGCAATGCCGTTGTTTACATCCCAGTGAAGCATTTGGCGAATGCGGCGGTCGGCCTCTTCGCTGCCGTCCAAGAGCATCCCAAAGCCCCCGTTGATCACCTCGCCCCAACCTACGCCTCCGCCGTTATGCAGCGACACCCAGGTGGCGCCCCTAAAAGCGTCTCCAATGACGTTGTGTACCGCCATGTCGGCGCAAAAACGGGATCCATCGTAAATATTGGAGGTTTCGCGGTAAGGCGAATCGGTGCCCGATACGTCGTGGTGGTCGCGTCCTATGACCACGGGGGCAGAAATTCCTCCGTCGCGAACGGCTCGGTTCATGGCTAAGGCGATTCGAATCCGTCCCTGAGCGTCTGCATAGAGGATACGGGCCTGAGAGCCGACTACCATCTTATTTTTTCCTGCCTGGCGAATCCATAAAATGTTGTCTTCCATTTGCGGCACAATCTCTTGCGGGGCGGTGGCGATGAGCGATTCCATCACCTCCAGCGCAATGTGGTCGGTGGCCTCTAAATCTTTGGGCTTGCAGGAGGTGCATACCCAGCGGAAAGGCCCAAATCCGTAGTCAAAAAAGAGTGGGCCCATAATATCCTGAACATAAGATGGATATTTAAAATCTCCGGAAGGGAGGCAAATGTCGGCTCCGGCCCGACTCGATTCCAATAAAAAGGCGTTGCCGTAGTCAAAGAAATACATCCCCTTGGCAGTTAATTTGTTGATGGCGGCTACATGGCGGCGTAGACTTTCCTGTACTTTGGTTTTAAAGAGGTCGGGCTGTTGGGCCATCATCCGGTTGGATTCTTCCAAACTATAACCCGCAGGATAGTACCCCCCTGCAAAAGGGTTGTGCAGAGAGGTTTGGTCGGATCCCAAATCGACCCTGATTTCTTCCCGATCCAATCGTTCCCACAGGTCTACCACATTGCCCTGATAGGCCAAAGAGCGTGATGTTCCGGATTTTATGGCCTCCCTGATGCGATCCATCAACAGGTCTAAGGAGGTATATACTTCGTCTACCCACCCTTGGGCGTGGCGAACGGCAATCGCTTTGGGGTTGACCTCTGCAATGACCCCAACCATACCGGCAATCACGGCGGCCTTGGGTTGCGCCCCCGACATACCTCCCAAACCGGCCGATACAAAGAGTGTGGATTTGCGGGTTGGAGATGGGTATGCGGTAATTTTCATCCGTGCAGCATTGAGCAAGGTAATGGTGGTTCCGTGAACAATTCCTTGAGGGCCAATATACATAAACGATCCGGCGGTCATCTGGCCATATTGAGATACCCCCAAAGCGTTCATCCGTTCCCAATCATCCTGAGATGAATAATTTGGAATGACCATGCCGTTGGTTACAACCACCCTGGGCGCCTCTTTGTGGGAGGGAAACAAACCCAACGGATGGCCGGAGTAGAGTACCAGGGTTTGCTCGTCTGTCATTTCCGACAGGTATTTCATGGTAAGGCGGTACTGCGCCCAGTTTTGAAATACGGCGCCGTTGCCTCCGTAGGTGATGAGTTCGTGGGGATGCTGGGCTACTGCATGGTCAAGGTTATTGCTCAGCATGAGCATAATGGCGGCGGCTTGCAGGGAGTTATGCGGATAATCGTAGATGGAGCGGGCGTAAATGGGGTAGTCCGGACGGTAGCGGTACATATAAATACGACCGTACTGCTTGAGTTCCTGCGCAAATTCGGGCGCCAGCGTAGGGTGTAAATGTTCAGGAAAATAACGCAACGCATTCTTGAGGGCTAACTTTTTTTCTTCCGTTGAAAGAATATCTTTCCGTCGCGGAGCATGATTTATTTCAGGGTCGTAATCAGGCATTTGCGGGAGTTCGTCTGGAATGCCGCGCCGGATATCGTCCCCTATCTCTTCTTTGGTCATCATCGATATAGAAAATATATTTTGGCGTAAAGATAAAAAAATATACTTTTGCGGCCTAAAATTAAAAGGAGGTGTTAGCTGTATGATTATAGTACCCATTAAAGAGGGCGAAAATTTAGAAAGGGCCCTAAAGAAATTTAAACGGAAATTCGAAAAAACCGGAATTGTCCGCGAACTGAGGTCGCGCCAGGTATTTACCAAAAAATCGGTAATCCAGCGTGAATCCAAAAAGCGTGCGATTTACAGACAACAGCTGCAACTCAAAGAGGAGTAACAACTTGTTTTTCATTTAATCTTTCCGATAATCAGTACCGGATTGCTGTCGTCGTTGATTTGGATTGCCACTTCTTCGAGCGTTTTGCATTGGGCGGGGGAGGGTTTGTTGCCTTTGACAAAAATGCAGGACAATTTGAGTAATGAACTTTTGTTTGTACCTTGCAGGCGCTAACAGTGAATCATGACACACCTCCATCTCTTTATTAAATACCTGAGGGAACAAAAGCGCTATTCTGAGCGGACAGCGGCTATTTATACACAGGCCATTACCTCTTTTTTTCGATTTGCGGGAGAAGAAGAGCATGAGGATATGCCTCCCTCCATGGTCAGGGCGTATATGGCTAAAATGATGGAAGAGGAGTTTAGTCCCCGCACGGTGCAGTTGCATTTGTCTGCCATCAGCAGTTACTATCGCTTTTTATGCAGGCAGGGTTTATCCTCCTCCAATCCGGCCATCGGCCTGCCTCGACCCAAAGCGTCTAAGCCACTCCCCGATTTTTATGCTCAAAATGCGCTCAACCATTTGTTGGACAGATCGATTGACTCCTCTGATTTTATGCAGTTTCAGGCGCATATAGTGATCCATACCCTTTATGCTACGGGTATCCGTAGGGCAGAATTGACCGGATTGAGGGTGTCGGATGTTGATTTTTCGAGAAAGTTGATGCGGGTAAGGGGTAAAGGCAACAAAACTCGGGAAGTACCCCTGACGGAGGCGCTTGCAGGCGATTTACGGCGGTTTATAGCAAAGAAAAAGGATCAGGCCGATGTACGGGAGTTATGTGCAGAAGATCCTCTGTTTGTTACCTCTAAGGGAAACAAATTGCCTTTGAGTTATGTAAACAAAATGGTACATGCCGTATTGGACGGGGTTCAGGGGATTCCCGGCCGCAAAACTCCCCATCGCCTGAGGCACTCTTTAGCCACCCACCTGTTGCATAACGGCGCCGACGTGTACAGCATTAAAGAGGTGTTGGGGCACAGTTCCCTTGCCGCTACCCAAATCTATACCCACAGCGACTTTAAGACGCTGCAAAAAGTGCACAAACAATTTCATCCTCGCGCCGAATAGATTTTTTTATTATCTTTGTAAGCCTATCATCAATCCTTAAACATATAATCATGGACATTAACATTACATCGGTGAAGTTTGACGCCGACAAAAAATTGATTGATTTTATCAACAAAAAAGTGGCCAAGTTGGACAAATTCTTTGACGGACTTATGGCCGTACACGTTACCTTGGGCATTGTACCGGATCACCAAAACAAAAAAACCTCCATGCGCGTCGAGATTCCGGGCCACGACATTGTGGTAGAGCGTCATTGCGAATCTTTTGAAGAGTCGGTTTCGCTCTGCGTGGACATCTTGAAAGAGCAACTGATTAAGGCCAAAGAAAAAATGAGGAAGAAATAGCGACTCCGCAAGATAATGAAGACGCTCCGGAAACGGGGCGTTTTTTTATGGCAGCAGTTCAATCAAAGCCTCTTCATCCGGAAGAGAACCAATCAGCAACGCCTCTATCGCCTCCCTGTCTATGGGAGCTACATAGTCTCCATAAATGCGGATACGGGAAATAAGCCCCTGAGTATTAAGGTCAAAATGGAGTTGCAGGTTGCCCGAAGGGGTTTTGAGTTCCATTTGTTGGGCATACTGCGGCTCTTCTCCCCAGTTCCATGCAGCGGTACCGTATTTGGAATCAACTAAGGCCTGAATAGCGTCCAAATCTTGAGACGTGTAGGTATAAGGTTGCATATTGGGGTAGCAACTGCCCATATAGTCGGCCAAATAATCCATAAACTGTTCTACGGGCAAAGCGTTGTTCAAGTGGCTGCTGATGTTGCAAACTGGGGAGGGGATAGAGGGTACGGCCTTTTTGCTGAACTTGGTGCGGGGCCCTTGAAGGGCTTGGCCTATTTGGGACAAAACAGAAGTGTATAAAAGGGTGCCGTGCAGTAAAATTCGTCCCTGCATCTGGCATTGGGCGGTGCCGGAAAACTTTTTTCCGTCAATAATGAGGTCGTTCCTTCCCGACAGGCAGGCTTGAACATCCAAATGATTAAGGGCGTCCAAAATGGGACGGGTACAGCGGTGGAACGTTCCGACGTTCTCTTCGCCCTGAGGCTTGGGCTCCATAAAACTGTAGTTGATGTTCCCCAAATCGTGAAACACCGCCCCGCCTCCGCTTAAACGGCGGATTACGGGAATGTGGTATTGTTGTACGTAGGGTACGTTGACTTCTGCCCAGGTGTTTTGGTGGCGGCCTACAATAATGCAGGGGGCGTTGCGCCACAGCCGGAAAACGGAGTCGCCAAAACGGGTAAGCAAATACTCTTCGGCGGCTAAGTTCCAGTCCGGTTGGGTGGAGTAGTGGTCAAGAATAAGGAGCATAGATACGTGTAGAGTTTATAGATGAGCCATCCGATGAGTATGCCCAGCAGGGCGCCGCAGAGTACGTCAAGCGGATAATGTTTGCCCACATAGATGCGGCTGTAACCGATTAGGGCAACAAGGGTAAAGAGGGGTAGGGTCAGATATTTTTTTCGCACAATAAAAGTGCTCAGGGTAGCCAGGCCAAAAAGGTTGGCCGCATGGCTCGATACAAAGCCGTAAACTCCCCCCGGCCTTTCCAACAGGTGCACCATTCCTTCTAAAGTCGGTTCATAGTTGGGCCTCAATCGGCAGACTAAGTTTTTAAAGAGCAATACCGAAGTCCGGTCGGTACATAAAAAACAGAACAATATGGCGGCAACAGCCATTAACGCCTGCTTTTTAGACAATTTACGAAAAAAGAGAAAAAGCAGCAATATGTACAGAGGGATCCATGTATAAGGCGCCGACACCCCTTGCATCACCGTGTCTAACCAGGGGGCGTGGGCCCCGTTAATCAGCAAAAAGAGGAGGCGGTCCAAGTCGAGCAGTTGTTCAATCATCCTGATTCAGTTTTTGCCAAAGAATATCTTTGAGTTCGGTGATTCCTTTTCCGGTAACAGAAGAGATAAAAACATGATGAATATCTTTGGGCAGCAGCGTTTTGGTCTGATCCTCCAATTCGGCGTCCAACATATCGGACTTAGAAATGGCCAAAAGTCGGGCCTTGTTCAGGAGTTCGGGATTGTATTGGGCTAATTCGTTGACTAATATACGGTATTCTGCGGCGGGATCGGGGCTTTCTGCAGGCACTAAAAAGAGCAGTAGGGAATTTCTTTCGATATGCCTCAAAAACCTGATGCCCAATCCTCTTCCCTCGTGCGCTCCCTCTATAATACCCGGAATATCGGCCATAACAAAGGATTTATCGTCCCGGTACGATACAATGCCTAAGTTGGGTTCGAGGGTGGTAAAGGCATAATCCCCAATCTTGGGACGGGCGGCAGAGACCACGCTGAGCAGGGTCGATTTTCCGGCATTGGGAAATCCTACCAAGCCTACATCGGCTAATAATTTTAATTCCAAGATAAACCATCCTTCTACTCCTGCTTCTCCGGGTTGGGCAAATCGGGGCGTTTGCAGGGTGGAACTTTTAAAAAAGGCGTTGCCCATACCGCCCCGTCCTCCTTTGCAGAGTATTTGCTCTTCTCCCTCTTGCGTGATTTCAAAGAGGAGTTCCCCCGTTTCGGCGTTGCGAACCACGGCGCCAAGGGGTACGTCCAAAATAATATCCCGACCGTCTGATCCGGTACAAAGGTTTCCACTGCCGGCATCTCCGTGTTCGGCTCGAATGTGTTTGCGGTATTTTAAGTGAATGAGGGTCCAATACTGAGGGTTTCCCCTGAGGATAATATGTCCGCCTCTTCCTCCGTTTCCCCCATCGGGCCCCCCTTTGGCTACATATTTTTCGCGGTGGAGGTGCATAGAACCTTTACCTCCGTTGCCAGAGGCGCAAAAGATACGCACATAGTCTACAAAATTGGAATCACTCATGCAGTCGGTCGATGATGCGGCAGGTGGCTGTACATACCTCCTCAATGGCCGGCGCACCGTCTACCCGTACACACTTGTTTTGGGCGCTGTAAAAGTCAAGCAGGGGTTTGGTTTTTTGGTGGTAGGTGGCGATCCGCGTGGCAATAACGTCGTCTTTGGCGTCGTCTGACCGACCCTCGATTTCGGCCCTTTTACGCATACGTTCATGAATCATAGTGTCGGGTAAATCTAAGGCAATCATCAAACTGATTTGTTGGCCGCGGGCGGCGAGCAGTGCATCCAATTGATCTGCCTGTTCCAACGTGCGGGGGAATCCGTCGTAGATAAATCCGTTGGCGTTGGGGTGGGATTCGATTTGATGCTTGATCATGTCAATCACCACCTGGTCGGGCACTAAAAGCCCCTGATTGACGTAACGGGCGGCTTCCTGACCCAGCGGCGTTTGTGCGGCTAAGTGGCTGCGCAGCATATCTCCGGTAGAGAGGTGTACTAAATTGTATGTAGCAATAAGCAGTTTGGATTGTGTGCCCTTGCCTGCGCCGGGAGGGCCAAATAGGATGAGGTGTAACATGATGTATAATTATTCTTATGGTTCGATGACGTAAATATCGGGGAGTTCGCGGCCTAAGGCGTCGTAGTCTAATCCATAGCCTACAATAAAGGCGTTGGGTATTTTTAGGGCTACATAATCTAAAGGGATCGATTTTTTATACTGGTCGGGCTTGAGCAACAAACTGCATATCCTGATCTGTTTGGGGTTTTGTTTTTGCAGGGTGTCCATCAATTTGACTAAGGTTTCTCCGGTGTCGATAATGTCCTCTACGATTACTACCGTGCGGCCTTCAATGGGGGTATGCAATCCAATAACCTCCTGTACTTTGCCGGTAGATTGGGTTCCCCTGTAGGAGGTTAGTTTTATGAAAGACAACTCCAGATCAAAATCCATCTTGCGTACCAAATCGGCGGTGAACATAAAGGCTCCGTTGAGTACGCTTAAAAAGAGGGGCAACTCCTCCTCTTTGAGTTCCCTGTTCATCTGATCCGCCAAGGCGTCGATGGCTTTATGTATTTGATGGGCGGGGATAAAAAGTTTAAATTTTTTGTCGTGCAGGCGTATGGAATCCATCATGAAAAATATAAAAATAACGGGCAAAATTAGCGAAAAAATTTAGAATTGAATATTTTTTCACTTGCCGCACGCTTTACTTGATTTTGTCCTGTTTTTTCTATTACATTTGCGGCATCAAACGTACAAACCAAAATCATTATGTCGATCATAGAGCAGCAGCGGTTAAAGGAGAAGTATTATGGCGATGCGATTCGGTATATCAACAATGCTAAGGATTGCCTGAAAAAGGCTCAAAAAGAGGGGATGTATTACCAAGACCAAAAGTATGTCCGAATGGCGTGCGGAACGGCATACAGCGGTATGTTGGTGGCTTTGGATGGTTTTCTTCAACTCAAAGATATAAAACCCAAAGGAAAAGAGCGGAAGTCGATTGAATATTATCAGGAACATATTGCTATGTTAGATAGAAAAATGTTGCAAACACTTAATGCGGCCTATCATGTTCTCCACTTGTCGGGGTATTACGATGGAATAACCAGTGTGCCTGTTGTTAAAACAGGTTTTGACGAAGCGTGTAAAATCATCCAAAAGATAAAACCTGACGTTAATTAAATCATTATGGATAAAAAGCCAACAGTAGCCATCGTAATGGGCAGCACTTCGGACCTGCCTGTAATGAAAGAGGCGGCTGCTTTCTTAAAAAGTATGGAGGTTCCCTTTGAGTTGCAGGCCCTCTCCGCCCACCGCGTACCCGAAGAGGTACTCCGTTTTGCAAAAGAGGCGGCAGGACGCGGGATCAAAGTCATTATTGCCGGAGCCGGAGGAGCTGCCCACCTGCCCGGAGTGATCGCCGCCATGACCCCCCTGCCGGTAATTGGCGTTCCGATTAAATCCGCCAACTCCATAGACGGATGGGATTCGGTATTGTCTATCCTGCAAATGCCGGCGGGCATACCGGTGGCCACCGTAGCCCTGAACGGAGCCAAAAATGCAGGCATTTTGGCCCTCCAGATTTTGGCGCTTTGCGATGCTGCACTGACGGATAAACTCTGCACCTTTAAAAAAGATTTGGCCAATAAGGTATTACAAGCCAACGAAGCATTAAAAAATACAGAAATATAAACATTAATATAAAAAGAGGGGATGAGGCGATGGATATGGACGCTCGGCCTGACGGCGGCGGGCGTGTGGTGTGCAGAGGCGTTGATGGCGCAGGAGAAAAACGTGCGGCAAAAAGATACCATAACTTCTAAGATAGAAGAATTTGCAGACCTGTACGGAGAACTGATGTTCTACAGCGAGGAGTATGGCCCTTTGTTTTCGTGGGAAGAACTGAATATGCTCCCTGCGTATGATTCTACAGCAGACACGTGGCTGCGCCCCTACGTGCGGCTGTGGAGGCCGGGGCAGGCGGATCCTTTTAAATTGGGC
>Ga0082212_10008874_pt1 | contig 13046 bp, 7 predicted proteins | sample TergutNt197P3_FD_71548 | JGI IMG/M metagenome (GOLD analysis project Ga0082212, IMG submission 71548) | Neocapritermes taracua P3 segment gut microbial communities from Petit-Saut dam, French Guiana - Nt197 P3 | ecosystem: Host-associated > Arthropoda: Insects > Digestive system > Gut ... | reverse complement strand
TTTGGTAAATACTTTTCGCACGTTGGCGATGGTGCGCTGCGTGTTGTCGGTGGTACATTCCAAAAAGACGGCGATGCCGTGCGGTGCATATCCTTCGTAGGTCAGTTCCGCAAAATTTGACGCATCTTTGTCTTTTCCTTTGCTGATGGCGCGCTCGATGTTATCTTTCGGCATACTGTTTCCTTTGGCGTTGGCAATCGCCATGCGCAATCTCGGGTTGCCGTCGGCGTCGGGTCCGCCCTCTTTCACCGCTACCGTTATCTCCTTGATAATGCGTGAGAAAATCTTTGATCTTTTAGCGTCTAACGCCCCTTTTTTACGTTTTATGGTTGACCATTTACTGTGTCCTGACATGATATTTTCGTTTAATATTAATTACGGGTGCAAAAGTAATAAAAAATTTCGTATCTTTGCACCTGAATTAGTAACCGTAAATAGATGTATGTCGTTACAGGAACAACAATTATTAAAAGAAACATATTACAACGAATCTATTCGTTATATGGATAATGCGAAAGAGTGTCTTTCAAAAGCGAATAAAGATGGTAAGTTTTACCGTGATATTAAATATGTTAAAATGGCATGTGGAACGGCTTACAGCGGACTTCTTATGGCATTAGACGGCTTTTTTGTGTTAAAAGGCGTAGAACAACTCAAAAGTAAGCAACGAAAATCCATTGAATATTATCAAAGTAATATCACAAAGATAGACAAAAAAATGTTGGATTATGTTAATACCGCATATAAAATTCTTCATTTGTATGGTTTTTATGATGGAGGCGAAAGTGTAACTGTTATCAAAGAAGGCTTCGACGACGCCTACAAAATTATCGAAAAAATAAAACCATAATAATTGAATTTATAAGAGAATAAAAAACTTTTTTCATTTTTATTCTTCCGGTCTGATTTTTTACGGAAAGCGGATGGTTTCCGGTCTGATTTTTTGCGGAAACAATATCTTTTCCGGTTTGATTTTTTACTATCTTTGCAAAAAATTTTTATGACCGTATGAGTGAAAATTATATTAAAAGACACATAGACAGTTACTTACATCTCTGGAAGCAATCAGACACGCATAAGCCGCTATTGCTTCGAGGTGCAAGACAGGTAGGAAAATCTTCATCTGTCAGGGAATTTGGAAAGCAATTTGAATATTTTCTTGAAATTAATTTTGAGAAAAAGGAAAATCAGGATGCAAAAAAAATATTTGAACAAAACTCATCCCCAAGACGCATTGCTGACGAGCTTTTTGCCATGTTTGGCATTCCCGTTGTGGCGAAAAAAACATTGGTTTTTCTCGATGAAATACAGTCATGCATTCCTGCAATTTCATCATTGCGTTTTTTTTATGAAGAGATGCCTGATTTACATGTCATTGCGGCGGGTTCATTGTTAGAATTTGCATTAGAGGAGTTGCCATCGTTTGGTGTTGGACGAATACGGTCATTGTTTATGTATCCGTTGTCGTTTGATGAATATTTACGCGCCATGAATTTCACACCATTGGCGGATACAATAAAAGCATCATCACCCGAACAGCCTATTTCGGAAGCGTTACATCATCAGTGTATCAAGCATTTACTTCGTTATATTGTTATCGGTGGAATGCCGGAAGTAGTGGCAACGTATTCAAAAGGCGGTTCACTACAAGAGTGTCAGCAAATTTTGGACGATTTGATACTAACGTACGACGACGATTTTGCCAAATATAAAGCACGAGTGCCTTCATCAAGACTCAAAGAGGTGTTTCTTTCGATTATGGAACAAACGGGTAATAAATTTGTCTATTCACAAGCTTCGCAAACGCTTCGACATGAACAAATTAAAGAGGCTGTTACATTGCTTACCATGGCAGGACTTGTTTATCCTGTTACCCACAGTTCTGCAAACGGGTTCCCTTTGGCAGCGGAACTCAATCATAAAATTTGCAAATACATGGTTTTTGATACGGGCATTATGCAGCGATTTTTGAGATTAGATATATCAAAAATTATGTTAGGAGATACTCTTACTCAAATAAACAAAGGCGCTATTGCCGAGTTATTGGTAGGATTGGAAATAATAAAATCCATGCCTTGTAATCAACCGGCGCCACTTTATTTTTGGCAACGGGAACAACGTGGCAGTCAAGCCGAAGTAGATTATGTACTACAAGTTGATTCTCAAATTGTTCCGATTGAAGTAAAGTCCGGAACCAAAGGTTCCATGCAAAGTTTACATTTGTTTATGAAAGAGAAAAACAGCAAAAAAGGCATCCGTACTTCGTTAGAAAATTTCGGAAAATTCGATAACATCGAAATATTTCCGCTGTATGCGGTTTCAAATATTTAATTTCGTACCTTTGCACCTGATTAATAACAAAAAATAACATCATAACATAAAATAAAACGCGCAATTGCGCACCGGACATTTTGCCCCCCCCCCAAGCCCCCCGAAGGGGGGAGGTTTGGCAAACGCCACACGCCATTCAACGACAACATTCAACCCAAATTACGCATTAGGAAAAGATTCCTCATTTCACTCCGTTCCATTCGGAATGACGGTGTGCGCTTTGAGGGAAAAGGCAGAAACAAGGGCGGTAGCCTCCCCCCAGCCCCCTCCGAAAGAGGGGGAGTTTGCCTCGCACAGTCCGCCGCCCTTGTTTCTGCCGCGCTACCCCACGGATTGCCGTCATTCCGACTGAAAGGAGGAATCTCGAAAGTCTAATGCGTAATTTGGGTTCAAGAAATGTGTGCAACTCACATCCCCCCCTTCGGGGGGGCTTGGGGGGGCTTTATAGCAAAAATCAACTTATTTCATGTTAAAAAAAACTTTTTATATCAAAAAAAATTGTACTTTTGCACCTTAAAAAGTTTAAAAATAATAAGATTAAATGTAAAAAATACCTCAAAATGAAAAACATCTTTTTCCCATTCTTTTTTCCGGTTTGCAGCGCTCTTTCTGCGCAAACCATTAGCAACGTAAAGTTAGCCTACTCTTGCCCATGCAAGGTAACGGCTACTTACGACCCTACGGGCGTTATTTCCGGCAGGCACACTGTGTATATCTCAAAAAATAATCATATATTTGCCATCTAAAAAATGGCACAAAAAAAGCATTATTTTGTGCCAAAAATAAAAGATAAAAAGTTATGCAATCAACTCATAATCAGGTAGAAAATGTAATATCAGAAAACAAAAAAGGAAAAATATAGAATTATGGAAAGTAAAGATAAAATAGAATGTTGTAAAAATAGAACTGCAATAATAGACAATAAATGTCTATTTTTGCAGTTTTGATAAAAACAAGATGGATACAGTAAAAAAATGGATAGAAGAGATGCAATCTTCGGGGAAAAGTTGTTTTAGTTTTTCCGAAGCGTTGGCGCATTTTCCGACAAATAATTCCAATAGTTTGAAAAGGAGTTTAACGCGTTTGGTTAGCAAACATAGAATTTGTTCGGTATGGAAAGGATTTTATGTAATAGTTCCCATTGAATATCAGGCAAAAGGAATTATTCCTGCTGTGTATTATATCGACCAACTCATGAAATTTTTAGGACGGGATTATTATATTTCGTTGCTCAACGCAGCAGGATTTTATGGCGCTGCGCACCAGCGACCTATGGAATTTTCCGTAATGACTACACCGCCCTCTTTGCGTTCCACATTGAAAAAAGATATAAAAATCAATTTCAACAATAAATCGGTTATTCTTGCACCATATACCGAACAACGCAAAACACCGACAAGTTACGTCAGAATATCTTCACCCGAACTTACAGCCACCGATTTGATACAGTTTGAAAAAGTGATTGGCGGACTAAGTCGCGCTTCGACAGCGCTTTACGAATTGGCGGAAAGTTGTCGTTTTAAGAAACTGAAAGCAGATTTTTTTGAATATGTGCCAATGCCTGTCGTTCAGCGTTTGGGATATTTACTCAACGAGAAACTTAATTTTAAAAAACAAGCCGATGACTTGTACTTCATGGCAAAAAAATTTGGTTGTTCGTTTCAAAAAACGCCGTTGAAAAACAGAAAAAGCATTACAGGTTGCCCTGTCAATAAAAAATGGAATATCGTTGTTAATGAACATATTGAAATAGACGAATGGTAATAGAATCGGCAATAAAAGAATGGAATAAATTTTATCCATGGCAAACGAACGAAATGGTCGAACAAGATTTGATAATTTGCCGGGCATTAGTAGCCTTGTTTAACGACGAATACTTGGCTTCACACTTGGCGTTTCGTGGCGGCACCATGTTGCATAAATTGTATATACAGCCACAACAACGCTATTCGGAAGACATTGATTTAGTACAAATAAAATCAGAACCGATAAAAGAAACCATTGAAAGAGTTCGGCAGGTTTTGTCATTTCTTGGCAAACCTGTGATAAAACAAAAAGCGCACAATAATACGCTCGTTTTTCGATTTCAATCTGAAATTCCACCGATAATGCCCATTCGTTTAAAAGTTGAAATTAATTGTCGAGAACATTTTAATATTTTGGGATTGATAAAACACGATTTCAACGTAAATAACCAATGGTTTTCAGGAAGTTGTAAAGTAACAACCTATCATTTAGACGAGTTGTTAGGAACAAAACTTCGCGCATTATACCAACGTTGCAAAGGACGCGATTTGTTTGATTTACACAAATCAATATCAACACAAAACGTTAATATTGAAAATATTATCCGTTGCTATCGCGAGTATATTGGCTTTGTTGTTGATAACCCGCCAACACAAAAAGAATATCTGCAAAATATGGAATTGAAAATACAAAATGAAGAATTTTTGGGCGACACCAACCTGCTATTGCGATTTAATGACAAATATAATCCTATTGAAGCATGGAAATTGGTGAAAAGCCGATTAATAGAAAAATTATAAAACATGAAACACAAATTCTTTTTCCCATTCTTTTTTCTGGTTTGCAGCGCCCTTTCCGCGCAAACCTTAAGCAACGTAAAGTTAGCCTACTCTTGCCCATGCAAGGTAACGGCTACCTACGACCTCGACACCGGACAATCCAACCAACCCGCCGACGTGCTGCTCTATTTCAGCACCGACACCGTAGGCTATCACAGCCCCGGCACAACAGTAGGTAACTGGCAACTTTTTGCCACCTTCCCGCAAAAAACCGCAGGCACACACACCGACTTCGTGGACTGCAACACCGCCCTCTACGGACAATTCTTCTTTAAATTGGAAGTGGTGGGGCAACAACAATGCTGCCAACCCACCACTATCGACTTGGCAATGATTTTTGTTGAAGGCGGCGATTTTATACTTGGCGGAGCGGTACAACCTTCTACCGACGGAACGGGGTCAAGTTATGACGGTCACGCAGAAACAAACGCCCACGCCGTAACGCTCAGCAATTTTTGCATAAGCGAAACGCAGGTTACTCAGGCACAGTTTGAGACGGTGATGGGGGTAAATCCTTCTTATTTCAAGGTTGCTCCTTATCTTCCTTCCGACAACAAGCCGGTTGAGCAGGTGAGTTGGTATGATGCCATTACTTTTTGCAATAAATTGAGTTTGATGGAGGGCAAAACGCCGGTATATAGTGTAAGTGGCGTAACAGACTGGCTAAACCTTGCATACGGCACTATCCCTACAAGCAACAATTCAACATGGAACGCCGCCACCATGGATATGTCCGCCAACGGCTACCGCCTGCCCACCGAAGCCGAATGGGAATATGCAGCAAGAGGCGGACAACAAAGTTTGAGCGCACAAAGCGGCGGAACTGTACTCGATTACTATTATGCCGGCAGCAATACCGCTGACGATGTAGCATGGTACAGCGGCAATAATGGAACTTCAGGCACGCCCACTTACGGAACCAAGCCGGTAAAGCAAAAACAGCCCAACGCCCTTGGCTTATACGATATGAGCGGAAATGTGTGGGAATGGTGCTGGGATTGGTATGCCGCTTATACGAACGCGTCTGCGGAAAATCCTACGGGACCTTCTTCCGGCTCTCTCCGTGTGTTACGTGGCGGCGGTTGGTACAGCCCTGCGATCGACGCGCGTGTGCCGTTCCGCAACAACGACGACCCCTACAATCGCTTCAACATCAGCAACGGCTTCCGTCTCGCCTGCAGTTCAGAATAGGTCTGTTGGCGAGCGGGCAGGCGAGCATGGCGAAGAGCGGAGTGGAACGGAGCGAAAAGCCATGCGAGAGAAAGGAAAACAAATACCGCCTGTGGCGGTCGAAAATTTTTGAAAAAATGGAATAATTTATAAAAACAAAAGGATATTATGCAATTTAAGATTTTTACGATACCGGTAATGGAACACACCGTAGGGGCGCACCTTCACGGTCGCCCTCTTTACGGTCGCCCCGTAGAGACGCATTGCAATGCGTCTCTACAATCCACAAACGGTCAAATACCCCCCTCATTCCCCCCGAAGGGGGGAGGCTTGGCAAACGCCGTGCTACATTCAACGACAACGTTCAAGGAGTGCGGGCAATTCACATCCCCCCCTTCGGGGGGGCTTGGAGGGGCTTTTAAAAAACAAAATAAAATGAAACACAAATTACTTTTCACCCTCCTCCTCCTTCTGCTCTGCACCCTCACAGCGCAGTCGCAGACATGCCCTGATTTTACGGACTTATATGGTTCGTATGTAACGGCATTTTATGGCAAAACGAATGATCCGTTTGCCAATACGGGCGTTATCCCCGGCAGGCACACTGTAATAACGACGCCGGGCTTTGATCCTAATACCGGCGGAGCCTTGTCGTTTTTGCCTGCGGGCGAAAGTCAGGTTATCAGGCTGGGGAATAGCAGCGTACATGCGGAAGCCGAAGCGTTGCGTTATGTTTTTACGGTAAACAAAGACAATGCGGTGTTGATGCTGAAGTTTGCGGTGGTTTTGGAAGACCCGAATCACCCTACCATCGCGCAGCCGCGTTTTGTGGTGCGCGTTACTGACGGCGACGGCAACCTGACCGAAGCGTGTGCCGAGTATGACGTGAGCGCGGGTGCGGGCATCCCCGGTTTTCAAACCTATCAAATCGGCAGTCGGGCAATTCGCTGGCGCGACTGGACGGATGTAGGGTTGGATTTGTCGAAACATGCCGGAAAGCAGGTGCAGTTGGATTTTATCACCTACGACTGCGATTATAGCGGACATTTCGGCTATGCCTATTTCACCGCTTCGTGTATGTCGGGGGTGTTAGAACTTGACAACTGCGGCGGTTCGGCAATCACCGTTTCTGCGCCTTCCGGTTTTGAATCCTATCTTTGGAGTAACGGTGAAACGACGCAAATAGCCAATTTCACCGGAATAACCGGCGCGATATGGTGTACGGTAACCTCTGCTACCGGCTGTTCGTTTACGTTAAACGGCTATATTACCACCGAACCGATAACTACGCCCACATCTATCACGGCAACCATCTGTGAAGGAGAAACATATACCGAGCATCATTTCAATCTGCCGCCGCAAACGCCGGGCGTGCATACCTATTATAATACGTTTTTCAACCCTGTTACTTGCACTACCCAAACAACAGAACTGACTTTAACCGTAATAGCGCGTTATACGCACTTTCAGGCGGCAATTTGTCATGGACAAAATTACACCGAAAACGGTTTTAACATCATTGAACCGATGCCGGGCGTGTTACGCGATACGTTGTGGACGGGAACAATTCCCGGCTGCTATACCTACAATGTGCTGGAACTCACCATTAGCGTAAGTTTTGATATGCCCGATATTATCATAGGCGATGTTTCACCTTGTACCGACGAATTGGTTACCTACTCTTTTGCCGGAGCGGAAACGCTGACGAGTTTTCATTGGGAATGGTCGGATAATGTGGTGTATGTAAAAGGAAAATATTTGCCGCAACTGACGGTTTATTTTACAGACGACGAGTCTGCTGAAATTATTTTGTATGGTGAAAACGGTTGTGGCGCGGGTTCTACAACGTTGGAGGTAAATCCGAATCTGTCGTATCATCTTCAATTTGATGAAACAGTTTGTCAGGGCGAGGAGTTTAACCTGCATGGTTTTAATCTCGGCATACAGGATGATGTGGGTTATTTTGTGTATGAAAAACATCTGCAAACGGTGCACGGTTGCGACAGTTCGGTGATGTTGATGTTGCAGGTATTGCCTTTGCCCGTAGTGCGCATTGAACCGGAAGAGGCGACGCTTTGCAATGCGGGCGATGCTATTTCACTCTTTGCCATCATAGGCGATGAGGAGTGGGAAAACCCCGGCAATAACGGTGTGCTGACTTTGTTTTTTCATAATGACTGCGATTTGACTTTTCTTTGGAATACCGGCGATATTACCAACAGCATTACTCAATATCCGACAGAGACAACTCTTTATACCGTAACTGTAACATCAGGTGGCTGTTCGACAACGGTAAGTCAATGGGTCATCGTCAATCAAGTGGCGCCGGCGGTTTATGATACGATATGCGCCGGAGAAACCTATACCAACTATGGGTTAAACGAGGTTGCAAGCGGCGTTTATCCCGTTACCATAGAGGGAGATGATTGCGATGTGGTTTTTGATGTAAATTTGTTTGTACATCCGCTTAACGCCCGTACAATCACGGGCAGCGTTTGCGCAGGGGAATTTTTTACGGAAGAAGGTTTGGATATTGCGTTGTATCAGGCGGGACTTTTTCGAGATACATTGCGTTTTATCAGCCATACCGGTTGCGACAGTATTGTGATGTTGGAAATCACGGTTTATCCGGCAGAAGGATCTACATTGTATGACGCAGTTTGCCAATATTTGCCGTATAACCAAAATAGTTTCAACCTGCCTGATCAAAACATTGTGGGCGAGTTTACCCATACAAGATTGGAAAAAACAGCGCACAACTGCGACAGCATCATCACGCTGAAATTGACTGTTAATCCGGTAATTACCGATATAATAAGCGATGAAATAGAGGCGGGGGAGGCGTATGAAAAATATGGTTTTGACTTGCCCGTCCAAAACACCGCAGGCGATTTTCCGAATATTCCTCATCCGTTAAATCCACTCCAAACATCGCACGGTTGCGATAGTACGGTGTTTTTGAATTTGAAGGTGACTTGTCCGGAATTGCTCACTATTTTGCCGCCTGTTCTTATTTGCGAGGGCGGTAGTTACAATTTCAACGGAGAAATATTAACCGTAGAAGGCACTTATTACGACACGTTAAAGAGTGTATATCAATGCGATAGCATTCTTTCATTGACGTTAACGTTTAAAAGTAATTGTTTGACAATTATCGCCACTGCCGGACCAAACGGAAGCATTACGCCGGAAGGTGAAATAGATGTTGTAGTGGGTGGCGATCAAACTTTTACCTTTACGTCCGATCCTTGCTACGAAATAGATTTAGTATTGATTGACGAAGAAAACAATTCAGACGCAGTGGCAGATGGATTTTATATTTTTGAAGATATTGATGATGACCATACCATTCATGTTACTTTCAAACCCAGCGAGTTTACCGTTATTTTCCATCCGGGAAACGGTGAACCGGATAGAACCGTTAAAGTTTTATTTGGCAATAAAGTTCCTATTCCTTCCAATCCCATTTGGACTGGTTACGTTTTTGCCGGTTGGTATACTGATGATTCCTATGATACATATTACGACTTCAATACGCCGATGCCAGCAAAAACTCTTGAGCTTTGGGCCAAATGGCGGGCAGATGATGACGATGACAACTTCACCATCCAGATCACAGCAAACGAAGGCGGAACGGTAAGCCCCTGCGCCATCTTTGAAGTAGCAGCAGGCGCTGACGACGTAACGTTTGAAATTACAGTTGATCCTGGTTATGAGATTGAGGTAATCCAGATAGATGGCAAGCCTCATAATCATGCTGACAATGTCGGTATTGGTGCATATGACGATTCAACAGGCATTTACACATTTAATGAGATTGAAGCCAATCATATCGTCTTTGTCAAATTCAGACCTTCTTTTTATACAATTACAGCCTCTGCAGGCGCAAACGGCTCCATCGACCCTGACGGCGCTATTTCTGTACCGACAGATACGGATAAAACTTTTACCTTTACCCCTGATGCAGGCTATATGGTTGACACTGTGACTGTGGATGGAAGTTCAGTTACGGTCGCTGCTGTCTATACCTTTACAAATGTCACCGCAAACCATACCATTGCTGTCACATTCAAACGTATCGCTTATACCATTGATGCAGCTTCAGATGCAAACGGCTCTATTGCTCCCAGCGGTGATGTAACTGTCCTGCATGGTAATAATGAGGTTTTCATCTTTACCCCTAAAGAAGGTTATGAAATCGATACCCTGACTGTGGATGGAAGCTCAGTACCGATTGCCGGCAGCTATACTTTTACAAATGTCACCGCCAATCATACCATTTCTGTCACATTCAAACGTATCGCCTATACCATTATTGCCACCGCAGGTGCAAATGGCTCTATTACTCCCAGCGGTAATGTTGATGTTCTATATGGTAATGATAAAAAATTCAATTTTAATCCTGACTTGGGTTATGGAATTGAAACTGTGACTGTGGATGGTGTCTCAATACCGGTCAGTTCTGGCTATACCTTTATTAATGTCACCGCAAATCACACTATTAATGTTACCTTCAAGCTTATCATGTATACGGTAACATTTGATTGTGACGGCGGTATCCCGGCGCCGCCTGTACAACCGGTTATTGCGGGTGGAAAAGCTATTGAGCCTGCTCTTATGACCAGAACCGATTATAAATTTAAGGGTTGGTATGCTGAAGGAACACTAATAACTGAGTATGATTTCGATTCACCTGTAAACAGGGATATCGTGATTTATGCCAAATGGCTAGGAGATCTGGAAGATACGGATACCCTTACAGTTACTTTTATGGATGGGGATAAGGAAATATACATAAAAGAGGTAAATGATGGTGATCAGGTAATCAAGCCAAACCCGGATCCTACCAAAGACGGGTATACTTTTGATGGCTGGTATACCGATGAAGACTGCGAAGATGAGTATGACTTTGATACCTCTGTCACTGCTGACCTTACCCTCTATTCCAAGTGGCAAGACGCTATCCACACCGTGACCTTCTATACCGACGGTGGTAGCGATATTGATAGCCAAAATGTAGCCCATGGAAACTGTGCGACTATTCCAGTTCCTGATCCAACTAAGGATGGTTATGCCTTTGGAGGTTGGTATGACAATGCTGCCTTTGACGGAGATCAGTATGATTTTGACACCCCGGTAACCAGTAACTTCACACTTTTTGCCAAGTGGGGTCTAGTCTACTTGGTGGTATTTGATGCTGATGGCGGCGATCCGGCGCCAGATGTACAGTCAGTTATTAAGGATGGAAAAGCTAGCGAGCCGCCCCTTATGACCAGAACCGGCTATACTTTTGCCGGCTGGTATACAGAAGGAACACTTAACACTCCGTATGATTTCGATACACCTGTAATCAGTAATGTCGTAATCTATGCCAAATGGCAAAGTAGTCTTGTTGGCACAGAACCCTTTACTATTACTTTCATGGATATGAATGGTGAAACACCCATATATATCAGAATTGCTAACGATGGTGATAGGGTTAATGAGCCAGATCCCAAACCTACTAAATTTGGCTATATCTTTATTGGCTGGTATACCGATGAAGACTGCAAAGTTGAATATGACTTTGATACCCAGGTGATTAAAGACCTAACCCTCTATTCAAAATGGCAAGTTACCTACACCATTTTAGCCAGCGCAGGTCTTAACGGCTCCATTGATCCCAGCGGTACCGCCATTGTACCAGAAGGTGAAAACATAACCTTTATCTTCAATCCAGCTACGGGTTATGTTGTTGATTCAGTAACTGTGGATGGCGTTAGTGTAACTACCGCCAGCAGCTATACCTTCACAAGTGTCAACAAAAATCATACCATTCATGTCACCTTCAAACTTGCCACAACCGGCGGCAATACTGGTGGTGGTACAACCTACTATGTTACCTTTAACTCTGACGGTGGAAGCTCCGTTCCCCAGCAGGCTGTTAAAGCTGGTGACAAAGCTATTAAACCAGCCAATCCTACCAAAGAAGGTTATCTCTTTGTCAACTGGTATACTGATGCAGATTGCACTAATCTCTATGACTTCAATACCACGGTTAATGGCAGCTTCACTCTCTATGCCAAGTGGATAGAAATTGGCGGTGATGGAAGGCCGGCTGTGAGTGATAAGGTTAAGGAAATGCTGGAAACTGATGCTCATATCCGCTATATCTACGGCTACCCTGGCGCCCCGGTACGGCCGAATGGAGCTATTACCAGGGCCGAGGTTGCTATGATCTTCTGGCGGCTCTCGATCGACCTGGATAAGGATGATGAACTTGATAATATCTTCAGTGATGTACCGGAAGGCGCCTGGTATACTCAGGCTGTGAAATTCCTGGCCGAGATCGGGATCATCAATGGCTATGAGGACGGTACTTTCAGACCCAATCAACCTATTACCCGGGCCGAGTTTGCCAAGATTGCCGCGGGCTTTGACAATATGTCCAGCGGCGCAGATAATCCCTTCAGCGACCTGTCCGACACCCATTGGGCCTATGACTATATCATCTCTTGCTACATGAAGAGCTGGATCAACGGTTATCCCAGCGGGGAATTCAAACCGGATAACAACATCACCCGCGCGGAAGCTATCAAGATCGTCAACTTCATGCTGGGCCGGGGAATCAAAGCGGAAGATATCCCCGAAGGTGTGATATCCTATACCGATCTTTTGAAATCCCATTGGGCCTACAATGAAATCATTGAAGCATCCGTGGAGCATGAATATGAGCGCATCGAAGACAACTGGGAAATCTGGACCGATTATACAAATTAGCCAGTATCTAGCATCTAGTATCTAGTTGCTAGAACGAGTGACTTTCGTTACGCGAAAGATTTGAAGCAAAAACTTATTTTTATTAGTGCTACACCGGAGTAAGTGACTAAAGCGGTCTGCGACCGCAGTGCTGAGTTATGAGTTATGAGTGTTGAGTTTTTGTAGCTTTGCTTATGCAAAGCGGTATTGAAGCAAAGAACT
>Ga0082212_10008873_pt1 | contig 13047 bp, 13 predicted proteins | sample TergutNt197P3_FD_71548 | JGI IMG/M metagenome (GOLD analysis project Ga0082212, IMG submission 71548) | Neocapritermes taracua P3 segment gut microbial communities from Petit-Saut dam, French Guiana - Nt197 P3 | ecosystem: Host-associated > Arthropoda: Insects > Digestive system > Gut ... | reverse complement strand
CAGCCCGGAACCGCAAACATTGTTTAATGTCATTGCAGTCGCCTCAACGGGTATCCCTGCTTTTAACGCAGACTGACGTGCAACATTTTGGCCAAGGCCGGATTGCAGTACACAACCCATCAGCACCTCATCTACATCGGCAGGGCGGATACCTGCGCGCTTAATCGCTTCTTTGATAACAATGCTGCCCAGTTCTACTGCTGACACATTGGCAAGTGTACCGCCAAATTTTCCAATGGCGGTCCGGCAGGCGCCTGCGAGCACAATTTCTTTCATACCTTTATTCCTCCAGTACGATTACTTTCATATCAGGCGCTTTCAGCAGCTGTGCACCGGTTACAGCTTGAACGTCTTCAAAGGAATATCCCGGCGCAATTTCTGCCAACATCAGCCCATCCTTTGTCACACGCATTACTCCCAGTTCAGTTACGATCAATTCAACAACATTTACCGCCGTTAAAGGAAATGTACACTTTTCTAAAATTTTAATATTGCCTTTGGCAGTATGTTCCATGGCCACAATCACACGTTTTGCGCCCACAACCAGGTCCATCGCGCCCCCCATGCCGGAGACCATTTTGCCCGGTACCATCCAGCTTGCGAGATTTCCGCATGAATCCACCTGCAATGCACCCAATACCGTTACATCCACATGCTTACCGCGGATGATAGCAAAGGAGGTAGCGCTGTCAAAAAAAGCCGCACCGGGCAATACTGTTACCAAATATCCACCAGCATTGGTGATGTCAGTATCTTCACAGCCTGTTTCAGGCGCAGGACCGACACCAAGAATACCATTTTCTGATTGGAGGATAACCTCAGTACCAAGGGGTATATGGTTTGCTATCAATGTCGGGATCCCAATCCCCAGGTTAATAACATCACCTGTTTTAAGTTCCTGTGCAACACGTTTTGCGATCCTGTTTTTAATATCCATATTACACCTCCGCCGGTACAAGAGCGTCGACGAATATTGCAGGCACCGTCACCATTTCAGGATCCAGCTCACCCACCGCAACAATTTCACTAGCTTCTGCAATGACGTAATCCGCCGCACATGCCATTATGGCATTAAAATTCTTGGTAGAACCACGCATATAAAGATTTCCGGACCTGTCCGCAATTGTCGCTTTGATAAACGCAACGTTACCGGTAATGCCCATCTCCAGAAGGCAGGTCTTCCCCTGTATTTCACGCTGCTCCTTGCCATCTGCCACCACCGTCCCCGCTCCCACGGGGGTATAAAACCCGGGTATACCGGCGCCGCCGGCGCGAATGCGCTCCGCCAGCGTTCCCTGCGGTACCAATTCAACGCTTCCGGGTTGTTCCAAATACATCCGTCCCGTCTCGGGATTTGCACCTATGTACGACGCGATGACTTTATCTACCCGTCCCTGTTTTATAATCTGAATCATCTTTGTTTCACGATTCCCGGTATCATTGGATATAATAGTTAAACCTCGCGCATTACTCATAGTCAGCAATGCTCCGACGAGTGTTTCCGGACTGCCCGCTTGTAAAAACCCGCCGACAAGGATCACATCGCCGTTTTTAATTATTTTTATAGCATTTGAAACCGTTGTTGTTTTATCCATGAATACACCTCAATTACCTGAGATAAACGCGTTCTTCCCATATGACAGGAGCATAGTATAGTGTCTTATATTTAATTAGATATGGTTACCGTTACAGGACCAATCATTCCCCGCTCTGCAGTACCGGAGCCAGCATACTGTGCCCGGGCTGTTGTCTGGCCTTTTTCACCAAGTTTTACTGTTGCCGTATAAATAACCTGGTTTTCATTCCGCAAAGTGGCTTCCACCAAGACCCGGTATTCACCGGCAGAAACTGTCCTGCCCGTACTGTCTGTACCGTCCCAAACATAACGCAGATCGCCGGCTTTTGGAGTGGGGCCGGTAAGAGCGTCAATCTGGGTTTTGTTCATTCCCGCTATGTTGGATTGTTTTACCCATTGAGGCAGGGAGAACGGCCGGCGCTGCCAGCCCCCTGCTGCAGTAAAACGGGTGGCATAGAGCGTTTTAATATAATGGCCCTGGGCATCCTCAATCCATACTGCAAATTGATTACTGGCCGTACCGCTTTGTTTGGTATAGGTAAAACTCACTTCTACCTTGAATGCCCCGGCAGACGAGGCTTGTGTAAACGCGTTTATCTGAACAAACAGTACAAGAACAGCGCCAGCCAACAACAAAACCAATAATGATTTTTTCATTCTTTATTCTCCTAATTCCACTTCCCACATTTTGTCTTTAATTATTGCTTTGGATTGAGGGAAAACCTGGTTAAGAATAATTCCAACCACTGTTGCCAATGCAACACCGGAAAGCTGAAATGTAATATCCCTGGTAATGCTAAAGGCCAGCATGCCGCCGCCAATGCCAATAACCAAAATTACCGATGTAATAGTAAGGTTTCTGTTGTCCTTAAAATTAACTCCGCTTTCTACAATGGTCCGCAAACCCGATGAAGCGATTATTCCAAAAAGAAGCATGGAAATGCCGCCCATAACCGGTGTTGGAATTGTACGAATCAATGCGCCGAATTTCTGGAAAAACGAAAGGATAACTGCAATAACCGCCGCTCCCCCGATAACCCACACAGAGTAAACATGGGTTATTGCCATAACGCCGATGTTTTCGCCGTAGGTTGTATTGGGAGGGCCGCCCCACAAGGCTGCCCATGCTGTGGCAAGTCCGTCTCCTGCCAGGGTACGGTGAAGGCCGGGTTCCTTGTAAAAATTTTGCCCCACAACTTTACTTGTTATCAGGGTATCGCCCAAATGTTCGCAAATAGTTGCAATGGAAACAATGGAAAAGGTAAGAATAGGAACCAAAGAAAATTTGGGAACTGCAAAAGAAGGAACACCGAACCAGGGAGTATCTTTTACAATCTGATAATCAATCATGGCATAAGCAGGAAAAAAAGATCCCATAATTAAAGTAAAAAGATACCCGGAAACCAGACCAATAAGAATTGGAATTACGGAAAGAAATCCTCTGAAGAAAATTGCTGCAATTACCGTAACGCCAAGGGTAACAGCGGCAATGGAAAGCAGGGTTAAACTGTAGTCGCCATCCCCGCTGCCCCCTGTCCGCATAGCCATGTTCATTGCAGTTGGCGCAAGGTTCAGGCCAATAACCACAATTACCGAACCGATAACCACCGGCGGCAACGCCTTGTCAATCCACCCCTTTCCGGCAACACGGACAATCATGCCCACCACACAGTAAAAAAGCCCCGCTGCCACAGCGCCGCCCATTGCATACGGCATACCGTATGCTGCGCCAATAGTTTGAAGCGCGGGAATAAACGCAAAAGAAGATCCCAAAAAGACAGGGACTTTTGCCCCTGTAAGAACAATGTAAATTAATGTACCGGTACCGGCTGTAAAAAGAGCCGTTGACGGGCTTAATCCTGTAAGCAGCGGAACCAGTATGGTTGCGCCGAACATGGCAAATACATGCTGAAAACTCAGCGGAATCCATTTTCCCAGGGGCGGCCTGTCCCGGGTACCTAATACTTCTATACTCATTTTATCTCCCATGAATTATATAGCGTAGTTGTCACTATCATTGTAAATACTATTTTTATTCTTGTATATTCCCTAAATTCTGATTATTCTTAATTACAGGAGTAGCGCTATATGGCCAAAAAAGGAAAAATTGAAATCGACCGGGAGCTATGCAAGGGCTGCTATCTTTGTATACGCGCATGTCCGCTGAAGGTACTTGAGCAGGGCACGGAACTGAATTCTTCGGGTATCTATCCCTCCAAAGCGGTTCACGCGGAAAAATGCATAGCATGCGGGAACTGTTACGAAGTATGCCCCGATGTATGCATAGAAGTTTATGAACTTGACACGGCTACTTAGTAAAGTGGTCAGGTAGAAAGGAGCTATGGTGAACGAAAAAGTTTTAATGAAAGGAAACGATGCCATTGGCGAGGCTGCAATCCGTGCAGGCTGCGGCGCTTACTTTGGCTATCCAATTACGCCTCAAAATGAAATTACAGCCTATATGGCAAAGCACATGCTCGACAAGGGCCGCATTTTTATCCAGGCAGAAAGCGAGATAGGGGCAATCAATATGGTATACGGTGCATCATGCGCCGGCGCCAGGGCTATGACAAGTTCATCAAGCCCGGGCATAAGCCTTAAACAGGAAGGGATGAGTTATGCTGCCGGGGCGGATGTTCCCCTTGTGCTGGTAAATGTAGTCCGCGGCGGGCCAGGACTTGGTTCCATTGCCCCTTCCCAGGCGGATTATTTTCAATCAACCAGAGGCGGCGGCCACGGGGACTACTACTGCATAGTGCTTGCCCCCAAGAGCGTACAGGAAGCGGCGGACTTTACCTACGAAGCGTTTGATCTTTCCGACAAATACCGCATACCGGTTATTGTCCAGGCCGACGGCATGATCGGGCAAATGATGGAAGGGCTGACACTCCCGCCGCAAAAATCGGCTTCGGAATTGCCCAAACGCGACTGGATTGTCGGCAATATGGCTTCCGCTCCGAAAAGAAATGCACGGCACATTACTTCTATTCACCTGGTTCCTGAAGAACTTGAAGGAGTAACCAAAGAACGGTTTAAGCGTTACGAAATAATAAAAGCTCAGGAAACCCGTTATGAATATACCGGCGATGATGCAGCAGATATTACCCTTGCCGCATACGGAACCTGTGCCCGGGTTTGTTTGGGCGCCAAGCAGCTTGCAGAAAAAGAAGGAATTAAGGTCGGCCTTTTCAGACCCATCACGCTATGGCCATTCCCCTATAAGGCGCTCAGTAATATCGGCGCAAACGGAAAACCAATACTTACCGTCGAAATGAGCCTTGGCCAGTTAATAGAAGATGTCAAGCTTTCCACCGTAGAAATTCCCGATGGAGTAAAACGTCCCCCGCTGTATCACATTGGACATTCAGGCGGAGTAATTCCCACCGAAGAAGAAGTGTTTGAAGAAATTAAAAAAATCTGCAAAGCAAAATAATGATCGAGGACGGTATTATATGAAAAAGCTATACGGATACCCGGCGAGCCTGTGCAAGGTTCAGACAAAATACTGCGGCGGCTGCGGCCACGGCGTAATTCACCGTATTATTACCCAGCTCATTGACGAAATGGGAATGCAGAAAAAATCAATTATCACCAATCCTGTTGGCTGTTCAATCTGGGCTGATCTTTATTTTGATTTTGATTCGGTTCAGCCTCCCCATGGCAGAACCCCGGCGGCAGCTACCGGTATTAAGCGCGTGCTTCCCGATCATCTGGTAATCTGCTACCAGGGCGACGGCGATCTTGCCGCCATTGGGACTGCGGAAATGATCCATGCAGCAAACCGCGGAGAAAAATTCACCACAATTTTTGTTAACAACGCTATCTATGGAATGACAGGCGGACAAATGGCCCCCACCACGCTTATCGGACAAAAGGCAACCACCGCACCCAACGGGCGCGACCCGGATGATGCTGGTATGGGCTACCCGATTAAAGTTTGCGAACTGCTTGCCCAGCTTGACGGGACCCGTTATATAGCGCGCGGATCAGTTAACAATCCGGCCAATATCAGAAAAACAAAAACCTATATTAAAAAAGCGTTTGAAGCGCAAATGTCGGGCGCGGGATTTACCATGGTAGAAGTGCTTTCGCCCTGCCCTACAAACTGGAGCATGGAACCGCTTCAGGCAGTTGAATGGCTGGAAGCAAATATGATTCCCGCATATCCACTGGGTGAAATTAAAAACACACTTAACGCAGCGTCAAAGAAGGAGATGGCGGCATAATGACAGAAAAATCGTTCTTTGCCGGATTCGGCGGCCAGGGGATTATCTCCCTTGGACAGATATGGGTATATTTTGCAATGAAAGAAGGAAAGAATGTAACGTTCTTTCCGTTTTACGGGGCGGAAAAACGCGGCGGTATAGCCAGAGCCAGCGTCATTATTTCCGACGGAGAAATAGCCAGCCCTCTTGTTACTTCTCCCGATTCAGTGCTGGTAATGAACAGCGATTCGCTCCCCGTCTGCGAAAAAATAGTCAAGCAAGGCGGATTAATGCTTATCAACTCAAGTCTTGTAAAAGAAAACCCCAAACGCAGTGATATTAAAACAACAAAGGTTGAAGCATCTGCCCTTGCAGAACAGATAGGCCATGTCCGTTTTGCGAACATGGTTGCACTTGGAGCAATGGCCCGTCTTACCGGCGCGTTGTCATTAACAGATACAGAAACAATCCTGAAAAACTTCTTTCCGCCGGATAAGCATTCGTTTGTCCCGAAAAATGTTGATGCGATTAAGGCGGGATACGAGGCAGTATAGGATGATATTACTGTTTTTATAAAACAATAGTGGTATTGTAAAATTAATGGGGCAATAGCAATTAAGGACACTTTATGGAAAATAGTATATTACCCGATCCAAATGTTGTATTTCCTGTCCCAAATATCAAAACGGTTACTTATATAAAACCTACAATTAAAAATAAAAACATAATTGTGGGGGATTTTACTTATATTAGTGATACTGATTTTGAAAGCCATGTAACTCATTTTTATGACTTTTATAATGATAAATTAATTATTGGAAAGTTTTGTCAAATAGCATCTGGCGTGGATTTTATAATGAATGGGGCAAATCATAAAATGGATTGTGTTTCTACATTTCCGTTTTATATTTTTGAAAAATGGAATGAAAATGTACCTCCATTGGATAAAATGCCGCTTAAAGGTGACACCATTATTGGAAATGATGTATGGATAGGACAAAACTCCACTATACTGCCGGGCGTAAAAATAGGAGACGGTGTAATAATTGGAACAAAAAGTGTTGTGGGCAGTAATATTGAACCATATTCTATTATAGCCGGAAATCCGGCAAAAACAATCCGGAAAAGATTTGACGATGAATTAATTGAATTATTGTTACAATTACAATGGTGGGATTTACCAATAGAGAAAATTATTGAATCAGTGCCATTATTGCATAATGATAATTTGAAAATTGTTAAGGAAAAAATAAGAGAAATAATTAACAAATGAAATTATTTGTCTAACAACTTCTGTCTTTCAATTTCCGCCTTGTCATGCAATTCATCGAGCATTTTCATTACAGCATCAACCACAGCTTGTTTTTTATCTTCAATGCCGTCTTCTTCTGCTTTTGCCCTGACTTGTTCTCTGAAAGCAGAACAATTCATAACAGGACCGGCTGTCAGACGCACCAAATCTTCGCTGACAGAATCGTCCATCATATCGCCCGGACGGAAATGAAGTATTTCTCCGTTAATTGCCACAGGGCACATATATTCAAAGAGCCGTATGTATGAATCAATTTCCCTTACCCCCTGCTTGGTAGAAGGATCTCCGGGGCGATAGCGTGTACCGGAAGGGAATACCAGCACGAGTTTTCCGCTTTCCTTAATTCTGATAAGAGTGCGGGTAGCAGAGCGGTTAATCACAGCGCTGCGCCGGATTTCTTCTTTGTCTTTTTCAGGATCAAGAGCCTGCAGCGAACGGCTGGGATATATTACCAGGCGTGTATAGGCGCTGGTAAAGGCGGCAACCACCGGACTGTCTTCGTTCATTTTCTTGCCGGCTATGGCAACCAGGGTATCTGCTATGGTACTGTTTCCCTCTTCCTTGCGGAGAAAATAATGAAAAAGAGAATAATCAAGATTACTGTAATGTTCCAGCAGGAGAAGACAGGGGCGGCCTTCTTTGAGCAGCCGGAACAATTCCCGGATATTCTCCATGCCGCTGATCCCCGAACCGGGAAGAGCCAGGGTTTCAACCATTTTATCCAGCAAGGGGACAATCTCCCTGTTTCCTTCCTGGAAAACATTTTCCTCTGTAACCTTACTTGCGGCAGTTGACTTAACAACCGCCTCTTTAATCAGGTTTCCAAACGCAGTAGTAAGAGTTTCCATGCCGAAAATATATCATACTCAGCGCTTTGGTTCAAGTTAAGGGCAAATATTATTTATTGGTGCGTTTAACCAGCACTTTTCTGAAAACTATCAGGTAGTCCGCAAAAGAAATATACGAAATAATCAAACAACCTATAAAAAGTACCAAGCAGACTATTTTTCCTATTGCAGCAATAAAACCTTCCGCTGTTAAAATTCCCAAACGCACGGCACATTCTACGGCAAGTGCAGCAAAGCAGGAAACAATGTACAGAACCGTTTTGGATTTTCCTCCCTTACGCGCTCCAATAACAACCCCTTCCTGTATTGCTACCAGGCGAATAAAAGTCATGCTTATTTCGCGGTAAATAATCAGCAGTAATATAAACCCGGGCATATACCCGCTTAAAACCAGGCAGAAAAAAACCGTAACATTCAAAAAAACATCAGCAAAAGGATCAAAAACTTTCCCGAAATCGCTTACCAGGTTATGTTTACGGGCATATTTTCCGTCATAATAATCCGTTAAATCCGCAAAAATAAGCAGCGGCACCATAGTAAAAACCGAGATCCAGGATAAAAGAGGAAACTGCTTAAACCATACAGGCAGAAAATACAAAACAAAAAAAACAGGAGCGGAGATAATACGGCAAAAAGTAAATTTGGTAGCAATGTTCATTCATTAAGTCTGACATGAGAGTATCGCCTCTGTCAAATATTAAAAATTTGTTCTACAATGATAAGGGAATTATTGGCGGAGGAACATTATGTCAAAATATTTGATTGCACTCGATCAGGGAACAACCAGTTCCCGTTCGATTGTATTCGATAAGCAGGGCGATATCATCGAAATTGCTCAAAAGGAATTTACACAGATTTTCCCAAAACCGGGATGGGTTGAACACGATCCAATGGAAATATGGTCATCTCAGCTTGGAGTATTAACCGAAGTAAAAGCCCGGGGAAGAATTTCCGCCGGTGATGTGGCTGCCATTGGCATAACAAACCAAAGGGAAACAACAATCGTATGGGATAAAAACAACGGCAAGCCGGTATATAACGCAATAGTCTGGCAGTGCCGCCGTACTTCCGATTACTGTGACAGTCTGAAATCCAAAGGTTTCGATACAGTAATAAAAGAAAAAACCGGGCTCGTGGCGGACGCCTACTTCTCCGGAACCAAAGTCCGCTGGATTCTGGAAAATGTGCCCGGCGCCCGGGAAAAAGCGGAAAAGGGCGATCTGCTCTTCGGTACCGTCGATACATGGCTTGTTTGGAATCTTACCAAAGGAAAGGTCTATATAACCGATTACAGCAACGCCTCCCGCACCATGCTCTTTAATATCCACAAGCTTGAATGGGACAAAGACATCCTTAAAGAAATGAATATTCCCATTCAGATGCTGCCGGAAGTAAAACCCTCCAGCTGTATTTACGGGAATACCGCTACGGAAATCCTGGGCGGTGAAATTCCAATCGGCGGTATTGCCGGCGATCAGCAGGCGGCCTTGTTCGGCCAATGCTGTTTCGAAGCCGGAACTGTTAAAAACACCTATGGAACCGGCTGTTTTATCCTTATGAACACCGGAGAAAAAGCCGTAGAATCCAAAAACGGCCTCTTAACCACCATAGCCTGGGGAGTTGATAACAAAGTAACATATGCGCTGGAAGGAAGCGTATTCATTGCAGGCGCCGCAATTCAATGGCTTCGGGACGGCCTGCGGATGATCGACAATGCTGCATTCTCCGAACACTATGCCGAAAAAGTAGAGGATGCCGGCGGAGTATATGTTGTGCCTGCCTTTGTCGGCCTTGGGGCGCCCTATTGGGATCAATACGCCCGCGGCGCCATTGTCGGCATAACCCGCGGGGTTACAAAAGAACACTTTATCCGCGCCACCCTGGAATCTCTGGCATATCAAAGCCTGGATGTTATTAAAGCCATGGAAGCCGATGCCGGCGTACCCATTAAAAGCATCCGTGTAGACGGCGGCGCAACATCCAACAACTTCCTTATGCAGTTCCAGGCAGATATACTAAACACAGATGTCATCCGCCCAAAGGTAACTGAAAGCACGGCGCTTGGCGCAGTTTACCTGGCCGGTCTTGCAGCAGGCTTCTATTCCGATAAACAGGACATTGTAAAGAATATGGCGCAGGACAGAATATTTAAACCTTCAATCCAGGATGCAAAAAGGCAAAAACTTGTAGCGGGCTGGAAAGAGGCTGTTAAACGTTCTTTGGGATGGGAAAAAATTTAAAAAACGGGGTTGCCGGAAAGAAAAATACAAATGGAAGATGTAATTATAATCGGAGGCGGTGTCTGCGGTTGTTCGCTGCTTTATGAATTAAGCAGATATACAATTTCAACACTGCTTCTTGAACGGGAAAATGACATTGCCTGCGGAACAACAAAGGCAAACAGCGGGATTGTTCATTCCGGTTACGATCCTGAGCCGGGAACATTAATGGCACGCTTTAATGTGGAAGGCAATGCCATAATCGAAAAGCTCTGCGAAGATTTGGATATTGCCTATAAAAAGACCGGCTCTTTGGTTATTGGTTTTGACGAAAAAGACCGTAAAACAATAGAAAGACTTCTGGAAAAAGGCAACGCAAACGGTGTTCCAGGATTAAAAATTATTACCGGCGAGGAGCTTTTCAGAATTGAGCCGAATCTGAGCAAAGAAGCACTATGTGCGCTGTATGCACCAAGCGCCGGCATTGTCAGCCCCTGGGAGCTTGCGATTGCCCAGGCAGAATGCGCCGTACAGGGCGGAGCAAAAGTCGAGCTTGATTGTGAAGCAAAAGGAATAAAAAAAGAAGGGAACAGCTTCATTGTAACAACCAACAAAGGCGATTATAAGGCGCGCTATGTGGTAAACGCCGCCGGTGTTTATTCCGACAAGATCAGCCGGATGGCGGAAAAAAGTCATTTTACCATAACAGCAAAAAGCGGTGAATATTTTATTCTTGATACAACCGAAATAAACCTGGTTAAGATCGTTGTATTCCAATGCCCTTCAACATTGGGTAAAGGTGTTCTTGTTGCCCCAACAGTTCACGGAAATATAATAATAGGCCCTGACAGCAAGGCTTTTGGTAAAGAAGATTATTTCAATACCGCCGCCGGCCTTGACTATGTGCGCAGGAATGCGCTTCGATCTGTACCGTCAGTGAATTTCAGATCATCAATACGGAACTTTGCGGGGCTCCGCGCCGATGCCGAACTGGAAGATTTTATTATCGGTGAATCAAAAAACACGCCGGGCTTTTTTAATATAGCCGGGATTAAATCGCCGGGATTAACTTCATCTCCGGCAATAGCGCAGGAAATTGCCAAACAGCTGCGTGCAAAAGGTTTGAGTAATGAGCCAAACCCGAATTTTACGGCAAAGCGACGTGTAATACGGTTTAAAGAACTCAATGCAGAAGAAAAAACCAAAATAATAAAAGAGAACCCGCTGTACGGTACAATAGTCTGCCGCTGCGAAACAGTAACCGAAGGAGAAATTGTTGATGCACTGAACCGTCCGCTTCCGCCCCGATCAATTGACGCGCTCAAGCGCCGCTGTACACCGGGAATGGGGCGCTGCCAGGGCGGGTTTTGCAGTCCCAAAGTACTTGCACTTATCGCCGGTCATTTTTCACTTAAACCGGAAGAAGTCCCGCAGGACAGGCAAGGTATGTATATAGTAACCGGCGAGACAAAGCGGGGGCATATGCATGATCATTAAAGATACCTACGATGTAATTGTAGTTGGCGGGGGCCCCGCGGGACTTGCCGCCGCCCTGTCGGCCAAAGAAAACGGCGCCAATGATATCCTGCTTCTTGACCGGAACCTGTCGCTGGGAGGCATTCTTAACCAGTGCATACATAACGGATTCGGTCTTCATGTTTTTAAGGAAGAACTTAGCGGCCCCGAATACGCCGAACGGTATATTAACAAAATTGCGGAAACAGACATTACCGTACTTGCCGGCGCGATGGTTCTGGAAATTTCAAAAGATAAAGTTGTTCACTTTATTCACAAAGAAGCCGGTTATACAGCGGTTACAGGCAAAGCAGTAGTTCTGGCAATGGGATGCCGCGAGCGGACACGGGGCGCTATCGGAATTCCGGGCGCACGCCCTTCCGGTGTTTTTACCGCAGGAGCCGCTCAGCTGTATATGAATATAGAAGGACGCACCATCGGCAAACGAATCGTCATTCTTGGTTCCGGCGATATCGGCCTTATTATGGCGCGCCGTCTTACACTTGAAGGATCGAAGGTGCTCGGTGTATTCGAAGTCCTCCCCTATTCCGGCGGCCTTACGCGGAATATTGTACAGTGTCTGGAAGATTACGGCATCCCGCTCCATCTTTCCCATACAATAACGGATATACGCGGCGACAAGCGGGTAACACAGGTAGTGATTAATAAAGTAGATAACAGCCTTAAACCGATTCCCGGTACGGAAATGGAAATTGATTGTGACACGGTACTGCTCTCCGTCGGGCTTATCCCGGAAAACGAACTTTCCCGCAATACCGGCATCGACATCGATCCCAAAACCTCCGGCCCGGTTTTTTATGAGAATATGGAAACGTCGATCCCCGGAATATTTGCCTGCGGAAATGTTGCCCATGTGCACGATCTGGTTGACTTTGTCAGTGCGGAAGCGGCAAAGGCAGGTAAATACGCGGCGCTTTGCGCACAATCAGGCGCAGCCGAAAACAACTCCGCGGTTAATGTCCGGTGGGGAGAAGGGATCGGTTATGTGGTACCGCAAAAAATAAGGACGGCGCATATCGAAAAAACCCTTGAGGTCTTTTTCCGATCCACGGCGATATACAAAGAATCAAAAATTGAAGTCCGCTGCGGTGATAAAGTGCTGGCATCATTTAAGCGGGAACATCTTGCCCCCGGCGAAATGGAAAAAATCATTTTATTAAAAGATGTAATTGAAAAAGCAAAAGGCAGAGATATTACCATTTGCGTAAACAGCGCAACAAAGCAGGCAGGATCGAATGTTTTATTCAGGACAACAGACACCGACGGGTGCGTTAACCTGATCTGCATTGTTTGTCCGCAGGGCTGCCATTTAAAAATTGATCCCTCCAAAAATTACGAGGTCAGCGGTAAT
>Ga0082212_10008871_pt1 | contig 13050 bp, 15 predicted proteins | sample TergutNt197P3_FD_71548 | JGI IMG/M metagenome (GOLD analysis project Ga0082212, IMG submission 71548) | Neocapritermes taracua P3 segment gut microbial communities from Petit-Saut dam, French Guiana - Nt197 P3 | ecosystem: Host-associated > Arthropoda: Insects > Digestive system > Gut ... | reverse complement strand
ACTCTGGGAAACCACCATGGACCCGGCACGTCGCACATTACGCAGGGTAACCATCGACAGCGCCGCCGAAGCCGACCGTATCTTCTCCATGCTGATGGGCGACGAAGTACCGCCACGCCGCGAATTCATCGAACGCCATGCTAAATATGCAAGAATTGACGCTTGAGCCATTTTAGTTCCCGATTATTTGAAAAAGTTGTATCGCAAATATTTCTGACTGCCTTAACGCTTCTTTAACTGGCTAACGGACACAGGGCAATGGTCAGTAATTCCTTTTGGGAACCTCTAAAAACCTTTCCTATACGTCAATGCGAGGGCGATAGCCCGAAACCCGAAGGGTTCGCGTCTCGCAACCAATCCATACGCACAGATTGCTTCACTGCGTTCGCAATGACGCAAAAACGCATCCCGACAGGGATGGTATATTGGTAGAAAAATCATTGACGTATGCGTCGCCCCGCGTGCCGTCAGGTACGCAATATTTCCCCGCATATCCTTTCCTGCAGGACAATCGCGCATATCGGCAAAATATTTTCTACCCATATTTTGTTCCCTGCGGGAAATCCGCATTATTGCCCGTAGGGCATAAAATATCAATAGAATGCGAAATTCCACCTTACAAATATTGTCCGTAGGACATTCACGGAGCATTTTTCGTATTTTTCTATTGATAGGTATAACCTGTGGTCAATTGATTAAACGACTTTTACAATTTCGCCTGCAAAACAAATACGTTGATTATCCAAACAATATGAAGGCCATGTCAGGAGTTCTGAATTTTGGAATTGTTTTCAAATCATCAACCAATCCAGAATTCACTATGTCTGGCCATAGGTTGTTGCATATCAGTACGATTATTTACCGGTTTTCTGATATTTATTTCATATCCTCCCATTCTGATACCTTCTTCTAAGGCTTTTTTCGCGGAATGATTCTTTTTCTCCGTTTCCAAACGCATAAACTGAGTGGATATCTTACCTCTTGCGCTGGCAATAGACGGAGGCAGGCTACTTCCAATGAAGCGATCTCCTGATTTCATAGTACAAACTTTTGAGATTTAACATTTTTATCTTCCTATGATACGATAGATATGTCGAAAGGTTTCATTTTTTGGAAAAATGTTAAAAACTCAGAAGAATTTTCAATCAACAATTTATTAGTATTTTATATGACTAAAACTTTTTAGGAATGTGAAATACCGAAATATCTTTGATCTCGGCGCGTTGTTCCCATGTAGTATCTATATCGTTGCGATTGGACTGCAGCCAGTTGCCTTTGATGTGCGTAAATTCGTTACCGGGCTGTAAGGTTTTTTCCATGCGGTATTCGTACATCAGTCCGTCTTTCCGCAATGGCCTGATCCAGAGCGTATCGCTTACGCCGTGGGCTGTTGTATCGGTGCGCCACAGAAATAATGCTATACGCGGATCTAACGATCCATCCTGTGGATAAACCCGTATTTTGGCGCTCACTACATACGACCCGACGCCTTTCAATAATACGCTGGCTGCAACCGAATCCCGTTGACCGACGGCAGGCAGGAAAAAATCTTTTTCCCCTGTCCACAATTCAGATGGTGGGTCGAGTTCTTCGGAAATCATTTTATCAAGTTCGTTCAGGTTGGCCATGACAATATCGTACACTTCCTGGTATTTCTTGGGTTGCGAACAGTACCACGACACTGTGCTGTCAAACTGCGCCCATTGGTAACCGTTACGTTCCACTATGTGATGGTTGTACGGAATAGAATCCTGCCAACGTGCACTGTAAATGCCATCAGAATGGAAATACGCCTTAGCGAGATGAATATCAGTGAGTATCGAAATAAAATCTTTTTTAGGGATGATCATATCATTCCTGCATGAAGCCAATAACATCAACAATATCAAATAAAAAAGAAAATGCCTCATGATTTTCTATTCAATAAAATTGTCGCTGATGGATTGATGCGTATATACTTTGTGAATAACGTCGGCAAAGGTGTCGGCCACTGAAAGCACTTTTATTTTGGGATGCGGGATGATGAGCGGAATCGTATCGGTAACGATCATCTCGTCGATGGCCGATTTGCGGATACGGTCGTAGGCAGGCCCTGAAAGAACCGGATGCGTGCAAGCCACTCTGATGGAGTTGGCGCCCATCTCCTTCATCAGGTTGGCGGCTAAGGTGATGGTTCCGGCAGTATCCACCATATCGTCCACAATCACCACGTCCTTGTTTTCTACATCGCCGATGACTTTCATCTCGCTGATTTCGTTGGCCTTTTTGCGCAGTTTGTAACAGATGGCCATTTCGACATTGAGAAACCGCGAATAAGCGTTGGCGCGTTTGGTGCCACCTACGTCGGGTGCGGCAATAACCATGTTTTCGAGGTTCAGACTTTTTAAATAAGGAACGAATATCGGCGATGCGTACAGGTGATCGACAGGAATATCGAAAAAGCCCTGTATGGGGTCAGCGTGCAGGTCCATAGTCATCACACGGTCGACCCCTGCGGCTACCAGCAAATTGGCCACCAACTTGGCGCCCATAGCGCAACGCGGCCTGTCCTTGCGATCCTGACGCGCAAAACCGAAATAGGGCATAACGGCTACAATTTTATAAGCCGACGCCCGTTTTGCAGCGTCAATCATCAGCAACAATTCAAACAAATGCTCGGTAGGCGGAAAAGTGGACTGAATGATGAAAACGGTGCATCCTCTGACGGCCTCTTCGTATGCCGGTTGAAACTCGCCGTCGCTAAAACGGAGGATGGAGCATTTTCCCAATTCGTTACCGTAACAATGGGCTATCTTTTCTGCAAGTTCCAACGAACCGGAACCTGAAAATAATTTGATGGGACTATCGCCTGACATGATGGTATTTATGACTAAATTTAACATGAAATCGGTGCGACAAAAATAATGAAAAAAATAAAGGGATAAATCTTTGTTTTTTTTTTGCTCAAAATGTTGATTGTTTCTTCCCAAATGCCTATTTTTGCATCCATAAGTGGTTGTCGGTTTTTAAATATGATGTTAAAGTAAAGTATATGACAAAAATTGTAATCAAAAAATTATTATTGGTAGCTATCGCAGTTTTTTGGCGGGTCATTGCCGCAGCGTCGCCACAGATACATTACACGGTAAGCATTGACGCAGCGAATAACTATCTCAATGTAGAATTAAACGTAGCAGGGCTTGAAGGTACGCAAACCATGCTGAAACTTCCTGTATGGGCTCCCGGGTATTACATCATCATGGACTACCCTAAACATATTGTCGATTTCGCCGCCGACAACGGTTTCTGTCCGCTGAAATGGGAAAAGATCGGAAAAACAGGCTGGTTAGTGACGCATGGCGCCGACAAAAGTATAAAGGTAACGTATAGGGTATATGCTAACGCACAAAGCGTAGCCGACGCCAAGATTACCGCCGAAAGGGCTTTTATCCCGGGCAATGGGGTATACATGTATATCGAAAATCAAAAAGAACTTCCTGTAACGGTTACGTTCAACCAGCACCCCGGATGGGAAAAAATTTCAACGGGGCTGGAACCTGTTCAGGGAATGAAAAACACTTACCATGCAAAGGATTTCGACACTCTCTACGATAGCCCGGTGCTGATGGGCAACCATACAACCATGTTCTTCGATCTGGAAGGTAAGCGATATGAGATGGCGCTGGAAACCCCTGAAGGAATAGAAGAAACATTCTTTGAAGAAGATCTGAAAAAAATGATTTCCACTACGACAGCGCTGATGGGCGACATACCTTACGAATATTATTGTTTTCTGTTTCTGGGTCCCGGTGGCGGAGGACTGGAACACCTTAATTCTCAAGCGTCATTCGGAATTTCCTTCCGCTCAGGCTTCCGCAATAGTTATCTTAGTCTTCTCTCTTTTATCACCCACGAATACTTTCATCTGTATAACGTAAAGACCATACGTCCGGTAGAACTCGGGCCATTCGACTACGACAGGGAAGTGTTCACTCCCTGCCTGTGGATCTCCGAAGGTTTTACATCCTATTACGAGTCATTGTTGCTGAGGCGCGCCGGAATAATGACGCCGGAAGAAGTGCTCGGAAAACATCAACAACCCATCAGGGCCATTGAGAACGCCGAAGGCAAGTTGCATATGAGCCTGCGGCAAAGCAGTTACGACATATGGCTCAATTTTTTCAACCGGAGCGCAAACGGGAACACCCGCATCTCGTATTACACCAAAGGACAAACCCTCGGTCTGTTGACGGATTTAGCCATCCGGCAAATGACCGGTAACGTCAAAAGTCTCGACGACGTGATGAGAAGTTTGTATTACGATTTCCACATTGCAAAAGGGCGCGGATTTTCAGAAGAGGAATATTGGGCAGTGTGCGCCGGTATCGCCGGACAACCGCTGACCGAAATACGCGAATATGTGGACACTGTTAAAGAAATAGATTATGTGAAATACCTCGGATATGCAGGTATTGATGTAGATATGACGCCTCTTGCTGAACAGGATGGAAGCTCGATTGTTCAACGCAGTTGGGAACTGAGTTTCAGGGACAACGCTAAATGCTCATCTCTGCAACTCGCCATTAGAAACGCTATATTTTAAAAGTGATAGAGTAGGAGAGGGGCTCCTACTTGGTATAGCCCATGCATCCAAATACAACGCCCTCCAGCACAGCCGGGATAATAAAAATATCGTTTCGGGCGTCATACACAAATCCGGCAGGGCCGCCAATTCTTGATGTAAAGTTTAGCTCGCCGGTAGATCGGGTATCAAGGTCAAGCCATTTGATAACCCCGCGTTTGGCAAACTGCATCCAATCACTGTAATACAGTCTTTTTCCGTGAAGCGCCAGCCCCCAGAAATAACCTTCATCATTAGTCAATTGGGTGTATTTCTTCGTTTTCATGTCAATAATGCCCAGTTTTCCATTGGGAAGGCTATCGGAGCCCATGCTGCATACATACATTTGATTGTTGTCGATCAGCAGCCCTGTTGGCGCTATTGTTTCTGTCCATTTTACATATTTTTTAGCCGACAAATCCACTTCAAAGATGGTATGGGTATCGGTAGCCGAAAGATATAGTATCTTGTCGTTAACAGAAACGATATCTGTAAGTTGTGTCACATTTTCATTCGCAAAACTCATTTCAAACACTTGATTTCTTGTTCTCAGGTCGATACCTACCAGACGGTCAATATCGCAAATGTACAACGTTCCCTGAATAGCATATATTCCGCGCGGATTGTTCAGTCCCGTAATATATTTCAGCGTGACTTCTTCCTGACTGCCATCACTTCTGATGCGCGAAATATATCCGTCGCCATCCTTTGTAGCTAACCCGAAATTCTTTCCCGAATTGGACAGATAATAAAATCCGCCATACTGCGTTACACAGACAGGAGAATCGAACCCCCGATAACTGTACTGATCCTGACCATAACAGGATATTGAAAAATAGAAAATTCCTATAAATGAGATAAAAAGGATTTTGGTATACATGAGAAAAAAATTAAACCCGCAAATATAAAACATTTCCGTTATAGTAAACCTTCCGCTGTCGGAAAAAAACATTCATATACTTTGGTTGGATATTACAAAAAAACCGTACTTTTGTGAATCCATATTTTCTATAGAAATCGTGATTTTCGAAGATATAAGATTAAAGATTGCCAATACGCTTCTTCGCAAGAAAACTGTGAAAATGAGGCGGCAAAAAATGTTGTTCGATTTTACTTCGGCGAAGTATGTCGGTATTTTGTGTTCTCCGCAGGATGAAGTCAGTACCGGTTACTTAAAGACTTTTTTACACAGTCTTTCGCAAAAGGGTATCAAATACTCGGTGTTTGGTTATTTCGACGGAAATGATATTCCTGAAAATTTTCTTTACTGGAAAGAGATGGACTTCATTACCCGTAAGGATTTGAATTTCTTTTTTTTACCACAAACCCCGATTGTAAATAAATTCATTAACGAACCATTCGATATGCTCATTTCTTGCAACATAGCCAATTATTTTCCAATAGAATACATATCTCAACTATCGGTAGCCAGGTGCAAAGTGGGTATCATGAGTGAAAATGAATCGTGTTATGACCTGATGATCGACATCAAAAAAAATCCAACTTTTGAATATTTTTTAGAAAATCTTCAAAAATATCTGACTAATTTAAGACATCCACAATAAAACAAACGTAAAAATTTCAAAATATGCTATTTACAGGCACAGGGGTGGCTATTGTTACACCCTTTAACCATGACAGGACCATAGATTTTGACGCATTGCGCCGAATCGTAAGCCATTGCATTGATGGGCAGATAGACTATATCGTGGCGCTGGGCAGTACAGGCGAGGCGGCGACTTTGAACACTAATGAAAAAGCGGATGTAATCCGTTGTGTCGTCGAAACCGTTGCCGGACGCGTACAGGTTGTAGTCGGAGTCGGAGGCAACGATACGGTAAAAACTGTTGACGATATCAGGCATACGAATTTCGACGGCGTATCCGGCTTGCTATCGGTAACGCCAAGTTATAACAAACCCGCACAAGCCGGTTTGATTGAGCATTTTAAAGCTGTAGCCGACGCAAGTCCGGTTCCGGTGATCCTGTACAATGTGCCAAGCCGCACAGGCGTTAACATGACAGCCGAAACGACGCTTACCCTGGCGCACGAAGTTGATACTATTGTTGCCGTAAAAGAGGCGTCGGGTAATCTGTTTCAAATCATGCAGATCATTAACAATCGTCCGGACAATTTTTCTGTCATTTCAGGCGACGACGCCATATCGCTTTCGTTGATGGCTGTAGGAGGACATGGAGTTATTTCTGTAGCTGCGAATGCGTTTCCCCGAGAGATGACTACCATCATTCGCAGTTCAATGGACAATAAATTTGCGAAAGCGAAAACAGTCCATTATGCCATGCTCGACCTGTTCGATGCTTTGTCGGTAGAAGGTAATCCTTCGGGGATCAAAGCGGCGCTCAGCATCCTGGGTTTGTCGCAAAATGTACTCCGCTTGCCTCTGATACCCGTGTCGCAAAAGATGTATGAAAAGATGGAGACGCTAATAAAAAAATTAGAAATTAGAAATTAGAAACTTTGAAAGATATTACACCTCAGATTTGGCGCTATTTTGAAGAGATATGCCGTATTCCGCGACCTTCAAAAAAAGAAGAAAAAATTTGCGCATACATCCGGCAGTTTGCTGGCGATCACCAATTGACCTGCCAAAAGGATGAAGCCGGTAATATTCTGATCAGTAAGCCCGCCACGCCGGGATTGGAACATAAACCGGGCGTAATTCTGCAAAGCCATGTGGATATGGTTTGCGAAAAAAACAGCGATGTATGCCACAATTTTGATACCGATCCCATTGATTCTTACATAGACGGCGAATGGATGAAAGCCCGCGGCACCACTTTGGGCGCTGATGATGGTATCGGCGTGGCTGCGATGCTGGCTGTGCTGGCCGATACGGATATTGCACATGGCCCGCTCGAAGCATTTTTCACCGTTGATGAAGAGACGGGACTAACCGGCGCAAAAGCATTGCAAACAGGATTTCTTACCGGTAAAACACTGATTAATCTTGACTCGGAAGATGAAGGAGAATTGTTCATCGGTTGCGCCGGTGGAATTGATACAGTGGCAACCTTTACGTACAAGCACGAGGCCGTTCCACCCAATTCTACGGCTTATATTTTGTCTATCAGTGGAATGACCGGTGGACATTCAGGTGACGATATCAACAAACGTCGCGGCAATGCCATCAAGATATTAAATCATTTATTGTTGGACTGCTCAAGCATATATGGAATTTCTGTCTATCGGTTTGAGGGTGGTAATCTACGCAATGCCATTCCACGTGAAGCATCTGCGATAATCGTAGCGGACAGTCATTATGATAACGATTTCGGACAATATTGCATCAACGAGATGCAAACATGGAAAGACGCCCTGAAATCAACATCTCCGGGATTCCGTTTCAGCATTGAATCGTGCGACATGCCTCCATATATCATGAATATCCTCGACCAGTCTTTTCTGCTCAATGCTTTAGCTATGTGCCCGTCGGGTGTGGTTTCGATGAGCGAAACAATGCCCGGATTAGTGAGTACATCTACCAATATTGCATCGGTTAAATTCAGCGGAGATAATGAAATCATAGTCGCTACCAGTCAGCGAAGCGACCGCGAGGAGTCTAAAACAAGCATCAATAAACGTATTCGCAGGATTTTTGCCATGATGGACGCCCAAGTTGAAAGTTCAGACGGTTATCCGGGATGGACGCCCAACCCCCAATCGCCCATTCTGGAAACCACCAAAGCCGCATATCAGGAATTATTTGGTAGCAATCCTGTTGTGAGAGCGATACATGCCGGTTTGGAATGTGGGCTGTTCCTCGAAAAATATCCCGATTTGGATATGATTTCGTTCGGCCCCACTATCAAAAATGTACATTCACCAAGCGAACAACTCCATATCGGAAGTGTGAAGCGATTTTCGGACTTGTTGCTCAGAGTAATTTGTTAATTGTATCCAAGTAAATGAAAAGTAATAAAAACATCGGAGGAAAAATCAGAAGCATCCGCGAGTCGAGAAATCTGACCATCAGCGAAGTGGCAGGACGTGCCGGATTAAACAGCGTACAGATAGAGCGGATTGAAGACGATATTGAAATACCTTCGCTGGCGCCGTTGATTAAAATTGCACGTGTGCTGGGCGTCAGGTTGGGCACCTTTCTCGACGACCAGACAGAACTTGGCCCAGTCGTTAGCAGAGCGGAAGATTGCCAAAGCAGTGCAATACGTTTTACCAACGATTCGAAGGTTGCCCGCAAACATATGGAATATCATTCGTTGTCGCAGGATAAGGCCGGGCGCCACATGGAGCCCTTCCTGATTGATATTGACGCCGGCGGACAAGACGATTTTATCCTCTCGTCGCACGAAGGCGAAGAGTTTATCTATATTTTGGAAGGAACAGTCGAAGTTGTGTACGGAAAAGAAAAATACACCCTTCGAGCGGGCGACAGTATCTATTATGATTCGGTTGTGGCGCACCATGTACATACATCTGACGGCGCTCCCGCAAGAATAATCGGGGTGGTATACACACCGTTTTAAAACTTATGATTTATGCTTCAAACACTTCCTTATATCAGTCATACAACTTGCAATAGTTTTTTTCTGCTGGCAGGTCCCTGCGTTGTCGAAGGTGAAGGTATCTGTTTCGATATTGCCCACCGTATTAAGGAAATCACGGATCGGCTGCAAATTCCGTTCGTGTTCAAGGGGTCGTTTAAAAAGGCCAACCGTTCGCGTATTGATTCTTTCACGGGTATTGGAGATGACGAGGCATTGCAGATACTGGCCGACATCCGCGAGAACCTGCATGTTCCTGTAGTTACCGACATCCACACCGAAGCCGACGCCGCCCTGGCAGCCGGATTTGTGGATATATTGCAAATACCCGCGTTCCTGTGTCGCCAGACGGATTTACTGGTGGCAGCCGCTCAGACAGGCAAAATGGTGAACATCAAGAAAGGGCAGTTTCTATCGCCCGAAGCCATGAAATTTGCCGTTGACAAAGTGCTTCAGTCGGGCAACAACCGTGTGATGCTCACCGATCGCGGAACGATGTTCGGCTATCACGACCTGATAGTGGATTACCGCGGTATCAGGCGGATGCAGGAAACCGGCCTTCCGGTGGCGCTCGATGTTACCCATTCGCTGCAACAACCCAACACTACCGAAGGCATAACGGGCGGATTGCCGCAAATGATCGAAACCATTGCCAGTGCAGGCGTAGCCATGGGCGTTGACGGTATCTTTCTCGAAACGCATCCCGATCCGGCCAATGCCAAATCGGACGGCGCCAATATGTTGCCGCTTGATCAATTAGAAGGATTGTTGCGCCGGTTGGTAAAGATACGGCAGGCGATCAGTTAATCGTTGAGTGTATCGTAAGCAACATCCGATGAAAATCGTTCTTTTCATCATTCAGATTTCCACGCCCAAAACCTCGAAAAAAGTCATCCTGTCTTTGTAATAGGTCATTTTTGTATCAAATTTCCATGTCCAGCGCCGGGCGTCGGTACGTTCTATGATGGGATGATGTATTGATGTTTTTCGGGAGATTTCACTGCCATCTGACTCACAGGTGATTTCTTTGTAATCGGCCACGATGCACGAGCGGTTACGGGGCAACAGGTCGATATGGCGTTGCTGTACATTCATACGGAAAATATTTATTTCCTCCTTGCTCAACTCAAAGAATTGCGTCAGATAATCGATCAGCAGAATGTCCAACTGATTAAGGATATTGCATGAGAATACAAAGTCGAAAACACTCAAATCTAATGCGGGTTGTGGCTGAATAACGCTGATGGGCGGACGTTTCCTGCGATTACGGTATTGTTTTGCATACCGGTATACAGAATGAGCAAAACCGGAGATGTCGCACACACGCAAATCGACGTTACCCAACGGATGTATCTGTCTTTTTACCGCCGCAGGATGCCGGATATCATACAGATATACTTTTCCGAAATAACGGCTCATCTCTTCCACCGGTACATCCAACAACCACCCGCTTCCCAATACGGCAGCCGATGTATGGCTTTTCGTCTGCATGGCTTCTACGGCGAACTTCCGAGTATTCTGCAAATGTGCATCCCAACACTCCCGTTCGCGCTGGTAACGGCGGATGATGCCCGACTGGTCGTCGAAATATCCCATTTTGCGGAACATTCGCCGGTCAATAACTGAATAATTGAATAACTGAATAACTGATTTTATAAATTATGTTGTTTTTACACTCCAGTCAATCGGTTCGATACCGTGTTGCCGGAGATATTCGTTGGCTTTTGAAAAATGTTTGCATCCGAAAAAACCGTTATATACCGACAATGGCGATGGATGGGCTGCCTCAAGTACTAAATGTTTTTGCGTGTCAATCAGTTTTTTCTTGGCACGGGCAAAGTTGCCCCAAAGCATGAACACCAAGTTTTTGCGTCCGGACGAAAGCGTTTGAATCACCTTGTCGGTAAACGGTTCCCATCCTTTGTTCTGGTGCGACCCTGCCGTTGTCGCGCGCACGGTTAGCGTGGCGTTGAGGAGGAACACACCCTGATCAGCCCAACATTCAAGATTGCCCGATGCGGATGGCACGACGCCCAGATCGTTGTGTATTTCTTTGAACATATTTACTAAAGATGGCGGCGGCGGCACCCCGTCGGGAACCGAAAAGCACAGCCCGTGCGCCTGCCCTTTGCCGTGATACGGGTCTTGTCCGAGTATCACAACCTTTACATTATCAAACGGCGTGTGCGCAAAAGCGTTGAAAATAAGCGAACCGGGTGGATAAACGGCGTAGCGTTGTTTTTCCTCTACCAGAAATGTTTTAAGATTAGCAAAATACGGCTGCTCAAATTCGGTGGCCAATACATTCAACCAACTTTCTTCGATTTGGGGTTTGGGTTTTTCTGACATATATGTTTTTATTATACTACAAAGGAATAATTAAAATATGAGAAAAACAAACTGAACCCACCTTCCCCCAACAAAAAAAGAGCGCATCCCTGCGCCCCCTCTCTTCATTCTTCATTCTTAATTTTCCTTTACCCACACCGTGCTCGTGCCGTCGGTATAAGTGCGGTAGCCCGCTTTTGTGGTTGTTGCTTCAAAGTCGTCTTTGGTCTTATCGGTACTGTCTATCCTGATATAAGCATCGGTAAGCGTGCCGTTTATTTCGCCGTCTATGGTAACCTCGCCGCCGCCACGTACATGAGCGCCTACTCTTTTTCCCGTTACATTGCCGGTTACCGTAATACTGCCGCCACTCACAACATACACGCCATAATCGCCCTTTGCATTGGTTACCGTAGCAACGGAACCCACGCCGGATACCGTCGAACCGTAACTATTGCCGGTAACATTAAATTCGCCGCCCGCCTCTATCAAGGTAAAATGGCCGTCGTTTCTCACAAAAAGCCCATTTGTTCCCGTATTTACGAGGTCGAATGTAAATCCGTTCAAATCTAAAGTAACGGATTTGGTGTTAATCTCTATCTGCGCGTTGTATTCCACATCTTTCAACAGCGTGACGGTTTTGCGGTTTTCGGCTAATGCTGCCGTCAATGCTTCGGCAAAGGTGGCATAGCGTGTTTCGTCTATTTTTGCTTCGCTGCCTGCTTCCTGCGTAACGGTTACCGTTTTCGATGGTAAACCCTGCGCGGCAACGGTCAGCGTTGCAGTGTGCACGGCAGTCGTTGCGTTTGCATCAGCGGTAACGGTTATCGTGGCGTTGCCGCTGCCCGATGTTTCCGACAGGGTTAGCCATTCCTCGCCCGCGTGTCCTGTAATTGTCCATGCAATGTTAGCCGTTATGTCAAAGGTTTCTTCGCCGCCTGCTGCCGTAAAACTCAACTCGTCGGGCTCTACGCTCAATGCGGGCGCTGCCGCCGTTGCCGGAAATACCGCCGTTACCACGCCTTTGTCTGCCTCGCTGGTTACCGTCGCGCCTGCCACTGTGAAGAAGTTAGCCGCCACGCCCGTAAGCATATAACCCGCTTTTGCCGTTAGCGTTACGGTTGCCGTGTACGCTGTGCTGTGGGCAAACGTAGCGTCGGCAGGCTGCCATGTGATTGTGGCGGTGTACTGCTCCGTTGCCGGAACGGTGGTTACAGGCGTCGCACCTGCCACAGGCGCAGTTATCCCGCTGATAGCGGCGATAGTGATTGTAATGTCTTTCGGCTGTTCGGGGTCTTTGTCCTTCTTGCACCCCGCCATTGCAGCCGCCAACACGATGCAGGCTGCGAAAATGATTTTGATGTACTTTGTCATACGATTTTTGATTTTTGATTATTGATGATTAATTATTGATTTACGTTGGAGTTCCCTCACTCCGCTGCGCTGCGTTCGGGATGACGGGCGCATTACAGGGAGGAGGGGGTGTTCAGCGGCGGCGCAGCCGCCGCTGAACACCTTTTTGCCCGCACCGCGTGCGTTGTCATTCCGAACGGAGTGAGGAACCCCGAAGGGCTCGCCGAAGGCAATCTCACTCTCTTC
>Ga0082212_10008870_pt1 | contig 13052 bp, 9 predicted proteins | sample TergutNt197P3_FD_71548 | JGI IMG/M metagenome (GOLD analysis project Ga0082212, IMG submission 71548) | Neocapritermes taracua P3 segment gut microbial communities from Petit-Saut dam, French Guiana - Nt197 P3 | ecosystem: Host-associated > Arthropoda: Insects > Digestive system > Gut ... | reverse complement strand
TATTGGACTGTGTTACTAATACTTAATATATTCAAGAGGGTCGATATACATGCCGTCTTTTTTCATCTCAAAATGCAGATGGGGAACGTCGGTTATTTCTATAAGCGAGCTTTCGCCTATTCCTCCGATAACGTCGCCGCCTTTAACCTGCGCCCCGACGGTTATATTCTTCGGCAGCGATTCCTGCAGGTTCATATATACTGACTGAATATTTCCGGAATGGTCTATAACTACGGTTTTACCCATAAGCGGGTCGTCGTATATCTCTGATATAACGCCGTCCGCTGCGGCTTTTACGTTTACGCCTACGTCGCTGTCTATATCAATTCCCATGTGCGTTCTGTAATCGTTCATGGCAACGGAATATTCGGGCGTATCGGGATTATGCTTTCTTGAAACGCTTCCCGGAATGGGCTTAGAATAAGTCGCGGGAACTGACAGAACCTCGATTGCGTCTTCCGCAGGGTCAATTATTAATTCGGCAGTCCTGTCGGTAGTAGCCTGAGGATTATTCTGCGCTTCAGGTTCCGGTTCATTCGCGGGCTGTATCGGTATGATTGAATTGTCGTTTTCCGGTATTGACGGAGCTTCGGTAGATTTAGGTTTTTCAGTATCCATTGGGTTATGCGTCGGGTTTTCTGTCGGCGTTTCCGTTTCTTTTTTCCTGAAAATATCTAAGATTGCGTCCTCGCTGTCTTCGTAACCGGTGTCGTTGTTTAAATTCATATTGTGAAGATTGTCACTATTGCCCTGATTTTCGCTCTGATTAAATATAGAATAAATGCTCAGGAACATTATGCTTACAATGCACAGAATCAAGACTATATAAAGAACCTTTGTTATGTTGCTGCTTCTCGTTTTGAAATTCATAAATTTTATAACCTCTTTTAATCTTTTAAATAAATTTTATACTGTTTTACTAATTATTGATATTTTTGCCTTTTATTGAGAAATTATACAAAAATTTATATAATCTTGAAAAAATTAAAAAAATTTTAATTTTTTCATAAAAAATATATAAATTACGCCGTAATTGTAGTATAATGGAAATATGCAGATTTTAGAGATTTTTAGGGAAGTGTTTTTTTGAACGGCGAAAATATTAATAATTTTAAATCAGAAGAAGATTATATAACTATCGAGGGCACGGTAAGTAAGATTATATTTCAAAACGAGGAAAACGGTTATGTCGTATGCGAAATAGAAACAGACGAAGAGCTTGCCGTAGTCAACGGCAGTATGCCTTTTTTAGCCGAGGGGGAAAGCATATCCGCAATGGGAAACTGGACTGTGCATCAATCTTTCGGGCGGCAGTTCAAAGTCGAGTACTACGAAAAGAAACTGCCGTCGTCGAGAAAATCAATGATAAAATATCTTTCTTCGGGTGCAGTCAGGGGAATCGGCAAGATAACGGCTAAGAGAATAGTCGACCAGTTCGGCGACGAAACTTTTGAAGTGCTCGAGAATCACCCCGAATGGCTCGCGGACGTTAAGGGCATAACACAGGCTAAAGCCGCCGAAATCTGCGAGGAATTTAAGAATCAGTTCGGGCAGAGGCAGGTTATATCGTTCTGCTCAAGCTATTTTAATATGCCGACTTCTGTCAGGATATATAAACGTTTCGGCGCGGGAGCCGTCGAGATAATAAAAGAAAATCCCTACGCGCTGTGCGACAGCGTTTACGGGATAAATTTCGAGAACGCGGACAAGCTTGCGGGTTCTTTGGGACAGGACAAAGATTCGGAAAACAGGATTTACGCCGGTATAAAATATATACTCACACGCAATTCGCACACAAACGGGCATTTATTTATACCCTACGATAATTTAATCCCAACGTCCGCGTCAATGCTCAGAATAGAGCAAAAAATTATAGAGCAGGTGTTTGACAAGTTTGTTAAAGAGAGAAAATTTGTCGTAAAACAAATAAGAAACAAACAGGCTGTCTATGATTTTCAGACTTATAACACGGAAAAATACTGTTCGCGAAAGCTTATTGAATTAGATAAGTACGGCAAATCTGATAAAACCGACGAAGCCGAAGTAAAACTCCGGCTTAATTCAATAGAGCAGAGCGAGCATATAACTTATACAGACGAACAAATCAAATCAGTCCTGCAAGCGTTAAAAAGCGGGGTGTTTGTTTTAACAGGAGGCCCGGGAACGGGAAAAACCACGATAATCAAAGCGTTAATCGGGATATTTTCACAGACAAGCAAAAAAATCGCGCTTGCCGCCCCGACGGGCCGCGCCGCAAAACGCATGACGCAGGCCACGGGAATGGAAGCAAAAACGATACACAGAATGTTGGAAATGACCTACGAAAACGATATTGAACCGAGATTCAACAGAAACGAGGACGACCCTCTCGATTTTGACGTTATAATAATAGACGAAACGTCAATGGTAGATATTTTTCTCCTGAAATCGCTATTAAACGCTGTGACTTCGGGGACAAAGCTTATATTTATAGGAGACTCAGACCAGTTGCCGTCAGTAGGAGCGGGAAACGTCCTGAACGATATAATACGCAGCAATATATTTAACACGATACGGCTTGATACAATATTCAGGCAGTCCGGCGAAAGCTTAATTATAACAAACGCGCATAATATAAACTCGGGGATTATGCCGGTTTTAGATTCAAAAGACAGGGATTTTTTCTTTATCGAACGAACTAACCCGCAGGCAATCGCGCACACCGTCGTGGATTTGTGCAAAAACAGGCTTCCCGCAAAATACGGCGAGGATATTATAAATAAGATACAGGTGCTGACCCCGTCCAAAAAAGGCGTGACGGGCACGGGCAGTTTAAACATGCTGCTGCAGAGCGAGTTAAACCCGGCAGATTACGGCAAGCACGAAAAAAAAGGTCTGTCGCATATTATACGCGAAGAAGACAAAGTAATGCAGATACGCAATAACTATACAATCGAGTGGACGCAGAAAGACGGCTCAACCGGTATTGGGATATACAACGGCGATATAGGAACGGTAAAATCAATCGACAACATGAACGAGATAGTAACGATAGAATTTGACGACGACAAAACCGTAGAGTATGATTTTTTAACGCTTGACGAAATAACCCATGCTTTCGCAATCACAATACACAAATCGCAAGGGAGCGAATATCCTGTTATCATACTGCCAATATCAAGAGAAGTGCCGAAGCTCCACACAAGAAATCTGTTATACACGGCTGTGACAAGGGCGCAAAGTATGGTTATAGTGATAGGTGAGGCGTCAAGTATAGAATATATGGTAAAAAATAATCAGCATGCCATAAGATATACGGGTCTTTCGGATATATTAGTCGAGGATTGGGACGAATATGATAAAAAAAATTATAAATAAATCCCTGAATATAATCTTTCCCGTGAAATGCGTGTGCTGCAAAAAAACCTCGCAAAATTTTGACGGCGAGGATATACTGTGCAAATCATGCAGGGAGATTTTAGAGAGGGAATCAAAACGTAAATGTAAAAAATGCAATAAACTGCCGGAGTTGTGCGGGTGTAAAAAAATCGAGCATATAGATAAAATTATATTTTTGTATTTTTATTCAAGCGATAAATTAACGCAGGCAATATACGCCGTAAAAAAAGCGAATTTATATTATATTAATGAATTTTTTGCAAAAGGTATGTATAATTCGCTAAAATTTAGTGATAAAATTAATACAGAAAGTATTGATTTTATAACGAGCGCGCCGAGAAAGAGAGATTCTATAAGGCTTTACGGATATAATCAGACAGAAGTTCTTGCGAAAATCATAGCAAAATATACGGGCGTAAAATATATGCGGATTCTTGAAGCGTCAAAGCTTTATGACACCGAACAGAAATTATTAAATAAAACCGAACGGGTTTCAAACGTCAAAAATAAATTCGCGCCCGTCAGAAACATAAGAAAAAACAAAGTTCTTATAAAAGGCAAAAATATACTTATAATAGACGACGTGGTTACGACAGGCTCGACATTGTCTGAGTGCGCAAGAATTATAAAAAATATGGGAGCGGAAAACGTTTACGCGCTGTGCGCGGCTTCTGTTTTTTCGTAAATTATAATTATAAATTATTTGGGAGAGATATAAAATATTATGGGCAAAGATATAGGAATAGACCTCGGGACCGCGTCGGTGCTTGTTTATGTGAAAGGCAAGGGCATTGTATTCAAAGAGCCGTCTGTGGTCGCAATAGATAAAAATTCAAATAAACTTCTGAAGGTGGGCAGGGAAGCCCAGTTAATGCTCGGACGCACTCCCGGAAATATCATGGCTATACGCCCGTTAAGGGACGGGGTTATAAGCCAGTATGACGTCACGCTTAAAATGCTCCAGCATTTTTTAAGGCGCGCCTGCGGGACGACTTTGTTTAAACCCCGCGTAATGATATGCGTTCCAAGCGGGATAACGGAAGTGGAGGAAAGAGCCGTAGTCGACGCGGCGACGCAAGCCGGAGCGAAAAAAACATACTTGATAGAAGAGCCTCTCGCAGCCGCAATCGGCGCGGGGATTGATATAAACCGCCCCAACGGCAACATGGTCGTCGATATAGGCGGAGGAACGACCGACGTCGCGGTAATATCGCTCGGAGCCGTAGTTATACCCGAATCAATAAAAGTCGCGGGGGATAAATTTGACGAAGCAATAATAAAATATATACGCCGGAAATATAATTTAGTCATAGGCGACCGCACAGCCGAAGATATAAAAATCAAAATCGGCTGCGTCTGGCCCAGGGAAGAAACAAAAATCATGCAGGTCAAAGGCAGATGCACTATTGAGGGGCTGCCGAAAATAGTAAACGTAAACTCAAATGAAATAGAAGAAGCTCTGGAAGAGCCTGTTAAAAGCATAACAGAAATCGTCTGCCACGTGCTTGAGCAGACCCCGCCCGAACTTGTCGGCGATATTTCAACGAACGGTATAGTCATGACGGGAGGCGGGAGCATGATTTACGGATTCGACAAGCTTCTTTCAAGCATTACGGGAATAAACGCGAGGGTAGCGGACGAAGCGATTTCATGCGTCGCAATCGGCACGGGGAAATCCCTTGAACAGCATATAAAATATATTCCCGAGGGCGTTTTGAATATATCGCGGGGAAGACAGTAAAAAAAGGGGAACCGGAAACGGTTCCCCCTTTATGTATTTAAATTTATTTATATTGACATTCTCTTTGCCGTTTCGTAAAGCTTTTGCATTTCGGCTTTTTTGAGCTTTATAAATTCGGTCATGCCCTTTTGGTCGCTTTCGCTCAGCGCGGCGAACATTTCGTCGGTCTTGTGCGTTTTATCTTTGTATCTCTTGTCAAGGGCGAGCGCGTACTCTATATCAATATCAGTTATTTTGTTGTCGCGCAGGCAGACGACAAGATTTTTTTTGCCCTCAAGCAAAAGTTCGACAGCCCGTTCTCCCATAATTGTCGCCATAAGCCTGTCGCGCAGTGTGGGCGAACCGCCCCTCTGAACATGCGCGAGCCTTGCGAGCCTTGCCGGAATATCCGGAACTTCGGCGTTTATTCTGTTTATCAGTTTTTCGCTGTACCCGTCGATTTTATCGTTCATGCCTTCGGCAACGATAATTATAAAATTTCTCTTGCGGTTTTTTTTGCCGTCTATGATTCTCTTTATACATTCGTCCTCGTCGAAGTCAATTTCGTCTATCGCTATGCTTGAAGCTCCGACGGCTATTCCCGCCTGAAGCGCGATATGCCCGGCGTGTCTTCCCATAACTTCAACAACGCTGCAGCGCGCGTGGGACTCGCTTGTATCTCTCAGACGGTCAACCATTTTGACGACTGTATTCATAGCCGTGTCAAACCCTATGCAATAATCCGTCGCTGTTATGTCGTTGTCTATAGTTCCGGGGATTCCTATAGTGGGAATACCCAGCCTGCTTAAATCTGTCGCGCCCCTGAACGTTCCGTCGCCGCCTATCGCAACTATGCCGTCTATTTCATACTCTTTGCATGTGTCATGAGCTTTTTTCATTCCCGCTTCCGTTTTAAATTCGTCGCACCTGTCCGAGTATAAAACCGTTCCCCCGAGATTTATTATATTTGATACTTTGCGTGCGTCATATTCCACTATTTCGCCGTCAATAAGCCCCCTGTAGCCTTTTAATATCGCCATAACGCGAATCCCGTGCGAAATCGACGCGCGCGTAACCGCCCTTATCGCGGCATTCATGCCCGGGGCGTCGCCTCCCGATGTTAAAACGCCTATTCTCCTGATTTTATTGTTTGAATCAGCCATATTCAAAAACCAACTTCCTTACATTACATTAAAAATTAATAAAACTTATATTTTAAAAATCGTCTTTATCGTCAAGAGGTATAATTTTTTCCGCGTCGGTTTTTTTAGCTGAACTGATTGACGAACTTGACGACGAAGATGCCGGCGATGTTTTCGAAGCAGTCGCCGCCGGAGGTTTTGAAGCGGCCGAATCTGAACTTGAAGAAACGACCGGAGTAGTTTTTACCGCCGTTTTTACCGTCGGTTTAACGATAGGCTTAACAGGCTTAGACGGCGTTACAGGCGGAGAAACAGCAGAGTTTAATTTTTTAGGCGTTTGGCTTTTGCTTACGCTTGGCGGGCTTTTCGGCTTTTTGACTGCGCTGCCGGATTTATCCCTGACCAATTCTTTGGCAATCTTTATTGCGTCTTCAAGATTGACGATTTCGTCTCTCATACTGTTGCTGGACGCCGCGTTTTCTTCTGCTACCGCCGCGTTTTCCTGCGTTACTTTTTCCATTTGGCTTATTGCTATGTTTATATGCTTAACGCCGTTTGACTGTTCCTCGCTCGCCGCGTTTATTTCAGATATAAGCTTACCCAGTTCTGTCGTATGGTCGGCGTTTTCTTTTGATAATTTCATAACCCGCTCAGCCGCGTTTTTGCTTGAGTCCGTCAGAACAATATTCTTTTCGATTATTTCGGCGGTTTCCGAACTTGCGTCCGCGCTCTTCTGCGCCAAGCTGCGCACTTCCTGCGCAACTACCGCAAAGCTCCGTCCCGCGTCTCCCCCGGCCCTCGCCGCTTCGACTGTCGCGTTTATCGCAAGTAAATTCGTCTGGAATGCTATACCGTCTATAGTTTTTACTATTTTGCTGACTTTATCGCTCGATTCTTTTAATTCTGACATAGTTTCCATCAGTTCGCCCATATATTTGCCCGCTTCTACAACTTCATCTGTCGCTTCTGTCGCTATTTGCGCGGCAACCCTTGTGTTCTCGGCGTTCTGCGTGACCATAGAGGCCGTCTCGTTCATCGTTGCCGACGTTTCCTCTATTGCCGCCGCCTGTTTCGAAGACCCTGTCGCAAGGCTCTCCGACGCTTCGGTTAACTGGTCGGCAGACGAATGTATATTATCAGTCGATAACGAAAGCTTTTCTATAATAATCCTCAGGCTTTTTTCTATTCCGTTTGATATAAATATAGCTATAAACAGCGAAACTACCATTATTATTATTATCAGCGCTATATTTATTACCGTCGCCGTTAAGCTGAGAGCGTTGCCGCTTTCGTTCGCCGCTTTTGCGACCGAAACTTTGTTGTCGACAAGAGCCTGAAATAAATTTTCTACAGATTCAGCTTTTTTATCCAGATGATCCTGAGTCTCTCTTATGCCGGCTCTATTGCCGGTTTCCGCCGCGCTCATACAGGCGTCAATAAATTCCAGGGCTTCTTTCGTATAACCGCCTCCGACGTCCAGCAGTTCCTTCAGCAAGCTTTTTGCTTCCGGCGAAATCAAAACTCCCTCAAGGTCTGTCAGCGCTTTCAGCAGATAACCCCTGCGTTCGGTATAATCGTCTTTTTCTTTTTTTACATTGTTTGCGCTTGCTCCCTCGTATACATCGGAAGCCGCCCTGTTGACCGCTATTTGCATACTCTGAAAATTCACGTCCGCCGTCAGTAATTCTTCCAGCCCTTTAACATGGCTGTCATACAGTTCCGTCCCCGTATCGGATACGGACCGTATCATTATCGTACCGAATATGCCGAGAACCGCCGCCAATAATATAACTATCAGAAAAGATGTTAAAAGCCTTGTATATATTTTCGTATTTTTCATGTGAATTTACCACTCCTTATGATTTTTGTATTGCACAGACAGTTTATTCGGGCAGCGATTTTTACATATCTATATTCGCCATAGCTCCGTACTCTGAAAAATCAAGTATCTTCTGTATGTCCAGCAATATTATAACATTGTCTTTTATTTTTCCTATCCCGGACATAAATTCCTGGTCAATCGACATGTCTCCGTATTTAGGCACGGGTTCGATATATCCGTCGGATATATCTAAAACCTCTGAAACCTCGTCAACCATAAGACCGTTGGTATGCAATCCCGAATCGGTCTGTATATTCACGATTATTATGCAGGTTCTCTCGGTTACTTCTGCCATTCCTATCCCGAATTTTTCTTTTAAATCCATTACGGGAATAATTTTCCCCCTGAGATTGGTTATGCCTTTCACGTAGCTCGGGGTTCTGGGAACGGGGGTAATATCCATTTTTCTTTCAATATTCGCTATTTTCAGTATCGGAATACCGTATATTTCTTTCCCGAGATTAAAAATCAGATATTTGTTATCTTCAATAGCCATAAATTTTTTCTCCTTATAACTTTTTATATTTTTATATAATTAAAAATTTATTGTTTGCTTTTTATCCTGAAACGGCGTCGATTATAGCTTCGGGAATTCTGCCCAGCGGAACGACTTTACTGACGGCTCCAATATCTATCGCTTCTTTCGGCATACCGAAAACAACGCAGCTGTTTTCGTCCTGAGCGATATTAAAAGCCCCTTCTTTTTTCATTTCGAGCATTCCGGACGCCCCGTCCTTGCCCATTCCGGTCATAATCACCCCGACGGCGTTCTTGCCCACGAACTGCGCGACCGACAGAAATAAATTCTCGACTGCCGGACGCTGGTGAAACACGAGCGGACCGTCGGTCAGCTTCGCATAATACACCGCGCCGCTCCTGACGACCTGCATATGCTTGTTCCCCGGGGCTATAAGAGCTTTCCCGGGAGCGAGTATCTCCATGTTTTCCGCTTCTTTTACTTTGATTTTGCAGAGCTTGTCAAGCCTTTCGGCGAACGTTTTTGTAAAATACTGCGGCATGTGCTGCACTATAACTATCGGGGGCGCGTTAGCGGGCAGCCTTTCTAAAACTTCTCTTAACGCCTCAGTCCCTCCGGTTGAAGCTCCCATTGCTATTATCTTGTTCGTAGTTTTCATCATTGACAAAGAAGCGGGCGCGGCTCTTACTGCGTTCGTCGAACGCTCCGCCATCATTTTTAATCTGTCTTCGGAAACGCTGGCGACGGCTTTTATTTTTTGCCTGAGCTGTTCGGACATATCCCCGACTGAATACATCGAGCCCGGTTTGCACATTACTTCAAGCGCGCCGTACTCAATCGCTTTAAGCGCGACTTCAGAACCTCTTTCCGCAAGCGAGCTGACTATAATAACCCTTATCGGATAATGCTTCATGAGTTTTTGCAGAAACGTAATTCCGTCCATCCTCGGCATTTCAACGTCGAGAAGAAGAACGTCCGGCTTTTCGGCGACTATCTTGTCTCTGGCAACATATGGATCCGGAACTGCGCCTATTACTTCTATATCCCTGTCCTTGGACAATTCCATCGTCAGTATTTTTCTGACCATGGCCGAATCGTCGCATATCAAAACTTTTATTTTAGACACGTAATTCCTCTCCTATTCTTTATATCTTTAAAATATAATAATAATTATTATGACGGCTGGGATAATTTAAATATAGCGTCGATGTCAAGAATCAGAGAAACTATGCCGTCGCCTAATATAGACGCGCTGTTTGCGTATGGAACTGAAGCGTAATCTGTTGCCAGAGGCTTTGAAACCACGTCCTGCCTGTTTATAATCCTGTCTACGTTTAAAACAAGCATCTTCTGGTCGACTTCGAGCAGAACCATCTGGTATTCTTTATCCTCCTGCTGTTCGCCGTCAGACCCGTTAGTTTGCACCAAATCGTCGTTAATTCCGAATACTTTTTCTTTTGAAATCACTGAAACTATACTGCCGTCTTCGAGTTTTATCGCCCTGTTCTCGCCCTGTAAGCTTACCCACATGCTATCTGTTGCGATAAAGAACTTTCTTACGCACATCGTGGGTATAATATATTTCGTTCCCTGCATTTCTACTATAGTCCCGTTTTCCACGGCTAAGTTTATAGGCAGTTTTATCCTGAACGCCGAGCCCGCTCCAAGTTCGCTGTCGATTTCTATTTTTCCGCCGAGCTTTGTGACGACTTCCTCAACGACGTTCATTCCGACTCCGCGCCCCGAAACGTTATCGACGCTTTCCTGTGTCGAAAATCCCGGCAGGAAAATAAACTTGAAGATTTCTTCGTCCGTATATTCTCTGTTATCGCTGATTAATCCTTTTTCTTTCGCTTTCTCGTAAACTTTCTTAGTATTTATGCCTCTGCCGTCGTCTCTCACTTCTATATATACGTTACCTCTCTTTGTATAACCTGAGATAGTCACCTGACCTTCGGGCTTCTTGCCCACTGAAATTCTGTCTTCCTCGCTGTTTTCTATTCCGTGCGAAACAGAGTTCCTGACCATGTGCATAAGCGGGTCAAACAGTTTTTCAACCGCGCTCCTGTCGATTTCAGTATCCGCGCCCTCTAAATTAACCGAGATTTTTTTGCCTAAATCCGAGGCGGTATCTCTCGCTATTCTTGTCAGCCTGTGGAAAGTCTGGTTGACTTCTATCATTCTTAATGACATAGACAGCGTCTGTATTTCTTTTATTAATTTCTCCGTTCTCGAAAGCGTATTCGCAAGTCTGGAATCCTCAACTTCCGTTATAGACGTAATCTGCTCGAGCTGCGAGTTATAAATCATAAGCTCGCTGAGCATGTCTATCAGGCTGTCAACTTTAGTTACCGGAACTCTTACAAAGCCGCTGTCGCCCTGAGCGTGCGCCGCAGCCGTCGAAGTTCCCGCCGCTTTTGCGGCGGCAGTGGCAGCCGAGGGAGCTGAAGCCGTAGTCTGGGCCGCCATAGCCGTAACTACGTCCAGAGCCGAAACCAAGCCTTCTTTTACAGCCGCCTGCCCGAACTTGAGATTCCCGTGGTCTTTCTGCTTGTCGGCTATAATATTCGCGTCCTCGCTCGATATAAAGCCGCCCGACTGGAGTATATCGCCGACCCTTACTTCCGGCGCGGTGATTACGTCAAGCAAATCGTCAAGCTTTTTGTACATTGCCAGAATTAAATTATCGTTTTTAAGATTAGATGGCTCGATTATACATTCTTCAAGGCTGTGGCACAGGAATATAATATTCTCGCGCTCGCTTATCGGGATTCTCTTCTTGCTTGACTGAACCCCTTCAAACGCAGATACGAGCCTTTTCGCTATTATATTTATCGGGCTGCTGTCTCCGGCTATGTTTGCCGAAACAACGGCGTTCATTTTGTCAAGTATCACGTTCACGCTGTGTTCGCCGATATACTGCAGTTCAACCCCGAGCAGTTCAACGCCTATCTCCTGAATCTGGTCTATAATTCCCCGCTGGCGTTTTATAAAATCAACTTTTTTCGATATATCGTCCGGCGAGATTCTTTTTGCCTCGACGGATTCTATATCCGGCGTTTCTTTTAAATCCGTAACCAAATCGCTTATTTCGTGGTCGCATAAAACCATAGCTTCTATAGCTTCGTTCTCAAACGGGGTTTCGCCCGTGGCGTTAAAGCTGTTGTCGTTAAGCCTTGGCGGATTTGAATGAACAAGTATCCCCGACTGGTCGATTCTGTCGAATATCATCCATGCGCGGACCGCTCTCATAGAACTGTTTTTCATAAATTTTAAATCTAATTTATACGCGTTGTAACCGCCGTTCTTGATATTCTCGTATAAAAGCTCCCATAAATCCGCAGGCATGCTTATGGCAAGGTCCACGTCCTGAATCAAATCAGCCGCTTCAGCCTCTGCCTTAGGCGCGGCGGCCGCTTCCTGCGCCTGCCCGCTCCCGGAAGCGTTGTCTTTTATGGCGACCAAACGCCCTAAAAGCTTGTCCACGTTCATTCCCTCGTCCGAAGACTCGTTCTGAACCATTTCCAGACAGTCTTCAAGAAAATCGTGGCACGCGAACAAGACGCTTACCATATCGTCCGTTATTTCCCTCTCGCCGTTCCTGACTTCCGACAAAATATCTTCCATTGTGTGCATCACGTTCTGAATTTTCAGAAAGTTCATAGCGGCGGAATTGCCTTTTATAGTATGGGCAACCCTGAATATGCTGTTTACGGTTTCCGCGTCTCTTTCTCCGTTCTGAACGTTCATGAGAGCTTCGTTGAAAATCAATATGCTGTCTCTTAAATCCTCGATATAACTTGATAATATTTCGTTCATAAAAAAATCCCCTGTCTTTAATTTTTCTATTATTTTCTGTTTAATTTTTTATATTAATATTATATGCTTATTTTTTATACAGCGCGGTCTGCACATACTTAAAATTATGTTTTTTATTGAGCATACTTTCTGAGTGTCCTATAAAAAACAACCCGTTCGGGACTAAAACCTCGTAAAATTTATTTATAAGCTGCTGCTGAACGTCATGGTCCATATATATCATCATGTTCCTGCAGAAAACCATATCGAAGCCTTTGCTGAACTTAAAATCGTTCATCACATTGAACAGCCTGTATGTTATGCACTTATCTATATCTTCCGATATTTTTTGAAAACCGTCCGGCTGCTTATTAAAATAATTAAGCATCTGCTGCTTTGATAATCCCTTGCATTCGCTTTCAGAATATATTCCCCTGACGGCTTTTTTAAGAATTTTTTCGCTTATATCAGTGCCCAGAATCTTTATCCTGATACCCGGCGGCAGGCATTCTTTTAATACTATAGCGGTAGTTATGGATTCCTCGCCGCTCGAACACGGCGAATTCCAGACCCGTATTTCGCCGTCCCTTTTTATTCTGGGTATTTCGGCTATCACAGTATTTATATTATTTTTTATGTAATCGAAATGCTCTG
>Ga0082212_10008869_pt1 | contig 13052 bp, 16 predicted proteins | sample TergutNt197P3_FD_71548 | JGI IMG/M metagenome (GOLD analysis project Ga0082212, IMG submission 71548) | Neocapritermes taracua P3 segment gut microbial communities from Petit-Saut dam, French Guiana - Nt197 P3 | ecosystem: Host-associated > Arthropoda: Insects > Digestive system > Gut ... | reverse complement strand
AATACATTAACGTGAAAGAGGTGTAGGCATGAGCGATCAGAAACAGAGTAGCGAAGAACTTTATAAGTTAGCTTACAATACACATTACGGACGGCAAAAATATGATGTTGCATACGCCCTATATAATAGGGTCATTGAGACGTTTCCCGATTCTATTGAAGCCCAATATGCCAATACTCAAATAGGCAACATCAAATTCCAATATCCCGATATAATTCCAGTGTTTGATGAAGCTAGTAGCGTTTTTAATGCAGCAGTTAATTGCGGACTTGAAAGTATACCGGAAAAGCAAGATGATTTTCAATCCGAAACAGGGATTGACCACGGCAGTGATATATGGATTTCTGGTATGAAAATCTTCGCATGGATTACTTGCGCTGGGACTTTTATTAGCGGAATAGCAGTGGCCTTTATGGTGGGACCAGATAATGGAATTGCTGGGTTTTTAATATTCATAGGTTCGATCATAGCCGCGTTCTTATCGGTTGCTATGTTGATGATTTTTCTCAACTTGGCGCAGGATGTTTCAAAATTCACAAAAGATATTTCCGAGATAAAGCAACTCTTGCGGAAGATACAAAGTGACCAGAAACAAAGTTAATGAGCGATACATAATCATAAGCAAACGGCTCCGCGGCAACACGCAAGTTCGCGGCATAGCAAATGCTATGCCGCATCATTTTGCCCGCGTCCAAACGATTTCTAATCAACTGTCACACTGCCATCAGTAAAAATAAAAGCCGGGTGAACGAAATATACCAGTAACATGGTATGCGTCATGGGTATGGAGGCGGGAAGGTGTCGGGGGCGCCCAACTGTATAACCCATTCACAAAAGAACCTGTTCGTCCCGAAATTATTGATATACTTATGAGCAGATAAGCGGCAATCATTTTTACATTCCGCTCCAAAGGGATTGAAATCTCCGTCAACATCTGATAGAATGGATAGCGGGGAAAAGGGACCGACAGGAGTACCAGTAAAAACGGAGGAGTGGGTCAGCGTGCCAATGTCATTTGCGGGAATGCAAGCGCACATCAATCAGGTCGCCCAGGCCAAGGGGCTGGCGGAAGGCAAAAAGGCCGGACGCGAGTATTGCGAAAAATGGAAAAAAGAGCTGGACTTGATCAAGATGAACCTCGTTATGGAAAAAGACATATCGCCGCCGGATGTGTACAATAAAAAAGTTTCGGATTTCAATAAGCAGGTCGCCGAGATGAACATGAGCATCGGCGCCTTTAACAAGATGGCCGGCACAGTGAAGTGACGCGCTTGTTCGCGTTGCTGTCACTCAACCCTCCATAGCCTCCAGCATTTTCCGCACCGCGCCCTCCAATTCCCCGAAATCCTCCTGTCCCGACAGGGCCTCCGCTTCGGCCCTCGCCAGCGCGATCAGCTCCATGTCCGCCGAAAGGTCGGCCAGCCGGAATTCCGGCAAGCCATGCTGACGCTCCCCAAAGAAGTCGCCGGGGCCGCGCAGGGCCAGGTCCGCCTCGGCGATCGCAAAGCCGTCTGTATTCTTACATAGAATGTCAAGCCGCTGCTTTGCCGTTTCCGAACGGCTTTGCAGAAACAATACGCAGTAGCTCTCCTCCGCGCCGCGCCCGACCCGCCCGCGCAGCTGGTGCAGCTGGCTGAGCCCGAACCGCTCGGCGTTTTCCACCACCATCAGCGTGGCGTTGGGCACGTCGACCCCGACCTCGATGACCGTCGTGGACACCAAAACCTGCGTCTCGCCCCCGGCAAAGGCCCGCATGGCGGCCTCTTTTGCTTTTGGGGGCTGTTTGCCGTGCAGTAGGCCGACCCGCAGATCGGGGAACACCGTTTCGCGCAGGGTTTCGGCGTATTCCTCCGCCGCCGCCAGGCCCGTGTCCAGTTCCGGTTCCGTGCTTTCGCCGATCGTCGGGCACACGATGTAAATTTGCCGTCCCTCCCCGGCCAGACGCCGGATGAACGCGTGGATGCGCGGGCGCATTTCCTCCGTGACCGCGTAGGTTTTGACCGGCTTCCGGCCCGGCGGCATCCCGCGCATTACCGTTACGTCCATGTCGCCGTACAGGATCAGCGCCAGCGTGCGCGGGATCGGCGTCGCGCTCATGACCAGGCGATGGGGGGGGCAATTGAGAGTTGACAGTTGACAGTTGACAGTTGACAGTTGGGGATTGACGATTTCTGATTGGCCTTTCGCGCTTAGGGTAGCCTGCTGGCGCACGCCGAAGCGGTGCTGCTCGTCGGTGACGGTCAGGGCCAGATGGCGGAACTCCACGCCCGCGCTGAGCAGGGCGTGTGTGCCGATGACCATTTGCGCTTGGCCGGAGGCGATCTTTTCGCGCGTTTTGCGCTTCTGCGCGGCGGTCAGGCGTCCGGTCAGCAACGCGGTTTCGATGCCCAAACCCGCCAACAGACCGTGCAGCGTGGCGTAATGCTGTTCGGCCAAAATCTCCGTCGGGGCCATCAGCGCGGCTTGGACGCTTGACGCGGGCCCGCCGCCGCGGATCGCGCTGACGGCGCAGGCCGCCGCCACAAGGGTCTTGCCGGAGCCGACGTCGCCTTGGATCAGCCTGTGCGCCAGAGAGCCGCCGGCCAAATCCTCCAGCGTGTCGGCGATGGCGTTCTGCTGGTCGTCTGTCAGCGAAAACGGCAGCGCGGCGTAAAAATCCGTCAGATCCGCCGGGGGGAGTTGGAAACCCGCCCGCCGCTCGCGGCGGTTTTTCAGCCGCGCCAGGGCCAGCTGCAAAATCAGCAATTCCTCGAACACCAGCCGCCGCCGCGCCTGCTCCAACGCCTGATAGCTTTGCGGAAAATGGATGTTGGCCACGGCAAAGCGCGCCTCGCACAGCCCCAGCCGCTGTCTTAATTCGTGCGGCAACGGGTCCTCCAGCGTATCTAAAAAGCGTTCCAGCGCCTGGCCCGCCGCGCTGCGCACAAAGCCCTGCGTCAGGCCCGCGGTCAGGCGGTAGCATGGCAGAATGCGCCCGGTGGAGCGTCCGGCCTTGTCCGCCGGCTCGCAGATGGGGTTGGTCATTTGCAGGCGTCCGCGCGCGTCCGAGGACACCTTTCCATAGAAAATATACTCCTGCCCCTGCCTCAGCGCGGTCTTGACATACGGCGCGTTGAAAAAGGTCAAGTCCAGCATCCCCGTCGCGTCGAACGCGCGCGTCTTGAACAGCTCCAGCGCCCCCCGGATGCGATGCCCGGACACCGGCTCGGCGACGGCCGCACGCACGCAGACCGTGTCGCCGGGCGCAAGGGCGGCGATCATTTTCAAATCCGAGCGGTCCTCATACGCGCGCGGGTAGTACGGCAGCAAATCCTCGGCGGTATGCAGCCCCAGCTTGGCAAACAGCGACGCGCGGCGTTTGCCTACGCCATGCAGGGATTGAATGTCCATGACGTCCCCTTCTTCTAATACTCCAATATCATCAATACTTCATCATCATGTAATGCACCGGTTTCGTAAAATCCTAATTTGGCATATAGCTTTCTTGCGACCATATTTTCAGGATTTGTGCTTATTTTGATTTTATTATGTGTTTGATCCTGTTTGATCGTACCGATCACCATTTCAAGGGCTTTTTCTCCAAAACCATTCTGTTGGAATTTTTCGTCGATCATAAACCGGTCTATCCAATACTCGTTGTTATCGCGCGGCTCTATCCCATACATAATAAAACCGACTGGCTTATCGTCATTATATATCGCAAGCGGTACAGCTTCCGGGAAGATTTTTGCTTGCGCCAATGAATATAAGTTTGAAGCACAATATTTTTCCACTTTTAACGAGATCACCTCATCAAAATTACTGTGGTCAATTTCCCGCAATGTAATATTCATATTGGAGTTCTCCTTACTGTTGATTTCGATAAATTTCGACACCCCAATGTGGGCATCGCGTCCTACTTGCGCTTGGTATGCTTAGTATGGTATACTGTCCATATACCCTCCTAAAAGGAGAATCGCTATGCACCCTGTCTTTTCCCAAATCGAGGCCATCGGCATCGTGCCGGTCATTCAGATCGGCGACGCTTCGCTGGCGCAGCCGCTGGCCGAAGCCTTGATTTCCGGCGGCGTTCCCTGCGCCGAGATCACGTTCCGTACGGAGCAGGCCGCCGACGCCATCCGGCGCATCGCGGGGGCGTATCCCGAAGTCCTTGTCGGGGCGGGCACGGTGCTGACGCCGGAACAGGCTGACCGCGCGCTGGACGCGGGGGCGCGTTTTGCCGTCAGCCCGGGGCTGAATGCCCGCGTCGTGGAGCATTGCTTGAACATCGGCCTGCCCATCGCGCCCGGCTGCGCCACGCCGTCCGACGTGGAGCGCGCGCTGGAATTGGGGCTGGATTGCGTAAAATTCTTCCCCGCAGAGCAGGCCGGGGGCGTGGCGTACATCCAAGCGCTGGCCGCGCCGTATAGCGGCGTGAGGTTCATGCCCACGGGCGGCGTCTCGCCGGATAATCTGGCGCCGTACCTGAAATGCAAAGCGGTGCTGGCGTGCGGCGGCTCGTATATCGCCACCCCAAAACTGATGGAGGCCGGGGCTTGGGCGGAAATCACCGCGCTGTGCCGGAAATCGCGGGAGATCGTACGGCAAGCGCGGACACAATGACCTTGCGGATTTTGTATAACGGCTGAAAGGCGGTGACGATGATGTCCGACGGCGAAAAAGTAAAACTGCACAGCCAGATCCTGCTCGCCATTACCCTGATCACGGCGTTTCTCTGCTTGCTGATCGTCTTTGAGCTGCTTTGGGCGCGCGGCTTGGAAAGAGAGTTTCAAGTCATCAAACACCTATGCACGACGCTGTTTGTCTACCTGACCGTCTTGATTGCCATGCTGCTGACCCGGCCGAAGAAAAACCTGCTGGAGATCGACGACCCCGAGGACGCGGACGACATGTACCGGCTGGCGCATGACTATGCCCGCGGCCGCAACGGGAAGCGCGTCAATGAGTCCTTGGGGGGGCATTGGCTGACGAAGGCGGCGGAGAACGGACTGCCTCACGCGATGGAGGAGCTGGGGGAAAATTATCTGGGCGACGAGGGCCGGCCCATATGGGGCCTTCCGGTCGACCCCAAGCGGGCCATTTACTGGCTGACCCGGGCCATCCAGGAAGACGACGAAGACGTCAAGATCAGCGCGATGGTCAAGCTGGCGTCCTGCTATTACGACGGGATCGGCGTGTCCGTCAACCGGCATAAGGCCCGCGTGTTATACCAGAACGCCGCGTCCTTGGGCGACAGCGGGGCGCAGGAAATGCTCGACACGATGTTTTAACGGCTCACCCCGTCTTTTTGGCCGCCAGCACAAATCGGTGTTGGCGGCTTTTGACATGCCCTTGCCGCTCAAAGGTTTTTTGCAGTTCCAGCAGCGCGTCAAAGCAGCGCTCCACGGAAAAGCCGGGAAATCCCCATTCGATGATTTTCGCGTAGTACACGGCCGCGCCGACGTCGGCAAAGCGCTTGTCGGAAAAACATTCGCCGCTTTGCGTGACGGTAAATCCCGCGTCCTGTAAAAGAGCCTGGCTAAACGCGAGGGTATGGTGTGCAAACGGCGGCGTGAAATCCGGGATCAGGAGTTTGGACAAGTCGGCGTCGTCTTGGCCGCCGACCTGCTGCGTGATAAAGACCCCTCCCGGCTTCAGGACGCGGAACACCTCCCGCGCGTTGAAGGCGCCATGGCGGTTCAGCACGATATCAAATTCCGCGCCGCCGTACGGGATCACGCCGCCGTCCGCGGCCGGCCGCACGGTGATCCCCAGCGGCGTGAGCCGTTCGCCGCATAGCGCGATATTGGGCGGATACGCCTCCGTGACGCAGGTGTTTTCATGGGGATGCCCCAGCGATAACAGAAACTCGCCGCCGCCCGTCGCCATGTCCAGCATCTGATGCTCCGGGCGGAGGGACTGCCCGATGACGGCGCGGTAGTCCCACGGCAGCGGCTCTTCCGTCATGCGGCCCGTAAGGTGCGAGAAGTCCCAGCCCTGGAAAGCGGCGGCTTCCTCGGCAAGCCATTGTCGGCGCAGCGCGTCTGTGTCAGTCATTGTCAAGTGTCCGCTCTCCTCAAATCTTCCCCCATCAGGTACAGAAGCTCGTACTCGCCTTTCAGCCTTGACGCCGTTTGCGGCAGATACCGTTCCTCCAGGCCCTCCCCGGTCAGGTTGGTGGTGATCACCGTGCAACGGCGCTGTTGCAGCCGCGTGTTGATCAGGTCGTAGTACGCCGTCTGCGCGAACGGCGAGAGGTACTCTGTCCCCAGATCGTCCAGCACCAGCAGGTCGCAGCGCGCGAAACGCCGGAACCCGCGCTCGTCGGGGTAGACGCGCCCGAACTGCTCGGCCTCGGCCCATTGCAGGAAGCGGATCGCCGTCACGTATTCGGCCCAAAACGCGCGGTCCGTGACGGCCCGCAAAACGCAGGCCGACAGGAACGTCTTGCCCGTGCCCACGCCGCCGCTGATCAGCAGGTTGCGGCGGTGGGTCCCGAACGCGTCGCAGTACTCTTTGGCTATGTCCCGCGCCTCGGTCATCAGGTCGCGCGGCGTGTATTGCCCGCTTTCCGGGCGCTCGTCTTGGAAGCGGCCGATCTCAAACCGCTGAAAATTTTGGGCCTCCAAGTCGATCTCACGCGAAAGCGCGGCGCGTTGCAGCGGGATATAGAACGTCTTGACGCAATCGCACGGTGTATTCCCGGCGTGTCCCGTATCAGCGCACAGCGCGCAGTAGGCTTCCTGCTCCAGCGGCTCCAAGCCCGCCTTTTGCAGGTACGCCGCGCGTTCGGCGGCCAGTTTATCGTTATCGCCGGAGGTCTGGGCTTCGCCGGACAGGAATCCGTCCGTGATCGCGCTGACGCGCGCCAGCCGCAGGGCGTCCTCGATCTCTTTCAGGCGCGGGTGCGCCGCGTAGCGTTCCTCCAGCCGCTCCCGGAACACGGCGGCGCGGCGCGAGGACTGTGTTTGTCGTTCGCGCTCGGCTTGGGTCAGCCAATGGGGTTCCAGCATAGGGGGCCTCCTTTTTTATGTGCCTTGCTCCCGGTTCTTCTTCCGGTTCATCATCCGCTCCATCGCCGCGCGTTCGGCCTCGCCGGGCGGGGCGATCGGGCGGTTCGAGCGTTCCGGCCTGCCGGAGGGTTTCCCGACGGTCTTACGCGCAGGGGCGTCGGCGGGCTTTACGCGCTCGTCGTGTTCCAGCACCTCTTTCGGGGTATGGACCCCGGCCTCGTGCCAGCGTTTGAGTATTTTCGCGCAATAGCTGTAGTTCATGCGCCCGGTGTTCAGCACCGTGCGGTCATACGCCAGCGCGACCGTCTCGGGCGGGAAACCCATGGCAATCCAGTCGTCAATGTATTTGCGTTCCGATGTGCTGACCGCGCGCCCGTGGATGCCCAGCACTTGGAGGATGCGCCCGCTCTGGCTGCGGCGGCCCTCCAAAAAGCGGATATGCCGCTCGGCGGCCTCGTGGGTCAGGACGCCCTGATCGGCCCAGCGGCGGCCCTCGGTCAGAATTTGGCGCAGGGCGGGCGGGCGGCCCTCCGTCCCGAAGCGCGCGCGGAAATCCTCGACCATATAGCTGACCAGCAGCACCAGCACATCGCCGGGCAGGTTATACCAGTTGTACAGCGAAAACAGCGTCTCCAGGTCCGCGGAGGACAGCACTTTGCCCAGCAGCGTCTGCGCCTCGGAGACGGCGCAGGCAAAGCCCGCGTCGCGTTTCAGGCCCTCGGCGATATCCTCGGCGGTGTATGACGGCGCGTCGGCCGACGGCATTGCGCCGTCGCGCATACTGAGCAAGCCCTCGCGCTGCAAGCGTTCACAGGCCAGCTTCAGCGCGTCGGCGTCAAGCCCGGCTTGCCGGGCCTCGCCGGGCGACGGCAGACGGTCATGCCGCAGCACGAACAGGTACACCAGCGCGGCGGCAGGGTCGGCCATGCGCCACAGGGCCTCAAACGCGCCCTGCGGGACTTGGATCAGCCCGGTAGGGGAAACATCAGACATGATTGGGACACCTCAACAAATTCCCGCCAAATCCGTCAATCGCCACGATCAGCGGCAAATCTTCGACCTCCAGCCTGTGGATGGCCTCGCAGCCCAGCTCCGGGAACGCGGCGACCTCGCACGCCTTGACCTTCGACGCGATCAGCGCGCCCGCGCCGCCTACGGCGCAGAGGTACAGCGCGCCGTTGCGCCGTATCGCCTCGCAGACCGCCGCGCCGCGCTGGCCTTTGCCGACCGTCGCGGCGACGCCTAAGTCATACAGGGCGGGCGCGTAGAGGTCCATCCGGCCCGACGTGGTAGGCCCGCAAGAGCCGATCACCCGCCCCGCCGGGGCCGCCGTCGGGCCGGTGTAGTAAATCACCGCCCCCTTGGGGTCAAACGGCAATGGCCGGCCCGAGGCCAACAGCTCCATCAGGCGCTTATGCGCGGCGTCCCGCGCGGTATACAGACAGCCGGAAAGCGCGATCGGCTCCCCGGCTGTGAGCTTGGCATGGCTTAGTGTATCAACAGTGATCTGCTTCATCGTCATTGTCAATTGTCCATTATCAATTGTCAATTGAACTCTTCCGGTACAAAGTCCCGGATCACCGGCCCCGTGCTGCCGCCGACGATGCCGTCCATCCGCTCGTCCAGACCGGCGAACACCGCGTCGACGTACTCCAACTGCGTGCGCGCTTTTTCCAGCTCGCTGACCGCCGCAACCGCCGCCGCCGCCGCCTCGCGCCGCAACGCGAGCAGACGATTTTTCATCTCCGCCGCGTCCCTCAGCATCGTTTCGTTGGCCAGCTCCGCGTTGCGCCGGGCTTCCGCCTCGATGGCCTCCGCCCGCTGGCGCGCCGCGCGCTCCGCCCCGGCCAGCCGCTCCCGGAAGTCCGCGACGCTGCCGACCTCGATTTCGATGGCCCGGTACAGGTCCTCGTATTGCTTCAGCGCGGCGCTCTGCGCGTCGAGCTTCTCCGACAGCAGCGCCGATTGCGAACGCTCCTCGGTCAGCTCCTTGCGCGCGATCAGAAACTGCGCTTCCTGCGCGGCCAGCTCGGCCACGTGCCGCTCCAGCGATTTTGACAATTCCTCGGCCAGTTCCTCGGATTGCCCAATGCGTTCCTCCGCGCCCGCCGCGCGTTCCAGCGCGTCTCGCGTCTCGTCGGTCAGCGCGCCGACCTGACCCTGGACCCTGTGCAGCTCCGCGCGCACGCGTTCCAGCTCCGACCCGGCCTCAAGCGCGCCGCGCCGCAGGGTGTCCAGCTCCTCGTCTCTGAGCGCGAGGGTTTCAGAGAGGTCGGCGTTGCGCAGGACGATTTCCTCCTGCGTCTGCTGGCGCTCGTCGATCTGGCGCTTGTATGTATTGCACTCGGCGCGGAGCTTGTCCGCCACGCCGCGCAGGGCGTCCGTCTCCTCCTGGTGTTCCCGGGACATGGACTTCACATACGCCGCCACGTCCTGCTTGTTAAAGCCTCCGAACGAGGTTTTGCGAAACATCCGGTCATGCTGCGACATGAGCAGTACCTCCTTATATTGGTGTTAGGTTTCATAATGTCCTTTACAAGAGTAAATACACAGCTTTTCGTCAACGATGTCATATACAAGTCTGTCTTCGGCATTGATCCGGCGGCTCCATGCCTTGATGTATTTGAGATACTCCGGTTTCCCTTCTCCCTTGGATACTCCGTTGCGGTCGATATCTTTTAGGAGTTTGTTTATCTTGGCCACCACGCGCCTGTCTTGCGTTTGCCAATATTCATAATCCTCCCATGCGTCGTCAGACCAGTTTTTATTCATCTTCCCGGACCTCAATGATGTCACGCTCAAGTCCGCGGCCTTCGGCGCATTGGGTTATCCCGCGCTGGATTTTGTCTACATATGCGGCGTTTCTGGCTTCTTTTTCGTTTTGCTGTTTCAAATATATGGCGTAGTGGTACAGTTCGTCTATTATATTTGACGGCATCGTGTCGAGCGCGTTTATGATCGCCTGCTTGCTGGACATGGCGTAACCTCCTTATAAAATGGGCGGAAAAGCGCCTCCGCCCCTCTACAACGCGCCGTCCAGCAGCGCCTCGAAGCGTTCCTGCGCGCCGAGGCCCACTACGCGGTCGATCTCCTTGCCGCCTTGGAACAGCACGACGGTGGGGATGCTCATCACGCCGTACTGCGCGGCCAGCGCGCCCTCGTCGTCGATGTTCAGCTTGCAGACCGAGGCGCGCCCGGCGTACTTCTCCGCCAGCGCCTCGATCACCGGGGCCAGCGCCCGGCAGGGCCCGCACCACGGCGCCCAGAAATCGACCAGCGCCGGGTGGGCAGCGTTCAAGACCTTTTCCGTGAAATCAGACGCGCTGAGTTGTATGACATGTTCACTAGCCATGGGGGAGCCTCCTTCTAGTAGCCATCCGGGCTTTTCATACAGTATAACCCCGCGCACACCAGTATATCATACCTCCGAAAAGATTTCCACTATAATTTCACGCGTCGGCACGGCAAACGAATGAAGGCCGAAAAATTCTGTAAAGGCGACCGCCCCAGTCGTCCGCAAGTGGGCCCAAAAATACGGCTATCAAAAGGTACACCTTTTGATAGCCTTTAGAATTGCTTGGTTTTGTGAGAGTATAGCACGATTTAGCGGGAAAGTCAAGACTTTCTGAAAGGCTTTTTTTCGGATAGGGCTTTTTGCAAAAGGTGTTCAATTCCATCCACTGTACAACCATCTGCATGAGATATTGCATTGCGTGTGTTCAAATCTTCCATTCAATCTGAATATTCTTCATTGTAGCCCGGATAACAGTAATCATCCCGTCCACGACTGACCGCCTATCCTCAAAACTCACATTGTCCCAATCGTTGAGGTGGTTGGATATCCGCTCCATGTGTTCCGGCGATACCGCCTCAGCGGTCAGGTCGGCAATCTGCTTCACCAACGCTTGCCTTTGCCCGTCCAACTCCTCGATCTTTACATTGGCATAGGCTAACAGCGTCTTGCTTGCGCCTGAAAGGGTGTCAAGCAGTTTCTCTATCTCAGCCTCCACCTTCGCCAGTGAAACATTCAATGCGGTCAGCTTAGGGTTGGCCTTGTAGGGATTGCCGTCCGTCAGCGTTTGGAACTCAGCCATCTTGTGACGCATCTCACGGAATATGTATTCCTCCACTTCCGCCACACGGAGCGTCCCGCAACCTTCACAGCCTTTCGTGTCCGCGTGTAACCGGCAACGGAAATAGGGCTTCGTCCTTCCATGTAAACAGCATAACCCGTGACCACAAGTTCCACATTTGATCTTCCCCGCCAGCCATGTGTTCTTGGCCTTCTTGTTGGATGAAAAGCTGGTGTTGCCCAATAGCTTCTTCCGGCAGGCCAGCCATGTTTCCGAGGATACTAAACCCTCATGCGGCGCGACAACAAGGATTTGATCTTTCAGGTCAACCGCTTTCCTGCCAGGTACGTCCCGCCCCTGATACAGAAAGCAACCGTTTACCCCTGTGAAATCCTCCGCACCATTCACGATAGCCGCGCCTTGGCTCTTGAAGAACTCGTAGAGGTCAAGGTCAGCCTGTGCGTACGCCGGGTTTCTCAGCATGTACGAAAGCTTACAGCGGCTCACAACCCCTTTACCCAAATCATAGCCATGTTCCGTGAAGTAGCGGGCGATATCTCCAAACGATACATGAGGCTGTGCGTACATTTCAAACACCAGCTTGGCGCGTTCGGCGTGGATTGGGGTGGGTGTCAGCATCTTAGTATGGATGCCGTCTACGACGGTCGGCGTCAGGGTGTACCCATACGGCGCGCTTCCGCTCATGTGGAAACCCTTTTGACAGCGGGAGTAGTAGGCGTCCCGTACTCTGCGCTGTATTGTTTCCCTCTCTAGTTGGGCGAACACGATACAGATATGGAGCATCGCCCGGCCCATGGGGGTAGAGGTGTCGAACTTCTCCGTCGCGGACACGAACTCCACATTGTACTGACTGAACAGTTCCATCATATTCGCAAAGTCTATGATGGAGCGGCTGATCCGGTCTAGCTTGTAGACCACCACTCTTGCGATAAGGCCATGCTCAATATCACGGATCAGTTCTTGGAACTTTGGACGGTCTGTGTTCTTGCCGGAATAACCGTTGTCTGTATAGGCGCGGTAACTCTCCCCCCTTAACTCGTGCTTGCAGAACTCCAGCTGGCTGTCGATGCTGATGCTGTCCTGCCTGTCTACGGATTTTCTGCCGTAGAATGATGGTATCCGATTGTCCATGTTCAGCTCCCTTTCTTTAATGGGAAAACGGGAGCCAACCTACACGTATATTATATCACAAATGGCCCCGTTACGCAATTTTCATACATGTTTCACTGCGGTTTGTTTGCGTATTTACTGAACACGCTGTACAATCGGGTTTCGACTTCACGGCGGCGGCGCTCCCGTTCCTTCGGGGCCAGTACGGGGGTCAGGTTCTCGACGGTGATCGTTCTGCCAGCGAGAGATACGGTCTTGACCTCGCGGTGGTATTTGGTTTGTGGTTGCATGGTGTAGCCCTCCAGCGTAATGATTATTCCGGGGAAAGCGAACGGGCAACGCTATGCGCCGCCCGTTCGCTTGTCTTGTACTCCGGGCCAACTTGGCCCGAAGCGTGGGAGGGAAACGCTACTCATTCGTTCGGTCTGTCATAAGACAGCAAATCACAGTTCGCGTTCATCCCTCGGCCCCGGTATATGAGAGGGAAAAAGTATCCCCTCATATATCAGGACACTTTCGGGGCAAAAGTTTGACTGGAAATCGGGATTTTGAAAAAATATTTTCATCGTCGCCAATCCCCGCGTGATGGAAAGACTGACCGAGCCTTTGCTTACGCCCTCGGTTTTGGCAATCTCCGCTTGGCTTTTGCCGTGAATGTAGTGGGCTTCTATCCGTCTGCCCTGTATCTCAGGTAAAGCATTGATAGCCCGGCACAGGCGGCAATGACGCTCCTTCATTTCCAAGATCGCATCCGGGCTATTGGTCGTATGGATGCTGGCCGCCGCTTCCGTGCCGTCCTCCGCGTCGAGGGATAGTACCTTATTGCGCCTTATGCCGCGCTCAGAGTTCTTCTCAT
>Ga0082212_10008867_pt1 | contig 13055 bp, 11 predicted proteins | sample TergutNt197P3_FD_71548 | JGI IMG/M metagenome (GOLD analysis project Ga0082212, IMG submission 71548) | Neocapritermes taracua P3 segment gut microbial communities from Petit-Saut dam, French Guiana - Nt197 P3 | ecosystem: Host-associated > Arthropoda: Insects > Digestive system > Gut ... | reverse complement strand
TTCTACAAATGTTCCGGGGTATATGAGCAGTGGCTTCCGCCTCCTGCTTCGCAACCAGCCTCAAAAAAGGCAGTCTCCCGGACACCCCTCTGAAGTGTAACGATAATGTCAGGTTCTTAATTATCACGAGAAAATGTCACCCCGGGATAAACAGCCGCAATGTAACTATGAAAACTATGATAACTATGAAAACTATGATAACTATGTAAACCGGAAAAACTGGAGTGATATTGCTATGTCTGATATGAACTGACTATGCATTTGAGCATCTACCGGAAGGAATGGAAATAATGAATTTTATAGAACTTTTTCTGCTTGCCGTCGGGCTGTCGATGGATGCGTTCGCGATTGCCGTCTGCTCCGGCCTGACCATGAAAAAGTTCATCATAAAAGACGCGTTTGTGATCGGGCTGTATTTCGGGGTTTCTCAAGCAGTAATGCCGCTGATTGGATATATGGCTGCAACGCTTTTCGCGGACCGGATCATCAGCTTTGATCATTGGGTTGCATTTGCGCTTTTATGTTTCCTTGGAGTCAGAATGGTTATCGGCAGTTTTAAGGATAAAAGCTCCGACGACAGAGCCAGCACTTCAACCAAACCGGCATATATGCTGCCTCTCGCGATTGCGACAAGTATCGATGCGCTCGCAGTAGGCGTCTCTTTCGCGTTCCTCCGTGTAAAGATAGTCCCCGCGGCGTCGTTTATCGGCGTCACGACGCTGATATTATCCATGGCCGGAGTTAAGATTGGCAATGTGTTTGGCGCCAGATTTAGATCGAAAGCTGAGCTCGCCGGCGGAGTGATACTGGTCGCCATTGGGCTGAAGATACTCATTGAGCATCTTGTTTCGTGACTGCTGAACTGTGAATGTTGAAAACATCATCCGGCTGCGAATATACATTTACTGTAGACTTCCGGGCATGTTTTTGCTATTCTTAGCACAAAGGTAACTATTCAGATGCCCTCTCAGGACCGGTGAGGAAGACTATTCCGGGAGCGCGAGGTGACCGCAAACGAAGTGAAGCGGGAACCCGCAGTGACAGGCGGTAATGGAAGCAGAAAAACGTCTTATGAGCGCAAGGTCCTGAACAGTTACGCACAAAGAAGAATATCGCAGACGGAGATGATCTCACCTGAACAACCTGATACTCAAAGGGAATATATGTTACAGCAAGACTCCCGAGGTTTTCAGAACCATTAAGGGTGGCTTTTTGGTGTGTCAAGACGGAGTATCAAAAGGCGTTTTCACGGAAGTTCCTGAAGAATATTCCGCGTTCCCCGTCACCGATTACGGCGACTCGATCATCATACCAGGCCTTTGCGACCTCCACATCCATGCCCCGCAGTACGCGTTCCGCGGGCTCGGTATGGATATGGAGCTTTTGGACTGGCTGAACACATACACGTTTCCTGAGGAATCGAAGTACATTGAGCTTGACTACGCGCGCGCCGCGTATAACATTTTTACGGACGCCCTGAGGCGCGGCGCGACAACAAGGGCATGCGTGTTTGCGACGCTCCATACGCCGGCGACGGTCATGCTGATGGAAAAACTCGAGCAGACCGGGCTCGTCACATTCGTCGGGAAAGTCAACATGGACAGGAACTGCCCGGACATACTGCGGTCACGGAGCGCGGAAGCGGCTTATCTTGCCACGAGATCCTGGATAATGGACACAAAGAACAGGTTTACCAGGACCGCTCCGATACTCACACCGCGGTTTATCCCTGCCTGCAGCGACGAACTGATGAGAAGGCTCAAAGAGTTGCAGGCGGAGTTTGGGCTCCCTGTTCAGTCGCATCTCTCAGAGAACAAGAGCGAGATCGAATGGGTCAGGGAATTGTGCCCGGAAGCCGGGTCATACGCGGATGCGTACGACAGCTTCGGGCTCTTCGGAAGCGACGGCGGCGGCATTCCGACGATAATGGCTCACTGCGTCTGGTGCGAAGACGGCGAGGAGGAGCTTATCAAGCGCAACGGCATATATGTCGCCCACTGCCCGCAGTCAAATATGAATCTATCGTCCGGTATCGCGCCCGTCCGCAGGTTTTTACGCAAAGGTATCCGTGTGGGGCTCGGCAGCGACGTCGCCGGAGGTTGTCAGACTTCGATTTTCAGGGCGATGAGCGACGCCATACAGGCTTCCAAACTGTACTGGAGACTAGTCGATCAAAATGACGCGCCGCTCACGGTGCAGGAGGCGTTCTACCTCGGCACAGCAGGCGGCGGCAGCTTTTTCGGGAAAGTCGGCAGCTTTGAGGAAGGGTATGAGTTTGACGCTGTAATTATCGACGACAGCGGGATGCCTTCGTCTAACCCGCTCAGCCTCGAGGAGCGTCTGGCAAGGATCATATATCTGTCCGACGACAGTTGTATATGCGGGAAGTATGCCCGCGGGGTAAAAGTCAGCATTTCATAAGTTAACCGGCACAAGCGTCACAAAACAGTGAGCTGCGTTAGCAGTAAACAGCTTGAAAAGTAAGTACAGCCATGCGCGCGTGACTGGTCAAACCACTGCATGGGCGTCCGTGCAGATGGACGGTTAGCAAATTACAGACCGAAAAAGCTTACAAAAACACGAAACCACGTACTCCCGTCCATATTCTGACGTCAACTCCTGACTTCTGACTCTTTGCGCAAAGCGCCGCAAGCGGCGCTCCGCAGATCGCATTAGCCCTAAAATGTATCAGTAAAAGTTCATGACGCAAGTTTGTTTGAGATGCAAAGGAGGCCGTATGAAACCTATAAGCATATCAGTCCCGAAAGTAGACCATTCCGCAAAGATACGCGGGGCTGCCGAGTATGTGTGCGATTACAACACCGATGGCATGTTGTTCGGGCGCATTGTGCGTTCATCCCGGGCAAAGGCGAACGTGCTGAAAGTGAATCTCCCGCCGCTTCCCGACGGTTACCGCTACATCGACCACACTGACATACCGGGCCTCAATCAGGTGCATATGGTGATGGACGACACGCCGGTCTTTGCAAAGCAAACAGTCGAGTATATCGGGGACCCGATCGGTATGATCATCGGCGCCGACGAACGCGTACTGAACAGGCTCCTCGACAGGATAGAAGTTGAGTATGAAACGCTGACGCCCGAGTTCGACGTGCATAAGTCGCCCGTCGTCTTTTTTGAATACGGCTATGAAAAGGGCAGCGTGGAGGGCGCTTTCGCTGAAGCGGATAGCGTCTATGAGGAAAGCTTTGAAACCGGCCGCCAGGAACAGATGTATCTTGAAACGAACGGAATGATCGCCGAATACACGGACAGCAGGATGCGCATACACGGCTCGCTGCAGTGCCCTTATTATGTGCACACAGCAGTCGCGGAGGTTACGGGGCTGGCGCCGGATGATGTGATAATCACACAGGATGTGACGGGGGGCGGCTTCGGCGGCAAGGAGGACTTCCCGTCAGTGCTGGCGTGCCAGGTTGCCGTCGCCGCTTATGTGACCGGGAAGCCTGTGAGAGTGGTACTCGGCAGGAGGGAAGACGTCGAATCAACCAGCAAGCGGCATCCGGCGTTCTGTTATATTAAGGTAGCAGTCAAGGACAGGCGCGTAACCGGAATGATGATCGAGGCGCTGTACGACGCCGGCGCGTATACCACCATGACGCCTGTCGTCCTCCAGCGAGGAGTGATCGCGGGCGGCGGCGTGTATGACATCCCGAACCTTAAAGTACACGGCGAGGCGCGTAAGACAAACTCTGTACCGAGCGGCGCGTTCAGGGGCTTCGGAGGCCCTCAGATGTTCTTCGCTGTCGAGATGATGATGTCGCATATTGCGAAGGAGCTCGGTGAAGACGCGATGGACTTCAAACTGTCGCACGCTTCAAAGAAAGGCGACGTAACATCCACGGGCGGGAAGTTCCACTTTGACGTCCCGGTACCGGACATGATGAACGCGGTCGCAGCTGCCAGTGATTACCGCAGAAAGCAGGAGGAATATAAAGAGCAGACAGGGCGTCTGCGCAGGGGGATTGCGATGTCAGCCGTTTATCACGGAGCGGGTTTCACAGGCATAGGAGAGCGCGATATCATCAAGGCGGTCGTTAAGCTGCGCAAGGACAGCGGCGGAAATGTCGAAGCCCTCGCCGCAAACACGGACATCGGGCAGGGGCTCAGCACGGCGTTCACGAAGATCGTGGCGCAGGAACTGGGGCTGCCGCTGGAGCGCGTTATCGTTAACCTGCCTGACACAAGCAGAGTTCCGAACTCAGGGCCGACAGTCGCCTCACGCTCAGTCATGGTGGTCGGCGAGCTGCTGCGGCGCGCGGCAGGCAGGCTGAAGGCGGAGTGGATAGAAGGCGAGGATCAGGTAATAGAGGAGCATTACAGGCACCCGGACTTCATGATCTCGTTTGATATTGACAAGTTCCACGGCGACGCTTACCCCACATTCTCGTGGGCCGTAAACGCTGTTGAAGTGGAAGTCGATACGCTCACAGGGGAAATAAGCGTCGTCGGCGCGTGGGGGTCGTATGACGTCGGTACGCCAATCGACGAGAATATTGCCTCCGGCCAGATGGAAGGCGGGTTGGTGCAGAGCCTGGGCTATGGCATGATGGAGAGCATCGCAGCCGAGAGCGGGCGCATCAGGAACAACTCTTTCAGCGATTATATGATACCGACTGCCGTAGACTTCCCGGATGTACATGTTATGCTCCATGTCGAGGAGTACCCGGAAGGCCCGTACGGCGCGAAAGGAGCGGGGGAGCTTCCGCTTGTCGGAGGAGCGCCCGCGACGGTCGAGGCGATAGAAAACGCATTGGGCGTGAAGCTGAGCAAAACACCGTTTCTGCCTGAGGACGTAATGAGAGTGCTGCAAGTTCGGCGGTGAGAGCCGGGCGCTGAGAGCTGTGAAGTGAGCGTGAGCGCGGTTGCGACGTGAGTGGCGAGCAAAGCGCTGAGGGTCGGGAAGTGAGAGTTGAGCGTGAGCGAGCAGAGAGTAGCGGATTGAGCGCAGCAGATTTAGCGCAGCAGATCAAGCGCAGCGAGCCGGGATTAGCAGATTAAGCGTGAGCATGAGCGTAGAGACAATCGTATCAGGTTGTCATTCTTGATAGATTTTCTGTTTTCATAGGAACTGTTCGTCAAAGAAAGGACTGGTCATATATGCCTGCGGAGATAAGATTCCATCTTAACGGAAGTGAAACGATATACACGGGAGAGCCCTCGGCAAGGCTGCTCGACGTGCTGCGAAACGAGTACCGCCTGACCGGTACAAAATGCGGCTGCAGGGAGGGCGAGTGCGGCGCCTGCTCTGTCATTATCGACGGCAGGCTTGTCAACTCATGCCTTGTCGCGATGGGGAGCTTAGACGGCGCGAGCATAATTACAATAGAAGGCTACAGCGAAACAGCGCGGTTCGCTGCGCTTGACAAAGCATATGAGTCGGTTTCCGCTGTCCAGTGCGGGTTTTGCATACCCGGCATGATACTGGCGTCGGAATGCATTCTGGCGTCCAATCCGCACCCGACTGAAGAGGAAATCCGCATCGGGATATCCGGAAACCTGTGCAGATGCACAGGGTATAATGCGATCGTCAAGGCGATTGGCATTGCTGCTGAGGAGGGGAGCGGATTATGGTGAAGAATAATCATCCCGCTGCGTTTAAGGAGCGGCAGCTTGTCCGAAAAAACATTGTGTGGATCCTATTTGCTTGCTGAGAGGAGATAAGGTTTATGAACGAGGCTGAAAACAGTCGAAACATGAAGCAGGTAGAGTTCGGAGCTCACTGTAGCACTCCCGATTCGCTCAGCGAAGCCCTTAAAGCCAGAAAAGAACACCCGGAACTCATCCCATACGCAGGCGGGACCGACCTGATGGTGGACGCAGCGGAAGGCGTGAGTTACCTTTTCCTGGACAAGATTCCGGAAATGAAGCAGATAACGCAGGACGACGAATACATACGCTTCGGCGCAGCCTGCACGTTCACTGAGGTCATCGAGTCCCCTCTTACTCCCGCCATCCTGCGTGAAGCATGCCTGCAGATCGCCGCGCCGGCAATTCGCAACGCCGGAAGTATCGGGGGGAACATCGGCAACGGCTCTCCCAAAGCCGACAGCGCGCTGATCTTCATGGTCACAAACTCGCTGCTCCGCCTTGCAAGCGCGGATAGCGAGCGCGTCATACCGGTCCGGCAGTTCTATCTCGGACGCAAGAAGCTGGCGCTCGCGCCGGACGAATTAATAGTAGAAGTTCTGACGCCGAAAAATGGCATAGACAATTACTATTATAAAAAGGTAGGTGCGCGAAAAGCCCTTGCGATATCGAGAGTAGCGTTCGCAGGCGTCATGGATATCCGTGACGAAGTAATCATAAACTGCGCCGTTGCATTCGGTTCAATTGGCGACGTGATAATCTGCCGCGAAGACATCGACCAAATGCTCATTGGAAAGAGCCTTGATGAAGCCTCGGAACTGAAAAAAACTTACATCGACGCGTACGATGACGCGATAACCCCGACAGCCGGCAGGGTTAGCGCAGACTACAGGAAAGACGTCTGCATGAACCTCCTCCGCGACTTCCTTGAATCAAACGGGATATAGCACAAGGGTATAACACAAGGGGACGGTCCCCTTGTGTTCCACCCTTGTGTTCCCCTTGTGTCAAAACGGAAAGGCGGTAGTGCGTATATTATCGGTAGTATTCATCGCGGTTATGTTCCTGACTTACGGCGGCGCGAATGCGTATATTGCGTTTAGGCTTTATCAATGGCTAAAACTGCTGTTCCCGCAAATGACGCCGGCGATTTTTGCTTGCATATTTGCGCTCATCGCGTCGTCTGTCATACTCGGGTTCCTGCCGATCCCCTCCGGCATTAAGAGAACTATCAGCTGGATAAGCGCGTACTGGATGGGCATATACGTGTATTTGCTGATCTTCTGCATCGCTGCCGACTGTGTTGTCCTGCTGGGCAGCCTGATAAGGATAATACAGGGGCCGCTGCCGCAAAGCGTTATGTTTTTTAGAGGTCTGGCCGCGGTTCTGCTGACAGCGGGCGTAGTCAGTTATGGTATATTTAACGCGAACCAAATCAAAATCGTTAAATATGACATTGCACTTGATAATAAGGCGCCCCAAAAAGCAATGCAGATCGTCCTGATAAGCGATCTGCACCTGGGCGCTGTCAACTCGGAAAGGAATCTGGAAAAGGTAGTCAGGTGCGTAAACTCTTTGAAACCCGATATCGTATGCATAGCCGGTGATGTTTTCAACGGAGACATCAACGCCCTGAAGAACCCCTCAAAAGCCATGGACTTGTTTTTGGAAATCGAAGCGGTGCATGGCGTTTACGCGTCATTAGGAAATCATGACGGCGGAAAGACATATGATGAAATGGTCCGATTTCTCTCGCAATGCAACATTAAGCTCCTGAATGATGAGTATGAGATCATAGACGGACGGTTGATTCTACTCGGAAGGATCGACCCGTCGCCTATCGGCGGCTTTGGCGGTAGGGTGCGAGCAGACATAGCCGGCATTCTATCCGGTACTGAAATAGATTCCGCGATTGAAACAGAATCCGGGATAGAGACATATCTGCCCGTAGTGGTCATGGATCACAACCCGGCAAATACTGGTCAGTACGGGTCTGACGTCGACGTTGTACTGTCAGGACACACCCATAGGGGGCAGGTGTTCCCGGGCTCGCTGATCACACGCGCCATGTTCAGCGTCGATTACGGCTATCGGCAAAAAACCGCAGACAGCCCGCACATTGTCGTCACATCGGGCGCCGGGACATGGGGAACTCCACTGCGGGTCGGCAGCAGCAGCGAAGTCGTCAGCATAGTATTGCATGGACGGAAGTGAGAAGAGTAAATATGATCAAGTTAAAGACACTGTTACGCTCACCGGTCAGGACTGCGCTGACGTTCATTCTGCTTGGCGTCGTAACACTCGCGCTGTTAACGCAGATCACAGAATACGCGGTCGCCTCACGCGAGCGCCGGGAAGCCGCGAAGCTGTACTACGGGTTCGGTTCGGTTGAGGACAACTTTACCATATCAGTAAACCAGCAGCTGTCAGAACTGACCGGTGAGGATGTATATGAGTATCAGCATTTGACTCGCAAGCAGGTCGATGCGATAGCGGCAATGCCCTATGTCACTCTGGCGGACGCCAGATATATGACAGCCGGAGTCTCCGGCGATTATGAACGCATTTTCCGGAGACAGGCAAACCAGCGGTATTCTGAGCGGCGCGTAATTGAAGGTACGCTGTCATACATAGGCAAAGGAACGACGACATTGGTATTGACTGACGCAGTATGCCTGGCCGGCAGTCTACCCTGGGATCACGTGAACAAGTACGTCTGGATCCACTATCCGTATTTCTCGGACATTGATGTCGAATCTGAGGATTACGACAGCAAGGACGATGCCGGAGGAGGCGTCCATAGCGGGGAGAATAATAGCGGAGGCGTCTATAACGGAAAGAGTAATAGCGGAGGCGTCAGTAGCGGGGAGAATGAGCCAGAACGCAGGGTATACAACACCGCGTACATGGAGGAAAACCTGACAGTAGGTGAGCGCTACGCCTTCGTAGTATCCGCAGAGAAGGAAAACTTCAAAGAAAGCACCAGCGCGCGTCTGGGCGATGATCCGGCGGATGACTGGTGTAAAGCGATATGGCGCGTCGACGGCAGGGAAGGAAGTTACCTTGATTCCGATGAGTATGAACCGCTGCGCACGCTTATTGACATTATTGAAACGGATATACGCACTTTCGATGTGGTCTACACAGCCGATATGAGCGTAGTTAAGCGATTCGCGGACGGCGATATGATGATAAGGGAAGGCCGCGCCATTGATAGCCGTGACAATAAGAACGCGGCGCAAATGTGCGTTGTCAGCAAGGCCTTTTCGGAAGCCAACGGAGTCGCCGTCGGCGATACCATATCGCTGAAGCTTGGCACAAAACTGTTCGAACAACTCAGCACACTCGGCGCCCTGTCTGTCATACACCCGCGCTACGCGCCGCCGGGCAACACCGCAGAACTCGAAATCATCGGAATATACTTTGATACGGACGAACTAAGTTCCCGCAACTCCGAGCCCGGTTTTAACTACTCTGTTAACTCGATTTTCGTTCCCGTATCATTACTTCCGGTCGATCAGGATCAGCTCGCAAGCCATACGTTCACACCAGCTGAGTTCAACTTCAAGATAGATGACGCGAGGGACCTGCCCGCATTCACAGAAGAGTGCGTCCCGGCGTTCGAAGAGTTGCTTCCGGGCTTGACTCTGACGCTCGACGACGGCGGATGGCTGGAGATAGAAGAGAACTTCAGAGAGACGGAAAAACTGTCGTTTATCAAAATAGCAGTCTTCACCGCGGCAGTAGTTTTAGTGACAGGATTTGCCGTCTACCTGTTCATCGGCAGAAAGAAAACGGAATACTCTATAATGCGCGCGCTGGGCTCAACGAGAAAGAAATCCGCGTTCGCGCTGGGCATTCCGCTTCTTATTGTTACGGCGGCGTCTGTGCTCGTAGGCGTTATAGCCGCATGGTTGTATATCGCCGGAACAATTGAGAGGAGCGAGCTGCTCCTATCGTTACGGCAGAGCGCCCTCAACACATCCATCCCGGCGGAGATCGTAATTGGATGCGCGTTCGGAGAGCTTCTTCTGACACTTTTGTTCGCGCTCGCGTTCCTGAGGCGCCTGGGCGCCATCCCACCGCTTCTGCTGCTGCAGACAAGCGCCAAAACAATGCAACTGGGAGCGGGGAAGGCGGAAGCGAGAGCCCGGGGCGCGGACACGGCGGCAACACCGCCTGCCAGTTACGCCCAGACGAATATCGTATACAGCCCGATCGCTGCTGCAACACCGCCCGCCGACTCCGCAGGAGGCGCTGCCGGACACATCGCTAGGCACAATGCCGGACACATCCCGGGGTTTATCCTGCATTATATATGGCGTCATCTGCGTCGCGCCGCCGGAAAATCTATACTGGTCATGTTGCTGGCTGCGGTGCTGTTTGCGGTCGTCGGGCGGTTTGCTCTGGTTCGGAACTCATACATTGAACTTGCGATAAACAGAAAAATCACAGCAAGAATCGTCGGCGGAGCAAGGCTCAGCCTTGTCCCGAAAGTCATGGCTTCAGGTTACATCCGCGAATCGTATTATAAGGTCGACTCTATTCTGGAGTTGGATAACGATGACACGAAGATCACGATCACCAACAACTTTTCGAGGAGTACCGGAGAAGAGTACACCGTCCGGTATGCGGAAGGGTATAACGAGTCGTGCCTGGGTGAGTTCGGCAACATAGTTATTGTCGGTCAAGCGTTTGCGGAAGAACACGAGATCGCCCCCGGAGACACGATTTCAGTGAGGTCAAGCGGTCGTTTTGAAGATGCGATGATCCGTCATGTTATTATAAACTCTCCAATGCTTAGAACACACACTATTGAGGAGCTTCGCGAGCTTTTCCGCGAAGAAGTTGAGCAGGAAGTTGAAAAGTATACTGAGTATTTCACCGTTGCGGGAGTATTTTCGACGACCAGCGAGCGGCTCGGAAAAACAGTATTCACACCCGGTTCGCTCGATTCAACAATACTCATCAGCGCTCAAAGCGTCCTGAACGAAGTGGAATACACCCTTGATGACAATTTGCTCGCTGATGAGTTCAGAGATTATTGCCAGCAAAATGTAAGCGGAATATCCAGCGGCCGGGCTGAACTCGTCATGGACACAAGCAAGATAGACGGCGCAAGAAGAACGCTGAAACTTCTTGATACGCTAAATCCGATGATCTATACCGCGGCGCTCGTGATCGGCAGCGTTCTGTGCTGCATCGTTACGCTGCAATCGTCAAAAGAGGCGGCCCTCATGCGCGTGCTTGGGACGCCGAGGCCGCTGACGGGGGCTTTACTCTCGCTTGAGCAGTCGCTGCTCACCGCTGCGGGGCTGGTTCTCGGCGCATGCGGCCTGCTTGCAGCAGGCTGGTTCGGAGGCCGGGCGCCGCCTGTCGATGAAATCGCAGAGGTCTCGAAAGCCCTTATAAAAGAGATTGCAAACGGGATTGCGCAGGGCGCGACAATGTGGGGAACGATAAGCCCCAGCCTGCTGTTTTTCCTGCTTTACTCAGCCGTGATATTCGCATCCGCTGCGATCTGCTCCGCTGTAGCTACGCGCAGGAGCGTCCTGGCGTTGCTGCAGACAAGGGAGTAGCGTGCGCCGCTGTTACAGCCTCTGTCTCTTGGCCACGGTTTACCACCGTGGCCAAGAATTAAACTAGCTGTTCTGATACCCCTGAACAGTCGCCATGCTTGTCTTTATCGGGATTGGCGTTGTCGCAGTCATTATTATTCAAATCTTTTTCCATATCGCCTTTGCGATTGGTATTGAGGTAAACCGGCGGTGTAAAACGCAAAGCGAACAGCCGAGTGATAAAAAAGAGTTTGAGCGGATTTTTGAGGCTTCGGTGATTGAAGATGAAAGGGACAAACTGATCGGGTTGAAATCCGCCCGCGTCGGCCACATTATCGCCGGAATCGGTTTTGTTGCTGCACTTTTCGGACTGGCGTTTGGACTGTCGGTCGTGCCTGCGCTGCACATTCTTATCGGGGCGGCTGCCGCAGGGTCGATGGTGGAAGGAATTGTAAGTATATACTTTTACGAAAGGGGTGTCCGCAATGGGTAAAAAGTTAAACGAAATTACGGTGAGCGTTCGCGTGAAGCTGGCAGGGTTATGGGTAACATTGATGTTGCTTTATATTTATTGCGACATCTATTCGACATTTCGTACAGGCTTTTTATCTGAGGCGATGGCCGGAAAAATGGGGCCATTCGAGGTCAGTCAGGCAACATTGGCGATTATGGGCGCATTGATGATTCCAGCCGCGCTTATGGTTGCTGTCAGCTTGTTCGCCAAAGCGGGGATTGTTAAGTGGGTCAGTATTATCGTCGGTATTTTATATGCGTTTGTCAACATCGGAAACCTTGTGGGCGAAACATGGGTGTATTACTGGATATACGGCGCCCTTGAACTGGCGCTTACAATCTTTATTGTCGTATTTGCCGCAAAATGGCCGAAGGAGGAAAAAGGCAATGTCTAAAAAGGCTCTTGTTATCGTGCATTCGTACCACCACGGGAATACGGAAAAAATCGCGGGCGCGATTGCCGGAGTATTGGGCGCCGAGGTAAAACACCCGCAGGATATTAAACCCGAAGAAATAAGCGGGTATAGTCTTGTTGGGCTTGGCGCCGGTATTGATAGCGGCAGGCATTATGCTTCCCTCCTCGAATGGGCCGGAGCGTTACCCGACGCGCAGGAACAGAAGGTCTTTATTTTTTCTACTGCCGGTGTCGTGAGCGAAAAAAAGGCCGTCCGCGATCACAGCGCATTGCGCGAGATATTACTTCCAAAAGGATATACCGTTGTGGACGAGTTTGCCTGCAATGGGTTTAACACGAACAGCTTTCTGAAATATCTCGGTGGAATGAACAAAGGCAGACCGAACGGGGATGATTTGCAATCAGCGGCGGCCTTCGCTCACAAACTGGAAAAATATCTGTAAAGGCAGGTGGCAAGCCGGTGGATAAAAAACTGATTATCACAAACAACATACGCAGGCTCCGTTTTTTCGCAAACGAAATGACGCAGCTTGAATTAGCGGAAAAGGCAGGCGCTTCACGGCAGACAATCATGGCGCTGGAAGCCAATAAATACACGCCGTCGTTAGAGATGGCTTTTCGGATCGCCGAGGTCTTTGGCGTACCGATTGGCGAGGTTTTTGAATGTAAAAAAGACGATGAAAGCTAACGAACTTCGATATAAACCTCTTATGACTACGGCGGATTGTTTCAAAAATACATTGACTTTTATATGGCCGCCGTGCTATAATAATTTAGCAAATGCAAGGGGCGGCTTCTTGTATAAAAGTTTGTCCCTTTTGCTATCAGCTTACAGCTGGCCACAAACGAGCCCCCAGTTTCAGGGGGCTGTTTTGCTTTTTGCCTTGCTGGTGATATTTTGTGTAGGAGTTATAAATGAAAATCATATACAAGATTACATACCCAAATGGGAAGATATC